>OJOA01000341.1_pt1 | contig 34508 bp, 30 predicted proteins | sample 1597991 | NCBI WGS metagenome assembly OJOA01 (sample SAMN01915207, study PRJEB22387) | human gut metagenome | isolation source: stool | host: Homo sapiens | place: USA | reverse complement strand
CGTTTCGCTTTGCTTCACTGGGCTGTCAAGTCCAGCGGAGCTTTAGCGGAGTGCAAGAGCCTTGCGTAAGCGAGGCTCAGACTTGCACCTAGTCTCTTTGGTGCTTTCCCTCGTTCATATTGACAGGTGTATTGATTAGAATAGCGAACCCGAGAAGTGCTATCCGACAAAAAGAGCTATCGGTAGCTTTCCACGATAGAAAAATGTTAAAAGGACATAATAGAAGCACATCAAACTAAAAACTTTTCCTACGCTTCGCCAAGATGTAATCTTGCATAATTTCCCCTTACCTCTTTTGTAACAAATAACGATTATTTAAAACCCTCCTGTCATTTGCTTGACAAAGAGGGTTTTTTCGTATATAATCATTTTAGCCGTTTAAAGTGACGTAACTTGAAAGCGATAACACTTTAAACGGTCATAATTATTTCTTTTATAAGGGGACAGAAAATGATATTAGCAATACTCATCCTGTACATTCTGTCGGTAGTCGGCATAGGCATATATTGCCGTAAAAAGACTTCCACAGTTAATGACTTCGTACTCGGCGGCAGAAGCGTCGGACCGTGGTTCACGGCTTTTGCATACGGTACATCTTATTTTTCGGCTGTTATCTTTGTCGGATATGCAGGCAAATTCGGCTGGAACTTCGGACTTGCTTCAACCTGGATAGGCATAGGAAACGCAATACTCGGCTCGCTTCTGCCGTGGCTTATCTTAGGCAGACGGACAAGAGTAATGTCAAAGCATCTTGAATCAGCCACAATGCCCGAATTTTTCGGCAGACGCTTCAACAGCAAGGCTATGAAGATAATCTCTGCGATAATCGTGTTCGTATTCCTTATCCCATACACAGCGAGCGTTTATAACGGCCTGTCAAGACTGTTCGGAATGGCGTTCAATATTGATTATTCGTTCTGCGTTGTCGGTATGGCGGTAATTACCGCAGTATACGTTATTGTCGGCGGCTATAAGGCAACGGCGCTCAACGACTTCGTGCAGGGAATTATAATGCTTGTCGGCATAGTTGCGGTAATTGCGGCTACGCTTGCCTCAAAGGGCGGTTTCAGCGAGGCTGTGAATCAGCTGTCGCATATCAGCACGGAGGGTACGGCTTCTCCCGGTCTCAACGGCGGATTCGTTTCGTTCTTCGGACCCGACCCGATAAATCTGCTCGGCGTAATTATACTCACATCGCTCGGAACGTGGGGACTTCCTCAGATGGTACATAAGTTCTATACGATAAAGGACGAGCGTTCTATCAGAACAGGCACGATAGTATCAACAATTTTCGCACTTGTAGTTGCAGGCGGAAGCTACTTCCTCGGCGGCTTCGGCAGAATATTTGTTACTAGCGAAGAAATCAACAATGATTTCGATGGAATTATCCCGAAGATGCTCGAATCTCTTCCCGAAATACTTATCGGTATAGTTGTCATCCTCGTTCTTTCCGCATCAATGTCAACGCTGTCATCGCTTGTGCTTACATCAAGCTCAACGTTGACGCTCGACCTTATAAATCCGCTTTGCAAGAACAAGCTTGATGAAAAGAAGTCGCTTATAGTAATGCGTGCATTTATTGCTATCTTCCTTGCAATATCGGTAATCATCGCCCTCAACAAGAACGCCCTTATCTCAAACCTTATGGGCTATTCGTGGGGTGCACTTGCAGGTGCGTTCTTAGCACCGTTTATGTACGGACTTTTCTGGAAGGGTGTTACCAAGATAAGCGTTTACGTCAGCTTCGGCGTAGGCGTTATCGGTACCGTACTGCATATGATAATCAAGCCCGCAGGTACTATACTCGGCTTCAATGTTGCATCTCCCGTAAACTTCGGTATGTTCCTTATGGTCGCAGGACTTATAATTGTACCGCTTGTGAGCCTTGTCACACCTAAGATGAAAAAGCTTGAGCTTGACGAGATATTCGCCTGCTACAAGCAGAAGGCTGAGGTAGAGGTAACAGATGCCATACCCGATGCCGAAAAGCTGAAATAAACAGATAAATTTATCCGCACTGCCACAGATGCTGCACGGCAGTGCGGATATTTTTTATCTTCCTTTTCAAAGCAAAAGCGGAACCACACGGCTCCGCTTCATACTTTTATTGATTACTTATTTGCTTTTCTTCGTCTGCGACTCAGGGGCTGAACCACAGCCGTGGCACTCGGCACAGTGACCGCTGCATCCGACGCAACCGCCGCACGAGAACTTGCCCTTTTTCTTGTCGCTTACCAGCTTGTGAATGATCAGTATGATCACCGCAAGTAAAATTACCGCTACGATTATTGAACCTACAACAGGATCCATAAAGATCACTCCTTTTTATTTCTGAAATAAGACCTTACTTTGTAACCTTGACCTTAACGCCGAGCTTCTTGCTCTCCTTGTAAGGACGAACGAGAAGGTAGATAAGAGCGGCAAGGAGAAGGAATGCAACTATAAGACCGATTATGTCACCTGCACCTGCAAGTGCGCCTGTGAACAGCTTGCCAAAGTAGTTTATCATAAGAGCGATTACATAAGCAAAACCGCACTCATAACCGATTGCAAACCAGAACCACTTAGCGTTGTTCATTTCACGCTTGATAGCACCCATTGCGGCAAAGCAGGGAGCGCACAGAAGGTTGAATACGAGGAACGACATACCCGTTACAGCTGTGAAACTGCTTGCAAGCGTCTGCCATACAGTAGCGTCGCCGCTTCCGTAGAGGATACCCATTGTTGCAACGATATTTTCCTTTGCAACAAGACCTGTAACAGCCGCAACAGTCGCCTGCCAGTCGCCCCAGCCGAGAGGTGCGAATATCCAGCAGATAGCCTTACCGATATTAGCTAAGATACTGCAATCCATCTGTGATTCATCGAGCATTGTGAATGCACCGTCTACCCAGCCGAAGAATGATGTGAACCAGACTACGATAGTTGAAAGGAGGATGATAGTACCTGCCTTCTTGATGAATGACCAGCCACGCTCCCACATTGAACGCAGTACGTTTCCGACTGTAGGAATGTGGTATGCGGGAAGCTCCATTACGAACGGAGCGGGATCTCCTGCGAACATCTTTGTCTTCTTAAGAATGATACCTGAAACGATGATAGCCGCCATACCTAAGAAGTATGCACCTGTTGCAATCCACGGTGAACCACCGAAGATAGCGCCTGCTATCATTGCTATGAACGGCTGCTTAGCGCCGCAGGGGATAAATGTTGTTGTCATGATCGTCATACGGCGGTCACGCTCGTTTTCAATTGTTCTTGATGCCATGATACCGGGGATACCGCAGCCTGTGCCGACAAGTATCGGTATGAACGATTTACCTGAAAGACCGAACTTTCTGAAGATACGGTCAAGCACGAATGCGATACGTGCCATATAACCGCAAGCCTCAAGAATAGCGAGCAGAATGAACAGTACGAGCATCTGCGGAACGAAGCCGAGTACAGCGCCTACACCGGCAACAATACCGTCAAGGATAAGACCCTTTAACCAGTCTACGCAGTTAACAGCGTCAAGACCCTGCTCGATAAGTACGGGGATACCGGGTACCCATACGCCGTAGCTTGCGGGATCGGGTTCTTCAAATGCGCTTTCGCCGCCTTCTTCAAAGTACTTTACAGCGTCAAGATATGTGATGCCGAGTGTCGTGTCTTCATCTGCATTTGCAGGGATTTCCTTGTAGTAAACTGTAAGCTGGCTTACTTCAAGTGTTTCCTCGTCCTCTACATCTATCTGCACTGAAGGATTCTCGCCTTCGGGCTTGTATGACTTGAGCGTTTCAAGAGCAGTACCTGGCTCAAAATCCTCACTGTCAGGCTCTATTGTAACGAAACCATTAACAGCCTCCAAAGCGTCAGAGTAAGCGCCCGATGCGTCCTCATAATCTGCCGAGCCTATTCCGAACAAGTGCCAGCCGTCACCGAACAGTCCGTCATTAGCCCAGTCGGTTGCGGCTGTACCTACCGTTACCATTGAAATATAGTAAACGAGGAACATTATTACAGCGAATATCGGAAGAGCGGCAAATCGGTTTGTAACGACCTTATCGATCTTATCCGAGGTTGTCAGCTTGCCTGCCGATTTCTTCTTGTAACAGCCCTTGATGATCTCAGCTATGTAAACGTATCTTTCGTTTGTTATAATGCTTTCTGCGTCGTCGTCAAGCTCTTTTTCGACATTCTTTATATCTTCGTCAATGTGAGCCATTACAGCGCTGTCAAGATTCAGCTTTTCGATAACCTTGTCGTCACGCTCGAACAGCTTTATAGCGTACCATCTCTGCTGTTCTTCGGGCATATTGTGTACTGCGGCTTCCTCTATGTGAGCTATCGTATGCTCAACAGGACCTGAGAATGTGTGCATAGGAACTGTCTTGCCGTTCTTTGCCGCTTCAACCGCAGCGTCTGCGGCTTCCTTTATTCCCGTACCCTTAAGAGCCGGGATCTCGACAACTTTACATCCAAGCTCCCTTGAAAGCTCCTCAATGTTTATCTTGTCGCCATTCTTCTTTACTATATCCATCATATTGATGGCAATTACAACAGGAATGCCAAGCTCTGTGAGCTGTGTTGTAAGGTAAAGGTTTCTTTCAAGGTTCGTACCGTCAATGATATTGAGTATAGCGTCGGGACGCTCCTCGATAAGATAGTTTCTTGCAACTACTTCTTCAAGTGTGTAGGGTGACAGCGAATAGATACCGGGTAAGTCGGTAATTACTACTCCGTCGCTCTTTTTGAGCTTACCCTCCTTCTTTTCAACGGTAACGCCGGGCCAGTTACCTACAAACTGGTTTGAGCCCGTCAGAGCGTTGAACAATGTGGTTTTGCCGCAGTTAGGGTTACCTGCGAGCGCAATTTTTAAACTCATCGGGAAAATTCCTCTCTTTCATAAAGCCATAAAAGTCTTAGCTTTCACTAACCATTTAAGTTTATTACCTGATCAAATTGTTGAAACGCAGAGATTATTCAACCTCTACCATTTCGGCGTCGGCTTTTCTGAGCGAAAGCTCATAGCCTCTTACCGTTACTTCAACAGGGTCGCCTAATGGCGCTACCTTGCGGACGTATACCTCTACGCCCTTTGTAAGCCCCATATCCATAATTCTGCGCTTGATAGCGCCCTCGCCGTGCAGCTTGACAACCTTGACGGTTTCTCCGACAGTTGCCTGTTTTAATGTCTTCATCGGTTATCCTCCTCTATAATAAGAATCATATCATGATTCTTTGTGCCATTTCCTTGCTTATCGCAACCCTTGCCTCTTTGACATTCACGATAAGGTTACCGTTTACAGTTGTAACGACTTTTACGTTGCCACCGACTACAAATCCTAAGTTTTCAAGATGCTTCTTGACCTCAGGACTTCCGCCGATTTTCCTTATGATATTTTCGTCACCCTCAGATGCGAGTATGAGCGGCATCATAGAACGTCATCCTTTCTTTTGTTCCGACTGTCTGCTTATAGTCTTGGCTAACCTTATTAGTTAATGCTAATTAAATTAGAGCAAGCTAACTTGATTGCCAAATAAAAGGTTAGCACCTGCTAACAAAAAATATTGTACTCACAGCAGAGCGGTTTGTCAAGCAAAAATCAAACCGACTAACGCAAATACAAAAAGTTTGTTTATTCTAACTCAAATCGTTAGTATATTCTAACTGCTCGTTTGTGAAAATTTCCGAATGCCCGATTTACAGGTGCTGTAATTTTATCCGCAATTTTGTTATTTTCGTTTTTTCAACGCATCGGATATAAGCAATAGCACAGAATGCTCTGCCATAATACGCAATGTAGATTTGTAATCAAAATTTAATCTGTTTTTAGTTTATTAGTCTAAAAATTAAGTAAAAAAATTTAACAAAAACTCTTGCATTTGAAGAATGGCTATGATATACTTAATACAAAGAGCGATTTACGCTTCTTAACGGAAATATGACTTATCAAGGAGAATCAAGTATGAACGTAAAAGTTATCAACGGTACATCTTTACCGAACATTCCCTGGCAGGACAGACCCGCAGGCTGTAAGGACGTTATCTGGCGTGCAGACAACAACCCCATAATCCCCCGTGACCTTCTTCCTACCAGCAACTCTATCTTCAACAGCGCAGTTGTTCCTTTCGAGAGCGAAAAGGGCAAGTTCGCAGGTGTTTTCCGTGTTGACGACAAGGAAAGAAACATGGCTATCCACGCAGGCTTCTCTGAGGACGGCGTACACTGGAACCTCAACGAAGAAAAGGTTGAATGGATAAACGACGACCCCGAAACTGCAGAAGCTAACCCCTGGCAGTACGGTTATGACCCCAGATGCGTATGGATCGAGGACAGATTCTGGATTACATGGTGCAACGCATACGGCTGGAAGCCTACAATCGGTGTGGGCTGGACAAAGGACTTCAAGGAGTTCCACCAGTGCGAGAATGCATTCCTTCCCTTTAACAGAAACGGTGTTCTGTTCCCCCGTAAGATAAACGGCAAGTACGTTATGTTCAGCCGTCCTTCAGACAGCGGTCACACACCTTTCGGCGATATGTACCTTTCACAGTCGCCCGACATGAAGTACTGGGGCGAACACAGACACGTTATGGCTCCTATGAAGGGCTGGGAATCACTCAAGATCGGTGCAGGTCCTATCCCGATAGAGACAAGCGAAGGCTGGCTGGTATTCTACCACGGCGTTCTCCAGAGCTGCAACGGCTATGTATACAGCTTCTCAGCTGCCATCCTCGACATCGACAAGCCCTGGAAGGTTAAGTATCGTTGTGCTGAGTACCTTCTCAACCCCAGAGAGTACTATGAGTGCGTAGGCGACGTTCAGAACGTTACATTCCCCTGCGCAGCACTCTGCGACGCTGATACAGGCAGAATCGCTATCTACTACGGTTGTGCAGATACCTGCGTAAGCATGGCATTCACAACTGTTGACGAGGTTGTAGACTACGTTAAGAAGCACAGCAGTGTCTGATTGACAGACAAAGCATAAAACTATCCCCTCCGCAAAAGCGGAGGGGATTTTTGCGTTTATATGCGGCTTGAGTCCTGCGGATTATATACCCATTATCTCTTTTTCCTCGGCGGTGAGCTTTGAAGCATATACCTGATACCCTTCTTCTCCGTAACTGTTCAGAACTATATCCATAACCTCACGGAAAATGTACCGCCTTGCTTTTTCGGGATTTAAAAACAGCTTTTTTTCAAGCGTTTTGCCGCCAACCGTGTGACAGCATACATAAAATATAAATTCACGTTTCGCCGTTATCGTGAAATGTTCGCAGTAGCAATTATCTGTGAACGAATAAACCGGCGGAATATCAAGCTCCCGAAAACGTTCTTCGAGAGCCTTTAATTTTTTCGGCACACTTTTATGCTTGGCAGGCTTATCTGTACCGTAAATCTCACGGCACATACTTCTGTCTGAAATATGATTTTTGTAAAGCTGAATGATGACACAGACAAGCGCCATAACCACTATGACCGAGCCGATTATAAGCAGTACAGCGCCTATCGGTGAATCGGTTATCCTTGAGCCGTTCATATTATACCTCAATGATTGTTAATGCGTGTTTGTGCTTGTTGTGTCTGTTGTGCTTGCTGTACTCGTGCCGTTATGTACGGGAACAGTGTAATCCTGCGGCTGAATAGGTGCGCCGCAGTGAGGGCAGGCGTTGCAGCTGCCTACGGTATAGACACCTCCGCAGTATTCGCAGGAGGCCTGTTTCATTACGACAGATTGCGGCTGCGGTGCAGTCTGCTGAGGAGGAGCATAGTAGCCGTCAAGAGGCACTTCCTTTGCTCCCTTGTATTTCTTTGCGTCAGGTCGGAAGAATACCATAAAGAATGCGTGTATGCAGACGAACAGGAGCATAAAGATTCCTATTCCGAAGGTTTCACCATCAAATCTGAACTTCATTACAGTAGGAGTAAGTGCGTTGAAGCTGTCGGTGATAGCGTCATTTACCTTTGTTCCCTCGACAAGCAGCCTCTTGTGCAGATCGTTTGTAAAATCGTATGCTACGGATGAAGTAATGATACTGTCGGTATCATCGCCCTGCATACCCTCCCAGTACCAGTTGTTGAATTCGTCGTCGGGATCTTTCGGCTGAGAATACACTATCAGCCAGTGCTTTTCGTCATAGAACCGGTTTACATAAAGCTCATAAGCGTACTTCTCAAGGTCGGTATAGTTATCCTCCCAGTCGGAGTTGTACACAGTCATTACCGCAGGAGAAATACCCGTTGTGTTGAAGAAATCCTCAAGTGCGTCGCCGAGCTTCGTTGTATCTCCGAGTACGTTAGCATCGTCCTGTATGACTATCTGCGAGTTATAATCAACCTTCAGCTTTTCGGGTACACCGAAAGACGTGAATATCATCAAAAATGCCGCCAGAACAAACGGTACATAGAATATGAGCATTAAAAATCTCAGCTTGCTCGGACGTTTTGAAAGGTCGGTATCCGAGTAGACGTAGTTCGGAACGCCGTTTCTGTAGTAGACGAATCTTCTTGCACCGGGGAAATATGTGTGGCTGGTTCTTATTCTGCTTGAGCCGCCTCCCGATGATGAACGGTGTGACGAACTGTGCGATGAGGAGGAGTGGTGGCTTCCGCCCCCGTGAGAGCCTCCGCCCGATGAGTGTGGCATATTATACCTTCTTTCGTGTAACTTTTGATATTATTCTACCATAAATTAACCGTCAAATCAAGATATAAAGCTATTCGGAGTGACGGCTGAAAACTGTAAAGCGTTAAAAATCGAATGTAAAGTCGCACGGCAAAAATGTAAAGTCGATGTATAGTTTGGCTTTGCTGTGCGGAATATGCGGCTTTACAAAAACTTTACCAACTTTATACCATTCCTTGCTTTAATGTAAAGCCCGTTGTGACTATAATATGAAATGTAGTCGGGAGGGAAACCGAACGGCAGATAAAAAATGTACATAAACATTATGGAGTATCAGGAAAACTCCGAGGGGTATGACCCTTTAGAAAGGAAACAACATGAACAAGAAGTTAATATCACTTATCGCAGGCGTAGCAATAGTTGCCGCAGCAACAGGCTGTTCCCAAACTGCAACAAGCAGCGTAGCAGGCACATCTTCCGAAGCATCATCTACAGCTACAGAGGAACTCAGCGGCACACTGTCAATGAACGGCTCTACATCAATGGAAAAGGTTATCAAGGCTGTTAACGGCGCATTTATGGAAAAGAACAAGGGCGTAACAGTTAACTTAAACCTCACAGGTTCGGGTACAGGCATCCAGGAAGCGTCAGAAGGCAAGTGCGACATCGGTAACTCGTCAAGAAATCTCAAGGACGAAGAAGCTGAAAAGCTCGACGCTACAGTAGTAGGACTTGACGGTATCGCTCTCGTGGTAAACCCCGTAAACAAGCTCGAAGACATCTCACTTGAGAATCTTGCAAAGGTATATTCCGGCGAGATTACAAACTGGAAGGAGCTTGGCGGAGATGACAAGGCTATCGTAGTTATCGGCCGTGAGGACGGCTCGGGTACAAGAGACGGTTTCGAGTCTATCGTAATGGGCGACAAGGAACCAAAGTACGCACAGGAGCTTGAGTCTACAGGTTCGGTTATCAACGCAGTAGCAACCACAGACGGTGCTATCGGTTACGCTTCACTTGCAAATGTTGACGAAACAGTAAAGGCGCTCAAGGTCGGCGGCGTTGAAGCTACAGAAGAAAACGTAAAGAGCGGCACTTATGAAGTACAGAGACCATTTATCTGCGCAACACTCAAGGGTTCCGATAACAAGCTCGTTAAGGCTTACATTGACTTCATTCTCTCGGAAGAAGGTCAGGCACTCGTACTTGCACAGGGTGCAGTTCCCGTAAAGTAAAAACAAGTCGATAATTCCTATACAGTAAGCACTTTTCCGGTAGCAATCCGTTACCGGAATTTGCTGTATAAGTATGTATAGCCCTGAAAGGATGGTTTACTTGGAAAAGACAAGCGGCGCAGCAGTTGCGGTAGGCTCGGTCAGAAAGCAGAGATCTGCTATAAGAAGTAAAAAATCGGGATTCACAAACGTTACAGAGCGTGTAATGAAGTACATATTTACCGTGTGTGCAGTCACAGCGGTAGCGTGCGTCCTGATGATAACAATTTATATGATAATATCGGGTGCTCCCGCCATAGGAAAAATCGGAATCACTGATTTCCTGTTCGGCGACACATGGTACGCAAAGAAAGAACAGTTCGGTATCCTTCCGTTGATTCTCACGTCGGTATTCGGTACTCTCGGCGCAATAGTGATCGGTGTTCCGATAGGACTTCTCACAGCGGTGTTCCTGTCCGAGCTTGCACCTAAGGCTATGAAGAACGTAGTAAAGCCTGCGGTCGAGCTTCTTGCGGGTATCCCGTCGGTTATATACGGTTTGCTCGGCGCAAATCTTGTAAAGCCGCTTATGTATGCACTGGAGGAGGTCATTTACGCAAATGATCCTACACATCAGTTCACAGGCGGCGCAAATCTCGCAAGTGCCATAATCGTACTTGCCATAATGATACTCCCCACTATCATAAACATTTCGGAGAACGCAATATCCGCCGTTCCTTCTGAATACAGAGAGGCAAGCTACGGACTGGGAGCAACGAAGATACAGACTATCTTCAAGGTAGTTATCCCCGCCGCAAAGTCGGGTATTGCGTCCGGTGTCGTTCTCGGTGTCGGCAGAGCGATAGGCGAGGCTATGGCTATTATCCTTGTTGCAGGCAACAGTGCAAATATGCCGGAGCTGTTCTCATCGGTAAAATTCCTCACAACAGGTATCGTTGCCGAATTCCCGTATTCAAGCGGACTTCACAGAGAGGCGCTCTTTGCGATAGGACTTGTGCTGTTCGTGTTCATTATGATAATAAATCTGATACTCAACGGTATACTCAAAAAGGGCGGCAAAAAGGAAAAAGCGGCAAAGACCGCAGGAAAGGCGTGATAGATTATGGCAAAAGCAGTTACGAATTCTCTTACTAAAAAGCGCAGAAGAGTAAGCGACATAGTGCTGAAGGCTCTGATTTTTCTTTCGTCCGGCATAGTCGTTGCGCTGACGCTCGGTATGATTATATACATAGCCGTAAAAGGCACAGATGGAATGAGCCTGAACTTCCTTACAACTCCGGCGTTCTCATATCCTTATGAAAACTACGGCGTACTCGGCAATATAATCAATACGCTTTATCTTGTAGTGATTACGCTTATCATCGCAACACCTGTCGGTGTAGGTGCGGCAATATATCTTACCGAATACGCAAAGCAGGGCAGACTTACAAGAATTATCGAATTCACTACCGAAACGCTTGCAGGTATCCCCTCAATCATATACGGACTTTTCGGCAGTGTGTTCTTCTACAATATCTTCAAGGTAAATTACACACTGCTTACAGGTGCGCTGACATTGTCAATAATGGTACTGCCCACCATAATCCGTACCACGCAGGAGGCGATAAAGACCGTACCTATAGGCTACAGAGAGGGTGCTGTCGGACTTGGCGCACCTAAGTGGCATACTATAAGGACCGTTGTTCTTCCCAGCTGTATAGACGGTATACTGACCTCGGTAATCCTGTCCATAGGCAGAATAGTAGGCGAGTCTGCGGCGCTTATCTTCACGGCAGGTATTGCCGCTGAGGTAGGTATAAATTCGCTCGGCGATATTTTCGGCAAGGTGATGAATCAGGGCGGCTCACTCACGGTTCAGCTTTACCAGTACGCACAGCGTGGCGGTGCCGAAATGAAGTACGCATTCTCTACAGCGCTTGTACTGCTTGTAACAGTGCTTATAATCAATATATGCGCAAAGCTGGTTGCTTACAGAATAAGAAAGAAACGCTCGGTATAATGCCGTAAAAAGAAAAGAGGATAAACAATGTCAGATATAATCGTACCTCAGAGCGATGTGAAGCTCTGTACAAGAAATGTGAATCTATATTACGGAGAAAATCACGCTCTCAAGGACATAAACCTTGATATAAAGACAAATAAGATAACCGCCTTCATCGGTCCTTCGGGCTGCGGCAAATCCACATATCTGAAAAGCCTTAACCGTATGAACGATCTGATACCGGATTGTAAGATAACAGGCAGGTTCCTGCTTGACGGCGAGGACATCTACGCTGACGGCGTTGACACAAACGTACTGCGCCGCAGGATAGGAATGGTGTTCCAGAAGCCCAACCCCTTCCCAATGAGCATTTACGATAACATAGCATACGGACCGAGAGTACACGGCATAAAGAGCAAGGCAAAGCTTGACAGGATAGTCGAAGAGAGCCTTATCGGTGCGGCTGTTTTTGACGAGGTAAAGGACAGACTTCATAAATCCGCACTCAGCCTTTCGGGCGGCCAGCAGCAGAGAATCTGTATCGCAAGAGCAATCGCCGTTCAGCCTGAGGTCATTCTTATGGATGAGCCTACATCGGCACTCGACCCTGTATCAACGCTTAAAATCGAGGAGCTTATGAACACGCTCAAGGAAAAGTACACGGTAGCTATTGTAACTCACAATATGCAGCAGGCAACAAGAATTTCGGATTACACGGCATTCTTCCTTGTAGGAGAGATGGTCGAGTACGCACCGACCGACGAACTGTTCTCACGTCCCGTTGATAAGCGGACGGAAGATTATATCACAGGACGTTTCGGTTGATTTTATACGTTATGTGTGATATTATATTAGAAAGGGCAAACAGAAATGAGAGAAACATTTGAACATAAGCTCGGCAAGCTGAATAACGATCTTATCCGTATGGGCGGAATGATAGAGGAGGCAATAGCTTCAGCTATCACAGCACTGCGTGACAGCGATGCCGTTCTTGCAAAAAAGGTAGTAGACGGTGACAGAGCGGTAGACGAGGAAGAAAAGAACATCGAGAGCCAGTGCCTGTCTATAATACTGCGTGAACAGCCTGTCGCAAGAGATCTCCGTAAGGTTTCTGCGGCGCTCAAAATGGTGACAGATATGGAACGTATAGCCGACAATGCCGCAGATATTGCGGAGATCAGCCTTACCGCAGACGTATCCGCTATTATGCACATAGTAAAAGAGATACAGACTATGAGCGAAAAGGTAATAATAATGGTTTCACACTCTATAGATTCATTCGTAACAACCGATATGGAGCTTGCGAATGAAACGATAAAGGCTGACGATGAGGTTGACGAGCTGTTCGTTTCTATAAGAAACCGCATAGTAGAACTTATAAAGAGCGAGCATTGCAGCGGTGATGTTGCGGTCGATGCCCTTATGATAGTAAAATATCTTGAAAGAATAGCCGACCATGCGGTAAATATCTGCGAGTGGGTGGAATTCTTCAAGACGGGAGAATACAAGAATACCCGTATTATATAAACTTTGGAGGCTGATACAATGGCTGAACGTATCTATATTACAGAGGACGACGACAGTATAAGAGAGCTTGTGACGGTCGCTCTTTCGGCTTATTCATACGAGGTGGAGAGCTTTGTCAGTGCGGAGGATTGTCTTGCCGCAACCGAAAAGCAGGTGCCGGATATATTCCTGTTCGACATAATGCTGCCGGGTATGGATGGTGTGCAGGCGGTGAAGATTCTTCGTGAAAACGAGCATACAAAGAATACGCCGATACTTATGCTGACAGCAAAATCGGCCGAGATAGACAAGGTGTTCGGGCTTGAAAACGGCGCAGACGATTATCTCACAAAGCCGTTCGGCATTATGGAACTTGCCGCAAGAATAAAGGCGCTTTTAAGGCGTTCCGGCAGAAGCACGTCTGACAGCGTTTCCGATAAGATTACGGCAGGCGGCATAACGGTAAACACATCTCTCAGAGAGGTGAGCCGTGACGGCAGACCGATAGAGCTTACGCTGAAGGAATACGAGCTTCTTTTGTATCTTATTAAGAACAGGGCGAGAGTAGTCAGCCGTGAGGAGCTTCTCACGAAAGTGTGGGGCATAGATTTTGTCGGTGAAACCAGAACGCTCGATATGCACATAGGAACGCTCAGAAAAAAACTCAGCGATGATGCCGAGAACGCTCATCTTATCAAAACGGTAAGAGGAGTAGGCTACAGATTTATAGGAGAATAACAGGAGGACGTACAGATGAAAAAAGCACTTATAGTACGTTTTCTTATAGTAATTGCGATAGTTATGTCGGTGTGCGTTGTATCTGCTACCGCACTTCTTTCAAGCACGGAGCAGAACGTCAGAAAAAGCGATATGCTGACTTCTCTCGGACTTATCCGTGTGATATATGAGGACGAAACCGACCATGACTATGACCTTGCGAACAGATTAAGCTCACTTGTCGGCAACGCCAGAGTGAGCTTTATCAATAAGGACGGAACTGTATTTGTAGATACCTATATCGACGGTGAGCCGGACGATGACCACAGCACCCGTGAGGAGATAAAGCAGGCAGAGCTTACAGGAAGCGGAGTAGCCGTAAGATATTCAAAGACGCTCGGCAAAAATCAGATTTATGCCGCTATGAAGGTTAAGGACGACGATATAATCAGAATAAGCTACAATATAAACAGCTATATGGATTTTGCGTCAATGTTCATAGCGCCTATGCTGATAGCTGCCGCAATAGGCATAATAGCAGGGCTTATAGCGGTGAGCAGTGTTGCCCGCCAGATAATGAAGCCGATAAACAGCATATCAAAGGCTATGAGCGGCATGAAATATGTCGGTGACGAAAAAATCTCTGCGGAACTTGAGGAGATACCGTCGCATAAATACCCCGAACTTGATGAATTTGTCACAATGTTCAATTTTATGCGTAAAAGCATACAGGATAATATGAAGACGCTTGAAGACGAGCGTGAAAAGGAACGCTTCATACTTGAAAGCCTTCAGGACGGTGTAATTCTTTACGATAACGATCTTTCGGTAATTTCAATAAACCGTGCCGGACTTAAGCTGCTCGGTGCTTCTGATGAAAGCGGCGCTTCAACCGTACCCGAGCTTGCAAGAAAGCCCGAGATAATCAGCGGAGCGGAAAAAGCGGCAAACGAAGACAGGACGGTAACTATAGAAAGCACCGTTGACGGCAGGATCTTGCTCGTGCAGGTATTTCCCGTATCCAAGAGCGGAATAGACGCAATGCACGGCGGACTTATGGTTATCCGTGACGTTACCGACAAGCGTATGTCCGAACAGCTAAAAGCCGACTTCTTTGCAAATGCCGGTCATGAGTTGAAAACGCCGTTGACGGCAATTTCGGGCTTTGCCGAGCTTCTTGAAAACGGACTTGTGCCTAAGGATAAGAAGGACTATTACATCGGAAAAATTCTTACCGAGGCAAAGAGAATGTCAACAATCATCAGCGACATTCTTGAAATATCCTCGCTTGAAAACAAGACGACAGCCGAGGAAGTGACCGACTGCAAGCTGTCCGAGATATGCACAGCGGTAAAGGAATGTCTGGAGCCTGCGGCTTCTGCCAGAAATGTCACGATAGAACTGTCAGGCGACAGCTTTACCGTCCGTGCCGCATACAAGCACATATACGAGCTTGTCGAAAACATAGTCAGCAACGCTATAAAGTACAACAAGGACGGCGGCAGGGTTGAGATAATGCTTCACGATGTGGGCGAGACAGGCTGTATCTATGTAAGGGATAACGGCATAGGTATCCCTAAGGAATCGCTTAACCGTGTATTTGAGCGTTTCTACAGAGTGGATAAGGGCAGAAGCACCAAAGAGGGCAGTACCGGTCTGGGCCTTTCCATAGTAAAGCATATCGTCAACTGCTACGGCGGTACGGTAACTCTTGACAGCGAGCTTGGCAAAGGCACTCTTGTCTGCGTAAGACTGCCTGTTGCAAAGAATATTTCGGAGTAACGGCATATTTGATTTTCCGCTTGACACAGCGTTGCATTTATGATACACTAAACATATAATGAAACATAAGTGCAAAGACCGTGTATGGCAAGAGTAACCGGGAAAAAGTTTCACAGAGAGCCGTGTCAGGTGAAAGACGGCAGACTGATTTACGGTGAAGTGCGGCTGTACGGATTTTTTATCCGGGTCGGCAGAGGGAACGTTCAGACTTATCAGTATCTCTGCCCGTGTAGTCTGCGTTAAAGACATAAAGGGAGTGTAAGCTCCGAAGCGAAGTGGAACCGTGATAGAAATATCGCCTTCGTCTGTTATGCAGACGAGGGCGTTTTTATTTTCGGAGAAGGGTAGGAAACATATGTTCGATAAAATTAAAGCGGATATAAAATCGGTCAGAGAACGAGATCCTGCCGTAAAGAGCGATCTCGAGGTGTTTTTCCTGTATCCCAGCTTCAAGGCTGTAAGGGCATACCGCAGGGCGCATAAATGGTACCTTAAAAAGCATTATTTCATTGCAAGGTGGATATCACAGCGTGCTTTGCGAAAAACTGGTATAGAGATACACCCCGGCGCAACGATAGGAAAAGGCTTGTTCATCGACCACGGAAGCGGCGTTGTAATAGGCGAAACTACCGAGATAGGCGACTACTGCACGCTTTATCAGAACGTAACGCTCGGAGGTACGGGTAAAGATACCGGTAAACGTCACCCCACGCTCGGCAACAATGTAATGGTAGGCTCGGGAGCAAGGGTTCTCGGTCCTTTCAAGGTGGGCGATAACGCAAAGATAGCCGCAAATGCCGTTGTGCTGTCGGAGGTACCGCCTAACTCGACTGCGGTCGGCGTTCCTGCAAGGATAGTCCGCCGTGACGGTCAGAGGGTAAATGCCTGCGACCTTGACCAGATACACATTCCCGACCCTGTGGCACAGCAGATATGTGCCTTGCAGAGCAGGCTTGAAACAATGCAGAGCGAGATAGATCTGCTCAGAGAAGAACTTAAAGAAAACAATATTAAATAAAAGCGAGGATAAGAAAATGCAGTTATATAATTCACTGTCACACAAAAAGGAAGAATTCGTGCCGAATGTTGAGGGTAAGGTAAATATGTACACCTGCGGACCTACCGTGTACCACTTTGCACACATAGGAAATCTGCGCAGCTACATTATGGAGGATGTGCTTGAAAAGTACCTGCGCTATGTCGGCTACGATGTAAAGCGTGTAATGAACATTACCGATGTAGGACATCTGACAAGCGACGGCGACACTGGCGATGACAAGATGCTGAAGGGCGCAAAGCGTGAGCATAAGACAGTTATGGAGATAGCAAAGTATTACACAGACGCTTTCTTTGAAGACTGCACGAAGCTGAACATCAAGCGTCCCGATGTTGTAGAGCCTGCAACGCACTGTATCGCAGATTTCATCAAGGTAATTTCTTCTCTTATCGAAAAGGGCTACGCTTACGAAGCAGGCGGAAATATCTATTTTGATACCTCCAAGCTCGAAAAGTACTATGTTTTCAACGATTTCAAGGAGGAAGACCTTGCGGTTGGTGTCCGTGAAGGCGTTGAGGAGGACGGCAACAAGAGAAACAAGGCTGACTTCGTTCTGTGGTTCACAAAGTCAAAGTTTGACGATCAGGAACTCAAGTGGGACAGCCCGTGGGGAGTAGGCTACCCCGGCTGGCATATCGAGTGCAGCTGCATAAGTATGAAGCATCTCGGTGAATATCTTGACATTCACTGCGGCGGCATCGACAACGCATTCCCCCACCACACAAACGAGATAGCACAGAGTGAGGCTTACCTCGGTCATAAGTGGTGCAACTACTGGTTCCACGTTCACCACCTCAATACAAACAGTGGCAAGATGAGCAAGTCAAAGGGCGAATTCCTTACGGTATCCCTGCTTGAAAGCAAGGGCTACGACCCCGTGATATACCGTTTCTTCTGCCTGCTGTCACACTACAGAAAGTCGCTCGTATTCTCTTATGAAAATCTTGACAACGCAAAGGGCGCATACGAAAAGCTGGTCGCTAAGATAGCACAGCTTTTAAAGGCGGAGCAGGGCGAGGTTGACAAGGCGGCTTACGATAAGCTCCGTGAGGGCTTCACCGCCGCTATGGACAACGATATAAACACATCGCTTGCAATCACTGCGCTGTATGACGTATTAAAGGCTGACGCAACACCCGCAACAAAGCTGGCGCTTATCGCCGACTTCGACAAGGTGCTTTCACTGTCGCTTATCGAAAAGGCAAAGGCGGTAAACGAAAAGCCTGCCGATACAGCCGAGGAGCTTCCTGCCGAAATTCTTGAACTTGCCGAGCAGAGAAAGCAGGCACGAAAGGATAAGAACTTCGCACTTGCCGATGAGCTTAGAGATAAGATAACCGCAATGGGCTACACCGTCGAGGAAACAAGACAGGGAACGGTTATAAAGAAGAAGTAAGCAGGTTAATATGGCAAAAACGAGAGGCTGTTCTTTATTCAGAAGCTTCCCACATTAACATTCACCGCAGTGTTTCCACTGCGGGGCAGTCTGTCGAAAAACCTCTATCGTTGATAAAAAAGGGGTCGCAGGGGCGTAGCCCCCGACAGGGTCTAGGGGCGGTAGCCCCAGTAATATAGCCCCTTTCCCAGGGAAAGGGGTTTTCGGCAAGGATGCCGAAATAAGGACACACCAAGCTTTGCACGAAGCAAAGCCATCAGAGTGTCCTAAAGGGGATAGGGATTGAGAACAAGCACTTTATTTGAAAAAACATACTTTTTCTACAAACTGTAATTTTTATGGCAATCTTTATTTTGCCGCAAGTCTTTCCGCACCATTTGTCAAAACTTTCCTTGTACCGAGCAATTGACTTTTACACTGTTAATTTCTTCGTTGCCGATTTCGACACTTTAATATAATCAGTATATTGTTTTCTATCAAATCTATTGCTTATCAAAGTGTTATTCTCTGTATCATATTTGTATTATCGTGTATCTAATCATCGAATAATCACTATGATTATCAAGACAGCCTTTTTCTGTAAAATATGCAATACAAAAATCTATTAACGCCTTGTTCCGCTTGTCTGACCTTTCGTTACTCCTTAGCTCCCTCAAATTTCCATATAATTACATTTGGATTTCGGCAGTTTTTATTTACAGTTTATTACTTTTATTATAATATTTAGATAAAATCAGCGTTATAATTCATCGAAATTCATCACTTGTCGCTCAAGGTGTGATTTCTCACATTTTCCTGATTATATCTATGATCTGCGTCATCGGATCCTCGTTGTTTGATCCTATTATTACATCAGCTGATGATTTTACCTCATCGTGCGCATTACTTACAGCAACTCCCAGATCGGCACTGCGTACCATTTCAGCGTCATTCGGATAATCTCCTGCCGCCACCGTGAACCTGTCCTCGCTTCCCGTCACCCTCAGAAGCTGCTTATATCCATAAGCCTTGCTCACGCCCTCGGGCAGAAGCTCGTAGAAGAACGGCGCAGACAGTACCCTGTTCGTCCCCTCGGCACAATGCTCATCTATGAACCTCGCAAGCTCAGGCATCTTGTCCTCAGGGTAGGCGAACAGCACCTTAAGCCAGCCCTCATGCGGAATATCATCAAGCCTGCATACATCCCCGTGTACGTTCTCCAGCGCCATGTGAGCCCTCTCAACATCGTTCAGTGCCGGCACATATACCGTGTGCTTGTGAAGCACCTCTATGCCTACATCGGGGAACCTGTCCATAACCAGCTTTATGTAATCTCTGGCTTTCTGCGTAACCTCGCTCTGCCACAGGAATTCGTCCTTGTCAAAGTCGTACACCGCCGACCCGTTGAAGATGACCGCAGGTATCCTCAGCTTCAGCTTTTGTGCAACCGGCCGTGCCATTGAATAGCCTCTGCCGGTAGCTATCGTGAACATTCCGCCCTTGTCGCAGAATTCGTTTATCGATTCCATATCCCTTGGAGAAATCTCTTTCTTATCGTCAAGGAGCGTGCCGTCAAGATCGCTCATTATTATCACATTTTTGAAGTCCATAGTTTCTTTCCTTTGTTCAAGCCGTTTATGTCTCTGTCTTCTGCGTTTCGAGGTTTGCGAGCAGCTTTTTGAAGTAGTCGGGCAGCTCGCTGTCAAATTCCATATACCGCCCGTCAGGGTGGATAAATCCTATCTTTTTTGCGTGCAGGCACTGACCGCATAGCCACTTCGGACTGCCGTTTCCGTACACCTCGTCACCCGTCACCGGATGACCGATATATGCCATATGCACCCTTATCTGATGCGTCCTTCCCGTTTCAAGACGTAGCCTTACAAGCGTATTGTTCCTGTAAGTCTGCTCGACAAAATAGTGGGTTACCGCCTCTCTTGAATTCTCGGTCGTAACGCACATCTTCTTGCGGTCGGTCTTGTGTCTGCCTATCGGCGCATCGACCGTCCCGTCCTCTTTTATAACGCCCTGAACGACCGCCATATATTCCCTTGTAAAGCTGTGTACCTTTATCTGTTCGGCAAGTATATTGTGTGCGGTATCGTTCTTTGCTACGATAAGAAGTCCGCTCGTATCCCTGTCTATTCTGTGTACGATACCGGGCCTTATAACCCCGTTTATTCCCGACAGGCTGTCGCCGCAGTGGTACATAAGCGCATTTACAAGCGTTCCGCTGTAGTGACCCGGCGCAGGATGCACCACCATTCCCTTGGGCTTGTTCACTACCAGCAGGTCGCTGTCCTCATAGACTATATCAAGAGGTATATTTTCGGGCAGAATATCCGCAGGCTGAGCCTCCGGCACATCAAGCGTCACTGTATCTCCCGTTTTGAGTTTCTGATTCTTGGCGGCAATTTTCCCGTTTACAAGACAGCAGCCCTGCTCAATAAGAGCGGCGGCTGCTGATCTGGTTATTCCCGTATCCTGCAATGCAAGAAACTTGTCTGTTCTATCGCCGCCTGTTTTACAGGTAAATTCGTAATGCAACGTTACCCTCCATAGCGGTGTTATTTATCTTCGTTTGTTGATTTCTCTATTTCCCCGGCTGCTGTACTTTTCTTTGCCGAGCGTTTGTTCTTCTGCTCTTTTATCTCGTCTGCTACAACAAAAAGCAGTAATCCAAGCGCTCCGAGAACGGCGCATATATCCGCAACATTGAACACGGCGAAGTTGATTATCCTTACATCGATAAAATCAACTACCTCGCCTCTTATCACTCTGTCGATAAGGTTACCGATACCGCCTGCCACTATAAGCGACATGGACCATATATACTTCGGCTTCTTCACTCTTTTTGAAAGCATCAGATACAGCATAACAACGATAACCACAGCCGTAAACAGTATGAGAAACAGCTGTTTTCCCTCAAGGATACTGAAAGCGGCTCCGGGATTTCTCTCGTAGGTGATATTCAGTACATTTGTATCTCCGAATGATATTATCGGTATCGACTGGTGAAGCTGCATATTACTGTCAATCAGTATCTTTGTCAGCTGGTCAAGCCCGATAAGTCCTGCGGCTGCCGCAAGAGCGATATATAGCATTAATTCCGATTCCTTTCGTTGTCCGGTATTTTTCTGACGTTATTTCAGTTATTATAATTATTTGTTCTTTCCGAACTCAAGCTCGGATGTGGGAGCGTTCTTTTCTTCCTTCTCGTTTTTAAGGCTGAAAAGCACAGATTCACCCGTTACCTTTTCTTCCGCCTTCTTTTCGGGAGCGGGAGCAGGCTTTGCTTCGGGAGCGGGCTTTGCCGGAGCAGGTGCAGGCTTTGCTTCGGGCGCAGGCTTTGCCGGAGCAGGTGCAGGTGCAGGCTTCTTTGCAAATGCGCTGTCCTCAGGCTTTCTCGCCTCAACTTCCTTAACGGTATTTATCACGAACTCATTCTCGCAAGCCTTCGGCATAGCCTTAATATTCTCGATATGTGCGCTGTATGCGGCAAGAATCTTGTTTGTATAGTCCTGCACTTCTTTTCTTGTTCTCTGGAGAACTATCTGTTCTCTCTCGGTCTGCTGCATCATAATTGTGTGAATCTCGGCAGCCTTTGCGTTGGCATCGTCAACGGTCTGCTTTGCTTTTGCGTTTGCTTCGGCAAGATTCTTCTCACCGAGCTCCTTCTTCTTTGCCGCAAGAGCGTCCGCATCCTTGATAGTCTTTTCTGCCTTTTCCTGAGCGTCTTTTCTTATCTTTTCGGCATCTTCCTTAGCCTCGTTCACTACAGCTATACCCTGCTTTTTTGCAATGAGCAGAGCATCTCTAAGAGCGTCCTCATCCTTACGGTACTCTCTTATTTTTTCCGCAAGAACCTCCAGCTTCTTTTCAAGTTCCTCGTTTTCATTCTGCAGTTTCTTGTATTCGATAGATACGTCCTTTAAGAAAGTATCTACCTCGGCGGCATCGTAACCGCCACGCTTAACCGTATCAAATTCTTTGGATACTATATCTTTAGCATTCACGGGAAAGTCCTCCTAAATGTACTCTAAATATATTTTTTAACCGTAATATGTATATTACCTTTTCTGCCTGTTTCACCGATACACTGCAATATGAACTTGCCTTTTCCTCTGACGGAAAACACATCGCCCTCGCTTAGCTGCTTTGACACATCGGTACATACCGTGCCGTTCAGCGTCACAAGCTGTGGCGTAATATATTTTTCCACAGCACCTGTTCTTGACGTACAGGCAACGCATCTTACAATATTGTCAAGGCGCATTGAAGCTACCGAAAACCGTAGCTCCTCATATTTTCTTGCGGGCAAAGTAAAACCTGCCTCAGTGCCGGTATGCACCTGCACTCCGACCCTGCCTATTTTCGTTATACTGTCTGAAATAAGCGGTGCTACCTTTTCGTAGACAAACACTGCCGCCTTCCCGTCGGTAACGAAAATATCCCCGACAGTGTCACGCTCAATACCGAGTGCCATAAGCGAACCCAGCACATCTCTGTGTGTCACACTGTCCTCTTTTCTGAAGGTGAACGTCACCGCTTTTATCGGGAACTGTTCAGCCGTGTTTTCATCGGACACAACAGCGTAGGATGTATCGGAAATTGCACTGCCGTCAAAATAATATGACGGGAAAAGTCCAAGACAGCATCTGAGCGGATCTGCATTTCCTGCGCCTGCACAAAGCAATGCCGTAAGCCCTTTCGGGATACCGACAGCTCTTATCTGTGCAAGCTCACTTTCGGACAGAAAACGGGTAAAATACGGGCGGGATCTGTCAAGGCAGTCCCTCGCCGCATTTTGTATATCTTTGACAAGTTCACGGTCTGCCATATCAGTCCAGATCGTCGAAAATATCCTCGCCCGAAATGTTGCTGATTTCGTCTATGAATTCGCCTGAAATATCAACGTTGTAAGGTGCGAGAACGTATGTTGTATCTGCGATTCTCTTTATCTCGCCGCCCGTTATGTAGCTTACACCGCCTAAGAAGTCGATGATACGGGTAGCTATATCCTTATTTGTGTTGTTGAGCATAAGGATAACAGTTGTCTTGTTCTTGTAAAGCTCTGCTATCTCGGCTGTATCGGACAGCTTCTTGGGTCTGTTTACAACAAGGTGCAGAGTTGTGCTTGCATTATAGGTGTATATCTTATTTGCGTTTGATGCCTGTGACGAGCTGCGTGAAGGAGCCTCCTGCACAGGTTCTTCCTTTGCGGATTCAAGCTCGTTTGAGTAGCTCTCATCGTCATCCGATCCGCCCCATCTTCTGATTGAATTTTTAAGTCCTTCTAATGCGCTCATTGTTTGTTCCTCCGTTTTTATATTTTCGAATAATTTCTGTAGCCGAAAAGACCGCTGCCTATCCTGACTAACGTTGAGCCGTACTTTACGGCTGTTGCATAATCGCCCGACATACCCATTGACAGCGTATCCATGCCGGACAGAAAAGAATATTTCTGCTTTGAATTTTCAAAAAGCTCCTGCATTGACGCAAAATACTTTTCATCGCAATTCACAGGCGGAATGGTCATAAGCCCTCTTATCCTGACGTTTTCAAGCCCGGATACAGCTTTTGCCGTTTCGATAAGCTCAGATGGTGCAATACCGCCCTTTGACTCCTCGCCGCCTATATTGATCTCAAGGAGTATGTCCTTTACAAGTCCGTGACTTCCTGCTCTGCGGTCTATCTCAGCCGCAAGCTCGACACTGTCGACCGAATGTATCATACTCACCTTATCAATTATATACTTTACTTTGTTTTTTTGCAAGCCCCCGATGAAGTGAATTTCGGATTTTTCCGAATAATTTTCGTATTTTCCGAGAAATTCCTGTACTCTGTTTTCACCCAGCAGGTCTATGCCAAGACTTTCGGCATAATTTATCTTTTCGCAGGGCACTGTTTTTGTGACCGCCATAATGCGAACCGTATCACATCGTCCTGCTTTATCCATAGCTTCGGCTATATTCTGTTTTATAGCCGTATAATTCAGCTTTATATCCTCAAGCGTTGTTTCTTCGGCGGATTTAGAGATTCTTTCCGTCATAAAGATCCTTCCCTTCAACTATAACATCATCGTAAAGCGACAGATAGCCCGGTTGTCCCGAAGTATCACGGACAATGACATAATCCTCGCTTGAATATATGCGGTCTACCTGTACGAAGTAAGCCTGAGAGCCTTTTTTCACATAGACTCCGATGTTGTTTTCCTTGTCAAAATGGATAGCGGACGAAGCTATGCGTATGCCGTTATAGCTGTCTACAAGCAGCTTGAACCTGCCGACTCTTGACGAGGCGATAACCGAATTCAGATCATCTGCAGAGAATATCGCAACATAATCGTTGTCGTACTTTTCGACATTTTCGACCTTTGCGGTTATCTCCGTCTGGTCTGCGCCGAGTATCAGCCGTACATTTGTATTTTCCGTAAGTACAGCCGCCTGACCTTCTGTAAAGGTCGCCGCCAGCTTCCACTTATAATCGTCTATCATCTTGCCGATTATGTCGCCGGAAGCTGTTGTAAGCTCGGGCGTCTTTACCGTTTCGGAAATTTCCGCAGGCGTTATACTGTCGATGTTATCGTATGTTATCTTGCTCTCGTACCCGTCGATGCTGCTTACGAAATAGCCTGTTTCATCAGCCGTGACCTGAATGGGCGAAGCCGAAATCCTGCCCTCAAGCGTCTTTATCTTTGAGTTGAGCGCCGAAATCACCGATGAATAATCATTCACCTTGCCCTTGACCATATCACGCTTGCTCTGCAGGTTGAGCATTTCGTATTTAAGCTGTGAAACGGCGGTATAATCGCCGTTGTTTATAGCTGTTATCAGCTTGCTGTGCTTTTCGGTTATCAGCTTGTCAAAAGCCTCTATCTGAGAATTATCCGTACCGACAAGGCTCTGTGCGTCTGTCAGCGTGTCTATCCTCGTTTTCAGCTTATTTATATCCGCAGTAAGCGATATATCGGCCGCCGAGCCGTAAGCATTGGCTATAACGCTGTTCTTGCCGACCTTTGAGCCGTCCTCATGCTCATACTGTATCGTGCCGTTTATCTTACGGCTGACGGTATGCTCGTTTCGTGCGAACACGCCGTAAAACTCGATAGTATCCTGAGAATCGTACTTCAGCGCCACCTCTGTTTTATAGGAGTGGTCGTTTCCCGCAAAAAACTGACCTGCGATGGTCAGGAGCAGGAATACGGCAAGAACCACCGTTACAAGCTTTGTTGTTAACGTCCTGTCCATATATCCTTATTCTTTTACGTCTTCGCTGTCCGTCCTGTCGAATGCGTCAAGGATGGATACAGCTCTGAGAGGTGTTATTGTCGAGATAGCGTGCTTGTATATCAGGTTCTGCTTTCCGTCTGTATCAAGGATAACAGTGTAATTGTCAAAGCCTCTTACAAGTCCCTTGAACTGAAAGCCGTTTGTAATGTAGATAGTTACAGGTATCTTCTCTTTTCTCGCCTGATTTAAAAATACGTCCTGTAAATTGAGTTCCTTTGCCATTTTGATTACGTCCTTTCTTTTCTCCGCTTTTTTGCGGAACATAAAATAAAATAAAATCATAACTGTTTTTGTGACAAATCACAGCTACAGATAGCTTAACTTATATTGTAACACATATTGATTGAAAATTCCATAGCTTTATGACAGTTTGGGGAGATTTTTTCGACAGGTGAGAATTTCACTTCAAATTATCATACGAATACTGCTTAGTCAAATCAGTTATCCTGTCTTTATCCCAGAAGTTGTTTTCCCATAGCCTATATGTACCTAACTTCTTGCTGAATATCCTAAAAGGAGTAACGGTATTATCATATACATTACAGATGTCACACACTTTTATAACTTTCGGCAATAATTCAAGAGCTTTATTATATCGGCTTCTGACTTTGTCCTCCGGAACATCGTGACCACCCGACATAAAACGCTGATGAACACGCATTACATTAATATCAGCCGAAGTTGTAAGTATATAATAGCATTTAATAAAATAGCCTTTCTGTTTTGCTTTTGTAAGCAATTCAAGATTTCGTTCTGTTGAAAGCACAGTTTCGAACGTAAAATCTTTGTTCTTCTCAAGAAGATTATAACGAATATCAGTAGCTTTTACTGCGGCATCCATATCCGAACAGTGCAGTGCTTTTTTTATTTCATCTGCATTTATATATTCGCCTGAAATTTCAGCAAGAGAAGTAACCGATGATTTGCCGGAACCGTTTGGTCCGGCAAACACTATAATCATAGGCTTGCGTTCTTTCATTATATCCATTCTCATTTACCTACGTTGTATTCTCTGTGTCCGTCCGGGTACAACAGATATGGTGCTTTTTTCTCAATGTCATATTCGCAGGTAGGTTTCCCTTTCGCCCTTGAAATTTCTTTTGCTATTTCGACAGCCTTTACAAAACGTTCATCAACCTCTTTTTCCGGAATGCCCATTTCTTCATCAAAATCAAGATTATTCTTATCAGCTAACATCAAAAACACCTCATCTCTTAGAAATAGTAATTATTTTTACCGCCTCGTCAACAATCTGCGAAAAGTTCTTTCCTCCGTCAGCCTTGATATAATGGATTCTGTTATCACGGCGGAACCATGTAAGCTGACGCTTTGCGTATTTTCTGGTTTCCTGCTTCAGCCGCTCTACGCAAGGTGTAAGAGGGCTTTCGCCTTTAAGATACGGCATAAGCTCCTTATAGCCTATCGCCTGCGCCGCAGTGGGATAATCAGACTGTTTCATAAACTGCCTTGCCTCCTCGACAAGTCCTTCGGCAAGCATTATGTCAACACGTCTGTTTATGCGATCGTACAGCGTTTCCCTGTCATAGTCAAGCTGTATCATACACGGCTCATACGGCGAAGGGGCAAGCCTTGAAAGGCGCTGTTGCTCGCTCATTGTCTTTCCCGTAGTCTTGTAGACCTCAAGCGCTCTTATTATCCTGTTGAGATTGTTCTCGTGAAGTTTTTCCGCCGTTTCGGGATCAATTTCACGGAGCATTCCGAGCAGAAAACCGTTGCCCTTTTCCTGCGCCAGCTTACGCAGTTCGTCACGGTATGCGTAGTCGCACTCGGTTTCCTCAAAGCTGAGATTGTCGATAAGAGAGCTTATATAAAGTCCTGTGCCTCCGGTTATTATCGGGAGCTTTCCTCGTGCCGCTATATCTGCGATAATACCGTGTGCCGCCTTAACATAGTCGGCTACCGAAAAGCTGTCATGAGGGTCGAGAAAATCCATAAGGTAATGCGGTATGCCCTGCTTTTCCTCCTCTGTGGGCTTTGCGGTGGCTATGTTCATACCTCTGTATATCTGCATAGAATCGGCTGAGATTATCTCGCCCGAAAGCCTTTTTGCAAGCTCGACCGAAAGAGCGGTCTTGCCGGAAGCGGTAGGTCCGCATACCACTACGATAAACTGTTTATCCATAACTCAACTCCTGTTGAAGAAGCGTTCTATCCTGTATTTTGAAAGCGAGGTCATAACCGGCCTGCCGTGCGGACAAAAACGTATTGTCCTGTCATTCATCACTCTGTCGGCAAGCGCCTGCAATTCGAGAATATCCGTATCATCGTGCGCCTTTATCGCCGACTTGCAAGCCATCGTATGAAGCATATCGTCAAAGAGAGCGCCTTTCTGGTCGGTGGCAGTATTCATAAGCCGTTGTGCGACATCGGATACTATTTCCTGCGGCGAGCATTTCACTACGGACGGCATTGCGGTTATCTGCACTGTGCTGTCATCGCAGAAAACAAGCTCTATACCGCTTTGCTCCACATATTCGTAATACTCGTGCAGTGCCTCGTATTCTTCGGGCGACAGCTTAAGCTCGGTTTTGTCGATAAGAAGCTGTGAGGTGGTGATAAACTCCTCTTTCAGCTTCTCAAACCTGATACGCTCGTGGGCGGCGTGCTTGTCGATTATTATAAGCTCCTCGCCCGCCTCGCACAGTATATAGGTCTTTAAAAATTCTCCGATAACACGAACACTTGTTTTTTCGGGCTTCGGCTCGTCTATCCTTTCAACCGTTACCGGCTTTGCGTTTATAAATCTGAAGCCTTCGTCAGTTTGCGGTGCTGTTACGGGAATATCGTCCGTATCATCGTCAACGGTGACAACAACACTGCTGCTTACCGCCTTATATGACGGGATGTGCGGCTCTTTTGGCAAAGGTATTTCGTCAATAGCTTCACCTGTGTTTTCTTCGGGCTTTGCGCTGTAGTCCGAGCGTGTGCTGTGCAGTGAAACGGGCTTTATTGTGCTGTCGCCGTATATTTTTTCGGCTTTTACCGTTTCGGACGGTTCTTCGGGCTTTATATCAACGACCGGACGTTCCTCAGACAAAAGCGGAAGCGTTACGGGGATATGTGCGAGCGTCTGCTGTTCACGCTTTATTATTTCGGGGTTGTGCCTGAAATAATCGTCTGCGTTATCGTATTTCTTCGGTTTTTCAAGCTCTATCTGCCGTTTATCGTCTGCGGCGTTCACCAGTGCGTTCTTTACCGCAAAATACACCGCATCGAACACAGGCTTTTCATAAGCGAAGCGTATCTCGGTCTTTGCCGGGTGTACGTTTACATCGACAGTTTCGGGAGAAAGCGATATGTTCAGTATGCAGGCAGGGAATTTTCCGACCATCATACTGTTACGGTATGCCTCCTCAAGCGCCGCCATACAGGTGGTGCTTTTTATATATCTTGTGTTCACGAAAAACGTCTGCATACTTCTGCTGTTACGGCAGAAAAGCGGAGATGAAACATAACCGCTTACATCTATGCCGTTAAGCGAAAAATCAACGGGAATAAGGCTGTCGGCAAACTGTCTGCCAAATACCGCCTTTGCCGCAGATAAGAGCGAGCCGTCGCCCGATGTCATTCTGACGCTTTTGTTATCTCTTATGAATCTGAAGGAAATATCGGGGTGGGAAAGGGCAAGTCTGTCGACCGTCGCCGCTATGAAATTACCCTCGGATATGTCTTTTTTGAGGAATTTAAGTCGTGCGGGAGTGTTGTAGAAAAGCTCCTTTATCACGATAGTCGTGCCTGTGGGACAGCCGCAGGATTCGTGCTCCTTTTCCTCGCCGCCTTCGATAATGTAACGTCCGCCGAGTTCATCGCCGTCCTGCCGTGACATCATCTCTATCTTTGCGACCGCCGCAACGGACGCTAACGCTTCTCCTCTGAAGCCCATCGTCATTATGCCCGTAAGGTCGTCGCCTGTGCGTATCTTGCTTGTGGCATGACGGAGAAAGGCTGTCGGCATCTGTTCGTAAGCTATGCCGCAACCGTCGTCCGTTATACGCATATAGCTGATACCGCCGTGCTTTATCTCAACGGTGATATGCCGTGCGCCTGCGTCTATTGAATTTTCCACAAGCTCCTTTATTACGGAGGACGGGCGCTCTATGACCTCGCCTGCCGCAATAAGCTCCGCTACGCTTTTATCAAGCAGTCTGATTTCGGGCATTGGTTTTCCTTTTCTTTATAACATTGCTTTTAGTTCTTCAAGCTTTGCGTAAGCCTCTCTCGGCGTCATATCGTCAAGGTCGAGGTTTTTTATCTCGGCTATGACATTCTGCCTGCCTGTTGCCTCGAAGTCTATCTGGCTTTCGGATTCCTCCTCGGCTCTCAGTTCAAGCTCACGCTGTATTTTCGGTGCTTTTTCAAGTTCGGCAAGAAGCTGTTTTGCTCTGTCGGTGACCTTCTTCGGAAGTCCTGCAAGACGTGCGACCTCTATGCCGTAGCTGTCGTCCGTGCCGCCCTCGACTATCTTGTGCAGGAACTTTATATCCTCGCCGCTTCGCTTTACCTTTACGCTGTAGTTACGCACACCGTCAAGCTCGTTTTCAAGCGAAATAAGCTCGTGATAATGCGTTGCGAAAAGCGTCTTGCAGCCGATAGCCTTTGAGCTTATGTACTCGGCTACCGCTTTTGCTATTGATACACCGTCGTAGGTCGATGTTCCTCTGCCTATCTCGTCAAGGATAACGAGCGAGTTTTTGGTCGCTTCGTTAAGGATAGTTGCAACCTCGGTCATCTCGACCATAAAGGTGGACTGACCTGCGGACAAATCATCGCTTGCACCGACACGGGTGAATATTCTGTCCACTACTCCGAGCCTTGCATAGCTTGCAGGCACAAAGCAACCTATCTGCGCCATTAGGACAATCACGGCTACCTGTCGCATAAACGTGGATTTACCCGACATATTCGGGCCTGTGATTATCATCAGGCGGTTGCTTTTAACATCAAGGTAAACGTCATTCGGGGTGAAAAGTATCTCGTTGACCATCTTCTCGACAACGGGGTGTCTTCCGTCCTTTATCTCTATGACGCTGTCATTTGCCATCATCGGACGGCAGTAGTTGTTTTCTATGGATACAACGGCGTAACTGCACAGCACGTCAAGCGCCGCTACAGATTCGGCGGTCTGCTGTATAAGGTCGAGCCGCTGTGCGATAAATTCACGCACCTCGGCAAATATTGCCACCTCAAGTGCAAGTATCTTATCGTTTGCACCGAGTATCTCGTTTTCTATCTTCTTAAGCTCATCGGTAATGTATCTCTCGCCGTTTGTGAGCGTCTGCTTTCTTACATATCTGTCGGGCACCATCGACACGTTGCCCTTTGAAACCTCGATATAATAGCCGAACACACGGTTATAGCCGACACGCAGATTCTTTATGCCGGTAGCCTCTTTTTCCTGCTGTTCTATCTGAGCGAGCAGGTCCTTGCCGCCGCCTGTGATATTTCTCAGGCGGTCAAGCTCCTCATTGAAGCCGTTCTTTATATAACCGCCGTCCTTCATCAGTGCGGGCGGTTCATCGGCTATCGCTCTTTCTACTAAATCCGCAATATCGTCAAGAGGGCTTATCTTCTTATCAAGGCTTCTTGTAAGCTGTGTGCTTATCTGCGACAGGTCGCTTTTAAGCTGAGGAAGTATCCTGCAGGTAGCGCCGAGCGCCTTTACATCCTTTGCGTTTGCCGCCTTGTAGATTATCCGTGTCATAAGACGTTCAAGGTCATAGACTTTCGCAAGGTCGGTCTTTATATCATACAGCGCCGCAGAATTGTTTATGAGCGCTTCTACCGCATCGTGTCTGCGTATGATAGCCGCCGTATCTGTAAGCGGCTGCTCTATGCACTGTCTTAGCTTTCTTCTTCCCATTGAGGTATCGGTCTTATCAAGCACCCACAGAAGTGAGCCTTTCTTTTCGCCGCTTCTCATTGTCGATGTCAGTTCAAGGTTTCTTCTTGTGGCAAGTCCGAGCTGCATAAATTCGCCGCTGCTGTGTACGTTCAGCTTTACAAAACGTTTTGCTCCGCTTCTTTGTGCCTTATACAAATAGCGCAGCAAAGCGCATAAAGCCCTTAATGCGTTGTCCTTTCCGGCAAGGCCTATTTCATCTGCCGTGCCGCCGAACTGTGCGGTTATCTCGGATACGTCATCTATGGAAAAATCCTCATCGGAAAGCTGTTCCGCAGAGCATTTTCCGTAACGGTTCCTTATAAAAGTATATGCCTGTTTCCGATTCAGAAACTCCGCATTGAATAGTAGCTCAACGGGGGTATACTGCGAGAACTGTGCTATTATATCCTCGTCAGTCTTTTTTGAATTTGCCTTTTCAACTGCGTGCACCTCGCCCGTTGAAATATCGGCAAACACCATACCTGTGCCGTTTTCTCCGACATAGATACAGGAAATATAGTTATTCGAGCCGTCCTCAAGCATTGACGCTTCTATAACCGTGCCTGCGCTTACAAGCCTTACTATATCACGCTCTACAAGTCCCTTTGATAACGCAGGGTCGGTTGTCTGCTCGCAGATAGCTACCTTGAAGCCTTTATCTATCAGCTTTTTTATGTAGCCCTCCGCAGAATGATGCGGTACGCCGCACATGGGCGTACCCGCTCTTGATGTCAGCGTCAGCTCAAGCTCCTTTGACGCTACCATTGCGTCCTCGTTGAACATTTCATAGAAATCGCCCAGACGATAGAATAATATATAATCCTTGTAATTTGCCTTGATTTCAACATACTGCTGCATCATAGGCGTAAGCTTTTCTCCGCTGTTTCCTGCTTTCAAGAGTTTCATTCCTTTCGGTTTTATTGTTTAATCTTACAACGCCATACTATCAATGCCATTCAGTCAAGGCAATCAGTGGCATCCTCCGCAGGTCGAGCATGAACCTGAGCATCCGCCTGCCTGTACCTCGCAGGTATCGGGGTCTTCACCGTCACAGCACAGTGCGATAATGCCGTTGATCTCGTGTAACAGCTTATCCATATCAGCCTTTGCCATTGTGAAATCAGCCATATGCTCGTTCTGCATAACGAGAGTGTATAATCTCTGCATCTCCTTGTTCTGTGTGTCGAGCTTTTCCTTGTTCTGCTCTTCCTTTGACTTGCTCATTTCAAGCGCTACGTTCTGACGTGCAAGGTTGAATTCGCCTATAAGCTCCTGAAGCTCCATATCGGCGTCATTTGCCTTCATTGCCTCGTTATAACGTACATAACGCTCGTCTGCCTGTATAGCCTTGCCGAGCTCTCTTGCTGCTTTGATTGCGTCCATTTTATTTTTCCTTTCTTTCCGCTTTTGCGGCTGTTAAAAATATATATCTGACGGGGATTCCCGACCGATTGCGAAAATTCAGTCATTCACGCTTACAAGCTCGCCTGTGACTGCCCAGGGCAGAGCCTTTTGTATTCTTACCGTGACGTACTTTCCTATCATATCCCTTGTGCCGTTGAAATCAACGATAACGCCGTGGCGGGAATGACCTGTCATAAGTCCGTCAGCCGTTCTGCCGATGCCCTCGCACAGAACCTCGACCTCATCTCCGATAAAACGTTCGTAAGCCTTTTCACCGATAGAATTCTGCACATCAAGAAGCTGTCTGAACCACTTACCCTTATCCTCGTTGCTTATGGGGTCGGGCATAGCCGCCGCCTTTGTTCCCTCACGCTTGCTGTAGATGAAGGTATATGCGGAATCATAGCGTACCTTCTTCATAAGCTCCACAGTGCCGAGAAAATCCTCATAAGTTTCGCCGGGGAAGCCTACTATAATATCTGTAGTGAGTGCTACCTTCGGTATGCGTTTTTTTGCATATTCGATAAGTTCAAGATAATGCGCCGTGTCATAGTGGCGGTTCATTTCCTTTAAAATTCTGTCGCTTCCGCACTGTACGGGCAGGTGCAGATGATACGATATATGCCTGCTGTCAGCTATCGTATCTATAAGCTCGTGCGTGCAGTCCTTAGGGTGAGATGTCATAAAGCTGAGCTTATATTTTCCGGGTATCTTATCAAGCTCGGAAAGCAGCTTTGCAAAGCCGAAATCATATTCCTTGCCGTAAGAATTTACATTCTGTCCGAGCAGTAGTATTTCCTTATATCCGTCATTTATAAGCCCTTTTACTTCGGCTATGACCTCTTCGGGTCTGCGTGAACGCTCTCTGCCTCTTACAAAGGGAACTATACAATAGGTGCAGAAGTTGTTGCAGCCGTACATTATCGGCACGCTTGCCTTTACCTTGCTTTCTCTTATTACGGGAAGTCCCTCGGCAATAACACCGTCACTTTCGGGGATAGACAGCGTTCTGCGGTTCTCGCTGAGCTTTTCGTATATCATCTGCGGTAAAGTATGCATAACGTGAGTGCCGAAAATTATATCGACCTGCGGGAACGATTTTCTTATTCTCTGTGCTATATGCTCCTGCTGTACCATACAGCCTCCGACCGCAATTATTAGATTTCTGTTTTTCTCTTTCAGCTTTTTGAGTGCGCCTATATTGCCGAAAACTCTGTCCTCTGCGTTTTCTCTTACGGCGCAGGTATTGAAAAGGATAAGATCCGCAAATGCGGTTTCGGGTGTGAAGCCGTAACCCATCTGTGCAAGCATACCCTTTATTTTTTCTCCGTCGCTCACGTTCTGCTGACAGCCGAAGCTGTGGACGTGTGCCAGCGGCATCTGCTCACGCTTTGCGTTTATTGCTTTTACTTTTTCTATATATTCCTGCTGAACAAGCAGTTCTTCCTTGTTTATCTCTTTAGTCAAGCTGTTTCTCCGTTTCTTATCCAAAGTCCTGTTGCAAAGACAGTATACCATAAAAGACAGCATACCATAATAGATTATAACATTATTTCGTCGTGCAGTCAAGCACGATGAAATAATGTTAAAACGTTCTCAGCCATTGCGTAGCAAAGCCGCATTTTTATGCGGCGAAATCGTT
>OJOA01000335.1_pt1 | contig 34837 bp, 43 predicted proteins | sample 1597991 | NCBI WGS metagenome assembly OJOA01 (sample SAMN01915207, study PRJEB22387) | human gut metagenome | isolation source: stool | host: Homo sapiens | place: USA | reverse complement strand
TGTAAGAAAGTACGGTGCTTATGCCACCGGCATTACGCAGAATGTGGACGACCTTTTGCAGAGCCATACGGCAAGAACTATGCTTGCAAACAGCGAGTTTTTGATTATGCTCAATCAGGCGTCAACCGACAGAATTGAGCTTGCCAAGCTCCTTAACATTTCCGACCTCCAGCTTTCATATATCACGAATGTTGACGCAGGACACGGACTGATTAAGGTCGGCAGTTCGCTTGTGCCGTTTGCAAATAAGTTCCCGAAGAATACGAAGCTGTATAAGCTGATGACAACCAAACCGGGCGAGGGTGTATAACCCTTGCCCTATTCTGTAAATGAGAAAGGAAACACCTATGAAAAACAAAATTTATATTGCCATAATCTGTGCTTTCAGCATTGTATTTGCCGTCAGTTCAGGTTTTCTCATCAAGCACTATTACGACTCTGCAAGGCAGGCGGAGATGTACGACAATCTGATTGAGGTTGTGGAGACCGAGCCTGAAGAAACCCAAGAGCCGATGAACTACTCCGAAGAAAAGACCTTTATCCCGGAGTATCAGGAGCTTTATCTGCAAAACAACGATATGGTCGGTTGGATTAAGGTTGAGGACACAAAAATCAATTATCCCGTTATGCAGTCAAAGGACAACCCGAACTTCTATCTGAAGCACGGCTTTGATAAGGCATACACCGACTACGGCTGTCCTTATGTTCAGGAAAACTGCGATATGGAGCTGCCAAGCGACAATATCATCATCTACGGTCATCATATGAACGACGGCTCTATGTTCGCCGGTCTTATGAAATTCAAGGACAAGAGCTTTTGGGAAAAGCACAAAACAGTATCCTTTGATACGCTGACCGACAGACAGACCTATGAAGTGATTGCCGTGTTCAAAACCGTAGTATATACGAACAGTCCCGACAGCTTCAAATACTATCAGTTCGTCAATGCGGAGACCGCCGAGGATTTCACTGCCTATGTTGAGAAGTGCAAGAAACTGTCGCTTTACGAAACCGGCGTAACCGCCGAATACGGCGACAAGCTACTGACCCTTTCCACCTGTGAGTATTCCCGGACAAACGGCAGACTTGTTGTAGTGGCGAAGCTCATTAACGAATAACGCAACAGGTGGTTCAGCCTGCATAGGAAGGAGGGATTGTATGGCTGATATTAAAACAAAAGACAATGCAAAAGGTACGATACGAACCATAGATAAGGCTGCCGTTGCAACCCAACGAATGAAGCAGGCGTATATTGTAACAAAAGAAAAGACGGAGCGGTCGGTAAATGCCAACAGCAGTTCTGCCGAGGAATATGCTTCCGATAAACTGGAAAGCGGTATTGACGAGGTGGTTCACGATGGTGCTTATGCGTTTGACAAAGCGGGACGAAAAGGACTTGAAACCACAAAAGAGAATATCCGCACCGCAAAGGACGGTATTCAGCGTTTCAAGCAGCAGCGAGCCGAGCAGTCTTTGAGAAAACAGGCTTCGCAAAACACAAGCTCTGCGATTAAGACTGTCGATAAGGCGGAAAAGACCATAAAGCAGTCTGCCACTTCCTCCGGAAAGAAAACCATTAAGTTTGCCGGAAAAGAAGCAACAAAGACCGCACAGAAATCGGTTAAGACGGCTGAGCAGACTGCAAAGACTGCGATAAAAACCAGTCAGCAAGCGGCAAAAGCGGCACAGAAAACAGCTCAGGCGACAGTTAAGGCTTCGCAGAAAGCGGCACAGGCGGCAAAAGCCACAGCCAAAGCAACTGCCGCTACGATTAAAGCCGCAGCCAAAGCCACCGTTGCCGCAGTAAAAGCAATTATAGCGGCGGTAAAAGGTCTTATTGCCGCTATCGCTGCCGGCGGCTGGGTTGCGGTGGTGGTTATTATTGTTCTGTGCCTTGTCGCTCTGATTGCGGGTTCTGTGTTTGGTATCTTCTTTTCGGGAGAGGATTCCGGCACGGGAATGTCTATGCAGACAGTCGTTCAGGAAATCAATCAGGAATATGATGACCGGTTAGAACAGGAAAAGAATTCCGTAAGCTATGATGTGCTTGAAATGAGCGGAAGCCGAGCTGTGTGGAAAGAGGTTCTTGCGGTCTATTCTGTTAAAGTGAATACCGACCCCGACAATCCGATGGAGGTTGCTACGGTTGATGAAACCAAGAAGCAGCTACTGTCGGATATTTTTTGGAAAATGAACGATATTTCTTCCCGAACGGAATCAAAAACCCATACCGAAATCGAGGAAAGCGACGACGGACACGGCAATATCGTACAGACTGAAACCACAGTAACCGAAACATTCCTGTATATCACGGTATCTCACAAGACCGTTGATGAAATGGCGGCTATGTACGGCTTTAATCAAGAGCAGAAAGATTATCTTGCCGAGCTGCTAAAGGACGAAAACAATCAACTATGGTCTCAGGTGCTTTACGGTATCGGATATAGCGACGACCAAATCGTAACGGTTGCTCTGTCTCAGGTAGGTAATGTAGGCGGTCAGCCTTACTGGTCTTGGTACGGATTTGACTCCCGTGTAGAGTGGTGTGCCTGCTTCGTTTCTTGGTGTGCCAACGAGTGCGGATATATCGACGCCGGTATTATTCCGAAGTATGCCGGTTGCGTGAACGGTGTTCAATGGTTCAGAGACCGAGGACAGTGGGCAGACGGTTCGTATGAGCCTTCGCCCGGTACAATCATTTTCTTTGACTGGGAGGGCGACGGTGTGACAGACCACACCGGTATTGTTCAGAAATGCGAAAACGGTACAGTCTATACCGTTGAGGGCAACTCAGGCGACACTTGCAGAACCAAAACATACCCTGTCGGAAGCTCTGTTATCTACGGATACGGTATTCCGGCATATTAAAAAGATGGCTGCTCGTTTGAGTAGCCATCAAGTACATTATTCAAAATCTGTTATTTCTAAATCTTTCAAATAGACATTGTGCGTATGATAAGTAAAACACATCAGCAAGTCGCTGTCTCTATTATCTTTTGCTTTGAACATAGAAAAGTCGTCGGACAGGATAAAAATAAGTCCCAGCAGTTTCTTTATATATCCGCTATATGAAGCATAGTTCATATAGAGAGATGCGGTATATCCGTCATCGTTCTCTATCAAATCTGCGTCAATTTCATAGGTTTCCGATAACTCACGGACTGCCCAAATAAATTTATCTTTATTTGCTATACGCTTTTCATTGGGGACAGTCCTTCTTTTCTGTTTCATAAACTCAAGAAATTCTTCCGCTGACATCAAGTTTTCGTTATCGTCATGATTCTTGTTTTTCATTTCTTCTTCAATTTGTTCAAGCGTAGGTCGGTCAAACCTATTGCTGAAAATCACTCTTTCATTCCCCATCCTCTTTTGCTCCTAAGTTGATTATTTGGAGTTTTTTCTTCTTGGCTCTCTCATAGGTCTTGGCAGCACCGCCCCAAGAATGAGTGACGAAACAGATTGCATATCCGGAATTATCCACCATATATCTGTTTCTTGCGGGAATGGCTGATTTGAAATTGTATTTTTCAAATCCGTCGGGATATATTATCGAATCGAAAAGCTCTTTATCATATACATTGAAAGAGAGATAAGGAATAACAAGATAGTTGTTGATATGCGGATACTCCCTTTTGAGTTCATAGACGCAGCGACCGCATAACCTGTCAAAGCCGCCTTGCCCTCCACTCAGAAAATCTGTCACGCCCTTTTCGATTAGCTCTCGTATCGCTTTTTTGAGCTTTTCTGCGGATAATCCAAAGCATTCATTATGACCTATAAAGGTAGCTGTTGTTTCCAAAGCCATTGTAAATCACTCCTGACATAAGACAGTATAACACAAAATTCTTTGAAAATCATCACTAATAGTTGTTTTATCTTCCGTGAGGTTGGTGTATATCGCTTTCAGCATAATCTATACTAATAGTTATAGAAGTACACCAAAGGGGGTGATGTGATGCAGCTTGATACAATCGGCAAGAATATAAGAAAGTATCGTCTTATGAAAAAGTTCCGTCAGGAGGATTTAGCAGAGAAAGCCGGACTAACAACAAATTATATCGGTATGGTCGAGCGTGGAGAGAAAATTCCATCACTTGAAACATTTATTAAGATACTAAACGCTTTGGAAGTATCATCTGATATGGTTCTTGCTGATGTTTTGGAAACGGGATATACCGTCAAGAACTCCATACTAAACGAAAAACTTGCCAAGCTTGCTCCCGAGGATAGAAGCAAGATATATGAGGTTATTGACACCCTATTAAAACACTCGGCTATGTCACAACAAACAGTTGATAAATAGCCATTTTTATAGGGGAGTATCAGAACTCCCCTACAAACTGTTATTTGCAGTTATCTATACTCATTTGGAATTTCGATATGAAGTGTCTCACACAATAACTTCACATCATGTGCATCATTTTCATCAAACTCGTATCCCAGATGGAACATTACTTGACTATATGGTTCAATACAGGAAACCTCTATTTCCTCAATTCTTCCTTTACCCGAAAAAGTTTCTACCGGAAAACAATCCCCATCATAAAGAATTTCACCTTCGTCCGTATATTCAAAACAATGCAAATCAATAATTCTGTTTTTCAAATCTTCCCATACAGTATGGTTCAATGTTGTATATTCCATCTTAATCTCATAAAAGCCATTAGCTTTCATTATTTCTATAAAGTTCTGATAATCGTTCTTTTCTACAAAAATGTCAATATCATTATGGGCTCTTGACTGATATCCAAGAAGAGCATCTACACCCCAGCCACCATCAAGAAAGACTTTAATCTCCGCATCTATTGCAAATTGAAGAATCTGTTTTACATCTGTTATATTGACCATCTTATCATCTCCACAAATTCTAATTAGGCGACCAGAGGAACTGCTGGTCTGTTTGATAAATCTCTGCATTTAGCAGTTTTCAATGTTGCCAAAACGAAAGTTAAGAAGATGTTCCTTTTCTCCATGTCGCTTTCTTTGGCGTAATTTACAAGGTTATTCCACACAAGATAGTTGTTCAGATACTTGGTAGAAACACCGTTAAAGCCACGCATAAACCTCTTTAGCTGGCTATGGTAGCTATTGATATGTTGGATATTATAAATGCCTTTCTTGGCTTTGCCAGTCTTTAACTGCACAAGGTCAATGCCATTGGCATTTGTAAATCTCACATAGGAGTTCATCTTGTCCGTAACAAGAGTGGAATTGGTCTTAATCCTACCATCATAAATATGATGTAAATCTCTTGTAGAAACTCTACCAGTATTCGTAATCTTGGAGATAGACAAGCCATTCCTATTAACCGCACAAGGAACACATACCTTTTCTTGGGACAAGCCTCTGATATGTGTAGAATGACCACGCTTATGAGCCTTGCGTGGCATAGCAAATGTCTTACTCTTGCTATGATTGCCCTTGTACGAGATGGCGAAAAAAGTTTCGTCAGCCTCAATAATGCCGTCAAGGGTAACATCGTCTGCCATATTCTGAAGTGCATCCAAAATCTTGTGTCTCCAAAGGAATGCGGTGTTTCTGTGAATCCCACAAGCAACAGCAGTCTTACGAATGGATAAGCCATTCATCATACAATCAATGTACTGCTCCCACACGGACAAGTCTTTTCTTGTACCAGACACAATGGAGTTCGTAGCAATCACGAAGGACTTGCCACAATCCTTACATACATATCGCTGTGTGCCATCTTTACGATGACCATTGCGAACCACATGGATACAGCCACAAAGAGGGCATACACGACCATTTGCAAAGCGTTCCTTTGCTACGAAATCTTCAATATTCAAAGACTTTACAAAGGCAGGACTTAAAAGCATTGTTTTAAGGCTTTCCTGCTCTGCGACAGTCAACTTACCGATAATATCTAATGCGTCTTTGATAGTAGGCATATCCAATTACCTCCTTCGGTGGTACTGTTTCTTACTATTATTATACGCTATTTCTCGTCAAAAATCAACCATTTGTTGTGACAGAGCCAAACACTCAAAGCAAATTGCACCATAAATCACGAAAGTTCGCCTTTATAAGCGGGCTTTCTTTTTTTGATGAGAAAAAAATTATACTTTCGACAAGTATTGCGGGACTTCGACAAATCGGTTGTAGTATAACTATAACTGTTGGTGATAGATAATCACCACAAGACATAGGAGGAAGTATATTGAAGAACATAATTAAGGAAGTTGCAAAAGCACACGGAACAAGCGAACAGGAAGTCAGAAATGAAATGAGAGGTGCTATCAGGGCGGCTATGAAAAGCACAGACCCTACGGCACAGGCGTTTTGGAAACAGATAGCCCCGGACGGAAAAGAACCGCCGGTCGAAAAGGTCATTGCTTCTATCTCCCTGATGGTTCAAGATGATAAGCTATGTAGTTGAGGTGCAATCGCACCTCATTTTTTATTTTTCAAATATGTACTCACACTGATGAAGGGTGATAAGGTTGTCGAGGTGACGCAAATATGAGCCGATAACAACCTGTTCTTCTTTGTGTACCGGCAAAAATATATCAATATCAAAGAAATCATCGGCTGAGATATTCAGTAATCCGTGATTTCTTGCTCCCTCCGCTGCACGCTCAGAAACACCTTTGTGCCATCTGTCAGTATCAAAGAAAACCGTCAAATAGTCGCTATCAATTTCACTTTGATTTTTAATGCTAAAAACAATGTAAAGTGTTGATAATACGCCCTTTTCGTACAAATCAAGGCGCTTAACTGCTCCAAAAGGAAACCCATCTGAAGTGCTTTTGTTATATGCAAACTCACCATTCAACACCAAGTAATAGTTGCTCACATCTCGACTTGCTACACGGTTATTAAAATAGGTGATTTGGTCAACAAGTCCGTATTGTGCGGATATTGTAAGTGGTAGGCTTGACTCATTGTTTGTGTTCTTCCTGACTACTCTTTCTACGATATCCCCCAACTTACGCTGTTCCCAAGTATTTGTAAAATCCGAAAAAAACGAGACACAAAATCAGCGGAATTACGCTGATGAAGGGTGATAAGGCGGTCGAGGTTAGCGAAATACTCGCCAATCTTTTCTTGTTCGGCAACATCAGGAATAAGCACATCGGCATTTTTGATATTGTCAGAATTCAGTGACTCAAAGGTCGAACCACAAGACAACGCTTTCCAATATCCGTCGCTGTCCATTTTTACAAGAAGTTGATAAATGAACTCGTTGCCTTTGATAGCTGCAACACCACGCCCGATTACCGCATTATAAGCGGTTTTTCCCATTGCTCCTGCTGGCGCTCTTACACTCATTATCAAGTCGCCCACATCGGCTTTCTTTGTCATTTGTGAAGTCCAAACTCTTGGAAATACCCAACCATTCTGCAAATCTGCATTGCCTTGAACAAGAATATAATCACTTGGTACATCTGAATAAGTACTACCATCTGGTGATTGTCCCATCGTTATTTGAACAGTATCTCCTAACTTACGCTGTTCCCAAGAATAATTAAAAACCTACTTGTACGGCAATTCTTCCGCAAGGATTAATAAATACGAAGCCCTGTACTTTTGTCTCAAATATCGTACTTTTATTGAATTTTTCTGATTTTTGTGCTATACTAATGACACTTACACTTAAACCAAGAAAGAGGTGCAATAGAGATGGCAGTTAGTTACAAAAAACTATGGCATATCCTTATTGATAGGAATATGAAGAAAAAGGATTTAGAAGCTTTAGCCGGTATCAATCATTACACGATGAGTAAAATGAGCAGAGATGAAAATGTTACTACCGATGTGCTTGGTAAAGTATGTGCCGCACTTGATTGTAAGGTGGAGGATATTATTGATTTTCTTCCTGACGAAGAAAATTGAGTCCGTTTTATGGGACAGAGCGTTTGATAAAATTAAGATAACTATATAGATATAATCGGAGGAAGATTATGAACAAGCAACAGTTGGCAGCAAAGATTTGGGAATCCGCAAATAAAATGCGTTCCAAAATAGAGGCAAATGAGTATAAAGACTATATTTTAGGGTTTATTTTTTATAAATTCCTATCTGAAAAGGAAGTAAAATATCTTAAAGAAAACGATTGGACTGACGAGTATCTTCCTGAGTTGACAGAGGAAGATTCGGAAACAGTCGAGAGTGTTCAAAAGAACTTGGGTTATTTTATCTCTTATGATAACCTGTTTTCCACTTGGCTCAGCAAAGGCAGAGATTTCAGCGTTCAAGATGTTCGTGACGCTCTTTCTGCTTTTAGCCGTTTGATTAACACAACCCACAAAAAAGTATTTGAGGGAGTATTTGATACCCTTCAAACAGGACTGTCAAAACTGGGCGACAGCTCTGCTTCTCAGTCCAAGGCTATCAGTGACCTTATTCATTTGATTAAAGATATTCCTATGGACGGCAAGCAGGATTACGATGTTCTTGGCTTTATCTATGAATATCTTATCAGTATGTTTGCGGCAAATGCCGGTAAAAAAGCCGGTGAGTTCTACACGCCACACGAAGTATCGCTCCTTATGTCTGAAATCGTCGCAGAACACTTAAAAGACAGAAATGAAATAAAGATTTATGACCCGACAAGCGGTTCAGGCTCTTTGCTTATCAATATTGGTAAGAGCGTTGCTAAGTTTATTGATAATGAAAACAACATAAAATACTATGCTCAGGAATTGAAGCAGAATACATATAACCTCACCCGCATGAACTTGGTTATGCGTGGTATCCTGCCTGATAATATCGTTACACGCAACGGAGATACTTTGGAGGACGACTGGCCGTATTTCGATGAAAACGACCCGATTGGTACTTATGACCCGTTGTATGTTGACGCAGTGGTTTCAAATCCGCCTTATTCTCAGGCTTGGAATCCAACAGATAAAGAGACCGACCCTCGATATGCTCGTTTTGGACTTGCACCAAAAGGAAAAGCTGATTACGCATTTTTATTGCACGACCTTTTCCACCTTAAGAGCGACGGTATTATGACTATTGTACTTCCTCACGGTGTTTTATTCAGAGGCGGTGAAGAAGGAGAAATTCGCAAAAACCTTATTGAACAGAACCACATTGACGCCATTATCGGATTGCCGGCGAATATTTTCTTTGGAACCGGTATTCCTACGATTATTATGGTGTTAAAGCAGAAACGCTCGAACACAGATGTACTTATCGTTGACGCTTCAAAAGGATTTATTAAGGTTGGAAAGAACAATAAGCTCCGTGCTTCTGATATTAAGAGAATTGTTGATGTTGTAACGAAACGAGAAAGCGTACAAAAGTTCTCAAAGGTTGTCAGCAGAGATGAAATCAGAAAGAATGAGTATAACCTGAATATTCCACGATATGTTGACTCGTCAGAAGCTGCCGAGTCTTGGGATATTTATGCTTCTATGTTCGGTGGATTTCCTCTTTCTGAGATAGATGAACTCAAAGAGTATTGGATTGCTTTCCCGGAACTGAGAAATGCTCTTTTTGAAAACACTTCTTCTGCTTATTGCAATTTGAGAGTAGAAAGCATTAAGAAAGCAATTAATGAACATTCCGATGTCTGCTCATTTGAGAATAAATATCGTGATGTATTTAGTGGCTTTGACGAGTATTTGTATGATGAACTTATTGAAAAGATGACCGCCTTGAATATTTCAAAGGCAGAAGCGACTCTTTCCGCCAATATATTTGAGCGATTAAAGGATATTCCTTTGGTTGATAAGTATGAAGCATATCAGTTGCTTGATGACGATTGGACAAAAATCGCAGTTGATTTAGAAATAATCCAAACAGAAGGATTTGAAGCTACAAAAAGAGTTGACCCCAATATGGTCATCAAGAAAAAAGACGGAAAAGAGCAAGAAGTTCAGGAGGGCTGGGTAGGTCGTATTATTCCGTTTGATTTAATTCAGGATACGCTCCTTTCGGATGATAAGGCTGCATTAAAAGCAAAAGAAAATCGCTTGAGTGAAATTGCTTCAGAATATGAGGAATTGTTCGATTCCCTTACTGAGGAAGAAAAAGAAGGCGATTATGCAGGTGAGGACGGGTTCGTAAATGCCGAAATCAAAAAAGCATTGAAATCCGACAGTGTTGAGCCGGAAACAAAAGAAAAACTTCGTAAGGTGGATGCGCTGGCTAAAGAAGAAAAAGAGCTTAAGGCTGCGATAAAAAAAGACGCAGGACTTATTGAAGGCAAGACAAAAGAGACCATCGAAAGTCTATCCGATGAACAGGTTATTGACCTCTTAAAAGACAAATGGATTACTCCGCTTATCCAAAACCTTATGAAACTTCCGGATAGTATAGTAAATGAACTGGTATCAAAACTTGAAGCACTGACAAAGAAATATGAGACTACCTTTGCCGAGGTTGAAACACAAATTTCCGAAACAGAAAAGGTGCTTTCTGCGATGATTGATGACCTTGAAGGGAGCGAATTTGATAAGCTCGGACTGAGTGAGTTCAAAAAAATGCTGGGAGGTGTGCAAAATGACTGAAAAAAGCACAAAACCTCAGCTCAGGTTCGCAGGATTTGATGACACTTGGGAACAGCGTAAGGTTGGAGAGCTGCTTATAGAGCGTAACGAACAAGCACCAATGAACGAAGAATATCCGCTTATGGCGTTTATTGCAAATGAAGGCGTTGCACCTAAAGGCGAGCGATATGACCGAAGTTCACTTGTAACAGACACCGAGAATAAGCTATACAAAAGAACTGAATTTGGAGATTTTATTTATAGTTCAAATAATCTTGAAACTGGCTCAATAGGGCTTAATAAGTATGGAAAAGCCTGTATTTCTCCCGTTTATAGCATTTTTCACCCTACCGGAATTGCCGACTCTAATTTTTTGGGACGAAGATTGGTAAGAAAAGATTTTATAAATTCAATGGTTAAATGGCGTCAGGGAGTTATCTACGGTCAATGGAGAATACACGAGTCAGATTTTCTGAAAATTGAAATTTCTGTTCCTTCGGTTAAAGAACAGAGACAAATCGGTACTTTTTTAGATTATCTCGACAACCTTATCACCCTTCATCAGCGTAAGTATGACAAATTGACCAATGTCAAAAAGTCCATGCTTGAAAAAATGTTTCCGAAAAATGGTTCAAATGTTCCGGAAATCCGCTTTAAGGGATTTTCTGACGCTTGGGAACAGCGTAAGCTGGGAGAAGTGCTGACAAGTCTGCAAAACAATACCCTTTCCAGAGCTGATTTGTCATCAGAACAAGGGATTGCAAAGAATGTTCATTATGGGGATATTTTAGTTAAGTTTGGTGAAGTAATAGATGTAAAAACTGAATCACTTCCTCTGATTGCAGATGAAGCGGTCATAGCTAAATACAAGTCGTCATTTTTACAGAACGGCGATGTTATTGTGGCAGATACCGCAGAGGACGAAACCGTTGGAAAATGCACAGAAATAGCGGGATTGGGCGATGAAATCGTAATTTCAGGACTACATACAATACCTTACAGACCAGTGCGAAAATTCGCTTCTGGATACCTTGGATATTATATGAACTCGGTGTCTTTTCACAACCAATTATTACCTCTTATGCAGGGAATAAAGGTAACTTCGATTTCAAAAACAGCGTTGCAAAATACAGATATTATATATCCAAAATCAGCGACTGAACAGGAAGCTATCGGCAAATATTTCTGCCAGCTTGACAACCTTATCACCCTTCATCAGCGTGAGTTAGAAAAGCTGAAAAATCTCAAAAAAGCGTGCCTTGAAAAGATGTTTGTTTGAGTTAAATTGGCGAATTTTGAAAGTAAGGAGGAAATCTAAATGATTTTTAATAAAGAGTCGGATTTTGAAGAGGCTTTGATAAAAATTCTGTCCGAAAAAGGATGGGAAAAAGAAGTCCTTAAAAACTACTCTGAACAAGATTTGCTTCAAAACTGGGCAAACATTCTTTTTGAGAACAATAGAGATATTGACCGTTTGAATGATTACCCATTGACAGACGGCGAAATGCAGCAGATTTTGGAGCAAATAAAGAATTTAAGGACACCGCTAAAACTAAATGGCTTTATCAACGGCAAAAGTGTGTCCGTAATAAGGGACAATCCTGATGATAAACTTCATTTTGGAAAAGAAGTAAGTTTGAAAATATATGACCGCCGTGAAATCGCTGCCGGTCAGAGCCGTTATCAAATTGTTCAGCAGCCAAAGTTTCCAACAAAACCAAAAATCCTCAATGACCGTCGTGGAGATTTGATGTTGCTAATCAATGGTATGCCTGTTATACATATCGAATTAAAGAAAAGCGGAGTGCCGGTAAGCCAAGCATATCATCAAATAGAAAAATACTCAGGAGAAGGGATTTTCAGCGGCTTATTCTCACTGGTGCAAATTTTTGTAGCAATGGAGCCGAATGAGACCGTATACTTTGCAAATCCCGGTCCCGACGGCAAATTTAACCCGGATTACTATTTTCACTGGGCAGACTACAACAACGAACCAATAAATGAGTGGGATAAGGTGGCTTCAACGCTACTTTCTATTCCTATGGCTCATCAGTTAATAGGCTTCTATACTGTTGCTGATGATTCTGATGGCATACTCAAGGTTATGCGTAGTTATCAGTATTTTGCGGCAAGTGCTATTTCCGATAAGGTTTCCAAGACTAAGTGGGAAACCGGTAATCAGCTTGGCGGTTATGTATGGCATACAACAGGTTCGGGAAAAACAATGACCAGTTTTAAGTCTGCTCAGTTAATCGCCAGTTCCAAAGACGCTGATAAGGTAATCTTTTTAATGGATAGGATTGAGCTTGGAACACAGTCCCTTAAAGAATATCGTGGGTTTGCCGATGAAAACGAGTCTGTTCAGGCGACGGAAAATACGGGGGTGCTAATAACAAAACTAAAAAGCACCGACCCTGCCGATACGCTTATTGTTACATCTATTCAGAAGATGAGCAATATTAAAGATGAAGCAGGCGGACTGAAAGCAAGTGACATCGAGTACATAAACGGAAAGCGAATTGTATTTATCGTTGATGAAGCGCATCGCTCTACCTTTGGGGATATGTTAATTACAATAAAGACTACCTTCCCAAAAGCGATTTTCTTTGGTTTTACAGGCACACCAATTCAAGATGAAAACCAAAAGAAAAAGAACACAACTACAACAGTGTTCGGAAATGAACTTCACAGATACAGTATCGCAGACGGTATCCGTGATAAAAATGTGCTTGGTTTTGACCCATATAAGGTCTTGACTTTTAAGGATAAAGATGTGCGAAAGGTCGTCGCATTGGAAAAGTCGAAGGCACAAACTGAAGAAGAAGCGATTTCTGACCCAATAAAAAGCAAGGTGTACTATAAGTATATGGATGCCGGTCAGATTGGAATGGTAGGACATTTTGACAACAAAGGAGACTATATCAAGGGTATTGAAGATTATATCCCTAATGTTCAATATCAGACCGAAGAACATACCACTACCGTTGTAAAGGATATATTGGAAAACTGGGTCACTTTGAGCCATAACAGCAAATTCCACGCGATATTCGCTACAAGCAGCATACCGGAAGCCATCAATTACTATCGTATGATAAAGGAAATGAAACCTGAATTGAAGGTTACGGCTTTGTTTGACCCGAACATCGACAATGGCGGCGGTGTTGCATTTAAGGAAGCAGGACTCGTCGAGATAATAGAGGACTATAACGAACGATATGGTCAGGACTTTACTATTCCGACATTCGCTAAAATGAAAAAGGATATTGCTGCTCGATTGGCACATAAGAAGCCTTATGAAAGAATAGCGAATGAGCCGGAAAAGCAAATTGACCTACTCATTGTCGTTGACCAAATGCTTACAGGATTTGACTCCAAGTGGATTAACACACTGTATATGGACAAGGTGCTGTTGTACGAGAACATTATTCAGGCGTTTTCTCGCACAAACAGATTGTTCGGGCCTGATAAGCCTTTTGGAACAATCCGTTATTATAGAAAACCCCATACAATGGAGCGGAATATAAATGCTGCTGTAAAACTGTATTCTGGAGACAAGCCGTTAGGTCTATTCGTTCAACATCTTGCTGAAAACCTTAAGATGATGAATGAACTGTATGAAGATATATCCGAGCTGTTTTCCAATGCAGGCATAGAAAATTTTGAAAAGCTGCCATCCGATATTTCTGTATGCAGGAAGTTCGCAAAAGACTTCAAGGAGCTTAACTCCTACTTAGAAGCCGCAAAAATTCAAGGTTTCAAATGGGAAGTTACAAGTTATACAGATGACAATACCGGAGAAAACATTGAGATGGCTTTCGATGAAAAGACATACTTGGTGTTGGTTCTGAGATATAAAGAGCTATCCGGTGGTGGCGGTGGAGGAACTGGTGATGATGTTCCTTATGACCTTGTCGGATATATCACAGAAATAGATACCGGATTGATTGATGCCGACTATATGAACTCTCGTTTTGAGAAATATCTGAAATTATTAAATCTTGAAGGAGCTTCCGCAGAAGCAGTTGAACAGGCTGAAACAGAACTTCACAAGACTTTCGCTACACTTTCTCAGGAAGAACAAAAGTATGCAAATATATTCCTCCACGATATTCAAAGAGGAGATGTTGCAATAACCGAGGGTAAAACGCTTCGAGATTATATAACAGAGTATTTATCGAAAGCTAAAGACGACCAAATTCACCGAGTTGCCGTTGCTTTGGGAGTAGATGAAGTAAAACTACGTACTATTATGAGTTTGCGTTTGAATTCAACCAATATAAATGAGTTCGGGCGTTATGATGATTTGAAAAAAACGGTAAATAAGGCGAAAGCAAAAGAATACTTTGAAAAGATAGAGGGAACAAAGATTATACCACCCAAAGTCAATGTCAAAGTTGACAATTTGCTTCGTGAGTTCATTCTCGGCGGTGGATTTGAAATTGAAATGCCGGAATAAAATGGATAAAGAGCAAAACTTTGAAGGAGTCAGGGGGTTTTCCCTTGGCTCCTTTGCTGTTTCTTGGGAACAGCGTAAGTTGGGAGATATAGCGGATATAGTTGGCGGTGGAACACCAAGTACAAGTATTTCAGAGTTTTGGGATGGTGACATTGATTGGTATGCGCCAGCTGAAATTGCAGACCAAATATATCTTGCTTCAAGTCAGCGAAAGATAACAGAACAAGGCTATAATCACAGCTCTGCAAAATTGCTGCCCGTTGGAACGGTACTGTTTACTTCTCGTGCCGGAATAGGGAAAACTGCCATTTTAAGCCGAAAAGGCTGTACTAACCAAGGGTTCCAGTCCATAGTTCCACACAAAGACGAGCTTGACTCGTACTTCATTTTTTCACGAACAGAAGAATTAAAACGATATGGAGAATCTGTTGGTTCAGGTTCAACATTTGCGGAAGTATCGGGTAAACAGATGGCAAATATGGAGTTAATGATGCCGAAAACACTGGTTGAGCAGAAAACTATCGGACAATATTTTGCCAGTATCGACAACCTTATCACCCTTCATCAGCGTGAGTCAACTTATTTTACAGGAGGATTTTATGCTGAATAACATAAATAAAACAGACTTTTTTTACGATTATTACGCACAATGGATTACTGTGTACAAGGAAGGGGCGATAAGGAAGGTCACGATGGACAAGTATTTGCTTACCCAGTCTTGGATTAAGCGATTGGCTCCGGATTTGAAAGTATGCGAATTGACACGCATTACATATCAAAAACTGTTGAATGATTATGCGAAGGAACACGAGAGACAAACAACAATGGATTTCCACCATCAGCTCAAAGGGGCTATATTAGACGCTGTTGATGAAGGTCTCATTGAGCGAGACCCAACAAGAAAAGCTATCATCAAAGGTAAGAAGCCGAGATACAAGAAGATTAAGTATCTCAATCAGTTTGAGCTGCACAAACTTCTCTCCGATTTGGATTTGGGACAAGAGTTAAATTGGGACTGGTTCATTTTGCTTGTTGCCAAAACAGGTATGCGTTTTTCTGAAGCTCTGGCAATAACGCCGCAGGATTTTGATTTTTCAAGGCAATCACTTTCCATCAACAAGACTTGGGATTATAAAGGGAAAGGCGGTTTCTTGCCTACTAAAAATCAGTCTTCGGTACGAAAAATTCAAATTGATTGGCAACTTATTATTCAGTTTTCTACATTGGTTAAAGGGCTACCTCAAGAAGAACCGATTTTCATATCGGGGAATGTGTATAACTCAACGGTCAACGATATACTGACAAGACACTGCAAAAAAGCAGGAATACCGGTTATTTCCGTTCACGGGCTGAGACACACTCACGCTTCGCTCCTTTTGTTTGCCGGAGTATCAATAGCAAGCGTGGCACAGAGATTAGGACATTCGAGTATGACAACAACGCAGAAAACATATCTCCATATTATTCAAGAACTTGAGAATAAAGATGTTGATTTGGTAATGCGTTCGTTATCAAGCTTAAATTGACAAATAACACTCACGCTGATGAAGGGTGATAAGGTTATCGAGTCGTTCCAAATATTGACCTAATACTCTTTGCTCGTCTATTTGAGGAATGGTAACAACAGTATTCCCCACCAATTCTTTATTGAGGTTATTCACTGTACTACCCGCAGCAAGTGACCTGTATTGGTCAAGCATTTGTGGTGTGCCTAATAGATGGCAAAGGAAGGTTAAGTCAAAGGTGCTATTTATATCTCGAATAAGAAGCCAACCGTCGTGAATGCAGCCGTCAATGCCCATTATATAAGGCTTTCCGAAACTCATTGAGTTCGACAAAATCAAATCACCGGGATGTACTTCTCTCGTTTTTGATAAGCCTTCCGGTCTGATTTTTTCAGCAGTTTTTGTAATGTAATGACCCTGTGCTGGAGCGTCACCAATCTTAACCCAGTTGAGACCGTTTGGGGAATCAGTTATATAATCGTCTATTGGTCGAGGTGAACCTCCTCGTTCAATTTGAACGACATCTGCAAACTTACGCTGTTCCCAAGAATGAGGTGCGTAAATCAAGATTTGGTATGTAAAAAACAAGACCGTCAGATCTCATTCGAGACTTGACGGTCTTTCCATTTCTGCCATCGTATTTAGAATAGTTCCAATGTCAACTTTAAGGCAAAGGGATTGCCCTGCTATTTCATTTGGACAATAACTTTCTCTAAGGTTTACGCAGGCATAGACGGCATTTGGGTTATTTTTCGTCATTTGCCAAAACGGATATTTTATAATAACAGGGGTGTTCATTCCGACGCCGAGTTCTAAAAACAGGATATGGGAATTAACGTGGCGACGAAAAAAATCCTTATAACGGCTTGCCGCTGCATACCAGCCTTCATCTTGCACAAAAGAGTTATCACATCGCAGATTCATTGCCATAGGGGCGCCGCAAACAGGGCATTTCGGTATCAGTTCCGTAGGTATTTTCATATCCTTTTGCTGTTCTGCCATAGCTTTGACAGTTTCTTCGTTATAATAGGTTTTATCGTGGCAAGGTTTGGAGCATTGCCATAAGCCGTAATCGCCTTGCGTATAGAACAAACGGTTCTTATCAAAGCCCGCTCGCTGAAATTGGTGGTCAACATTAGTGGTAAGCACAAAATAATCCTTATCTTTTACAAGCTCAAGTAAATCGCTGTACGGTTTGCCGACAGGGCAATCATATCGGTTCACAAGAATGTGCCTTGACCACCACGCCCAATATTCTTCGAGTGTTTCAAAAGGGTAGAAACCGCCCGAATACATATCGGTGATACCGTATTTTTTATGAAAGTCTGAAAAATACCTCTCGAATCGTTCGCCGGCGTAATCAAAGCCTGCTGAAACGGACAGACCTGCTCCTGCCCCTATAAGAATAGCGTCTGCCGTATCGATTTCGTTCTTCAGTCTTATTATACTATCCGAGAAGTTCTCGGTAGATTTCGTAGTCCAACTCTTTGAAAACATTGAATACCACCTTAATTTTACTGTTTGTATGCCTCTTAAAGTCTTTTACTGTTTTGATTGCGATTTCAGCGGCTTTGTAATTGGGAAAATGAAATTCCCCCGTTGATATACAGCAGAAAGCAACACTTTTTATGCCGTTTTGCTCTGCAAGCTCCAGACAGGAACGGTAACAGGAAGCGAGTAAATCACAGTCCTGCCTTGTCAAACTTTTTCTGACAATCGGGCCGACTGTGTGAAGTACATATTTGCAGGGCAGATTGTACGCAGGCGTAATTTTTGCCTTGCCCGTTTCTTCTTTGTGTCCCTGTTTCTTCATAATTTCAGCACATTTCAAGCGAAGTTGAACACCTGCAAAGGTATGAATCGCATTGTCGATACAACCGTGACAGGGACAGAAACAGCCCAACATTTCGGAATTAGCGGCATTTACGATAGCGTCACAGGCAAGGGTTGTAATATCTCCCTGCCATAAATAAATGTCCGGCTCGATTGATTGCAAATCATCAAGACTTGTAGTACCTTTTTGCCTTGTTTCCTCACGAAGATACTCGTTCTGTATAGTAATGAAATCATCACTAACAGGCAAAGGCATACGAATATTAAACAGAGAGCGTAAAAGCTTTTTCTGTTCCATTTCGTTTGTCGGGATTTTTATGCTTTCGCATTCCGGTAGCCCTTTCAAAAGCTCTGTAATCAAGTATTCTCTTTTCTCGACTTGTGTCATAGTTTTATCCTCTTTTAATAACTGCATTATGAGGGCAGACGGTCATACAGTTTCCGCAATGCAGACAGTTGTTCTGAATAATTTTAGCCGGAACAGCCCCAAAATCAATGCAGTTTTGCGGACAAACAGGTTCACACGCTTTACAACCGACGCAGCTATCGCCAATCTCATATCCCTGATTTGTATTCTGTCCGTTCCCAAAAGTAAAAGCAGCTCGCTCAATGGGCTTTTTGGAAAGGTCGAACCATTCGCCGTTTCCCTCATAAATACGAAATACAGTAAGAGCTTTGCGGGACTCCTTTGTCGGATAGATTTCTTTCATATAGCTGTTTTTCTCAAACAACTTTTCCAGTGGTTCGCTGCCGATTTCCTGAGCCTTACCGCTGACAGAAACAGCAACGCAGGATAATGTGTCGCTTCCTTTCATTCCAGTTAATGCAACATACCCTTTCTGCGTTAATCTGTCATAAAGGCTTTTACCCTTTGCAGTTAAAAAATACAGTCCGCTCTTGTCATAGTCCATTATATCAATAGCACAGGTTACCGGCAGTCCGTTATTATCTACTGTTGCCATTACGGTAGTATGGATTTCTTCAACAAGATATTTAAGGTAGTTCATTTCATACCTCCTCGTTACGGTAGGGAAAGCCACGCAAAACAAACCGCTTGCGTGGCTTTCGGTTGTTATAGTTAGAACTTGCCGTTCTGATTCTGCCAAGTGGACTTATCCGCAATCGTTTCCATTACATCCCAATGCTCGGCAATCTTGCCGTTCTCAACTCTCCAAAGGTCATAGTAAGAGGTAGGAGCGCCGCCGAAGGTTCCTTCGCTGACTGCGAGTACGAAGTTGCCCTGTGCAAGCACCTGATGAACGGTAGTGTAAATCATCTGAATGTTTTGCTCTGCAAGAGCGGCGAGTGCAGCACCTAAACCGGATAAACCGTCTGCGATTCCTGTGTTATGCTGAAGGTAGGTATCACCGTCAAAATAATCAGGTGTTTTCTCAGGACGATTGCCCTGCATAACATCGTAAAGGAAATTCTTTACGACTTCACGGTTTGTTTCGGTCTTGTCAAGGTCTTTAATTTCCAAAGTGCCGTCAATCTGTGTTCTGCCGGACGGATTCGGTTCTGCTTTTGCGGCGAGGTTATCCCAATGCTCGGCAATCTTGCCGTTTTCATCAAAGCGGAAGATGTCAAAAGCGACCTGTTCACCCGCACCTGCAAAATTGTAAACGGTCTGCAAGAAAACCTTGTCACCGTCCTCAAAGGCACGGATATTATTTACGGTTGTCTTAACCGGAGCAGATGCAAGATATGCAACTGAATCGACAAAGGCGTCACGCCCTGTTGCGTATGCAAGGTTGTGCTGAATGTAGCCTTCTGCAAGCAGGTCGGTTGCTTTCTCGGTGTCACCGGTTGCGAATGTGTTGATAAGCTCAAGTGCTTTCTGTGTGTTTGTCATTTTAGTTGCCTCCCCGATATCATTGTGGCTGTTGCCGAAAATTTTCTTAAAAATGTTCATTTTGGATTGCTCCTTCGAATTTCTTCGAGCTTCGCAGCGGCCGTTCTGTGTAGCTCTTGACTATATTATATTTGTGACAGTACCCATTGTAAAGTAAGCACAATATTGTGGCGTAGTTACCAAAAGGGAACTAATGGACAGTTACCGTGAGGAAACAAATGTGTAAACAAAGGGATTTCATCCGCTTTTAAGCCAAGAAAAATTTTTTGAGTTTTTTATTTTTGGGAGAAGTACTTGATTTCATCTATGGCAGTATAGTATAATATGAGCGTTAGGAACAATTAGAAACTATTGTGAGGTTTTATTATGAGCGATAACAAATTAAAAGAATTGCCGGCTTGCCCGGTTGAAACAACTCTGACCTTAATCGGCGATAAATGGAAGGTTTTAATACTCCGAGACTTACTGCCGGGGACAAAGCGTTTTGGAGAGCTGAAAAAATCAATCGGCAGCGTTTCCCAAAAGGTTCTGACTGCTCAGCTTCGTGATATGGAAGAAAACGGACTCGTAAACCGAAAGGTATATGCCGAAGTACCGCCGAGAGTAGAATACTCCCTGACAGAATTGGGACAAAGCTTGAAACCTATTCTCGACGCTATGTGGAGTTGGGGCGAAGATTATAAAGAAAAATGTAATAAATAACGAAAAGACCGTCAGGCTCAAACGAGGCTTGACGGTCTTACATTTTGTGATTGTATTTTAGAAAATCGTTTCTGTGTTCCTGTTTGCGAAGTTGATAGCCCTGTGCAATCAGCGTATCTACTTTCAGAGCAATTAGGTTTATGTCAGAACACATTGCCCGTGCAATCTGCTGAATGTCATAGCCGTTTTCAATGTATTCCAAAATGGTGTCGTCCGGTAGAGAAGCCTGAGAAGCGAAGATATTTGCTTCATACTCCATACGGTTCTCTCTCATATCAAAGATGTTGAACTCTTTGAACCCGCCAACAGCAACCGCTTCTTGCCTGTGGAGAATATCGTGTCCGATTTCGTGCCATAGCACTATCTGCTCCACGACCGGGTGCATACCGTTTTTAAGAAAAACAAAGCGGTTCTTCAGAATAACCTTGTATGCTCCACGCTGCTTGTCAAAATTGCGGTAGATGACATTGATACCAAGCTCTTTTGCGACCTTGTACGGGTCACGAGTACCGCAACGGTCAATGAGCTTGTTTACGATTTTCACAATCTCAGCCGTAGTGTAATACCCCAATCCGGCTCACCTCCCATATTATAGTATATCGGATATTAACCCTATAATAAATTATAAACTATTATGTGTCCCATATATTGGACTTAGTTCACTTTGAGGATTACTCGTCTTTGCGGTATTTCTTCGGGGTGTATTTTTTATTGTTCTTCTTTGCAATAAGATATGCTTCCTGAATAGCGTCAACCATTTCACGCATATCCTCGTCAGCCATTTCGCCGCCGGCAAACAGACCGGTAACTTCTGCAAGCAACTCCTGAGCCTGTCTTGCTCCTCTGCGTCCGTACTTATCCTCTACATCGGCGATGAAAGCGTCGTCCTCAGACAGCAGATAATTCACATTTACATTTAAGGATTCTGCCAGTTTCTTATATCTTTCCATTCCTCTCGGACGGGATTTATCATTTTCATAAGAACCAATTATGCGTCGGGTTACGCCGATTTTAGCTGCCAACTCATCTTGACTCATACCAAGCTTTGTTCTCTCAGCCTTGACTTTTTCACCGAATGTCATTGTGATTTCACTCCTTAAAAGAATATTTACAGTTGAACTACCCATTTGCTCTTGACAAGTACAGTTGAAGTGTATATAATATGAATTGGGAAGTTGAACTACACATAGTGTACACCAAACTACCCAAAATGTCAAGGGGGTTAAAAAAATGTTACGAAGCATACTTCATTGTGATATGAATAACTTCTATGCCAGCGTCGAATGTATGCTCGACCCCGCATTGAAAAAATATCCGATTGCTGTTTGCGGCTCTGTGGAGGAGCGACACGGTATCGTGCTTGCGAAGAACTATAAAGCAAAGGCTTTTGATGTGAAAACCGGGGACGCAGTATGGCAGGCTAAACAGAAGTGCAAGGACTTGGTTGTAGTACCGCCCCATTATGAGGAGTATATCAAATACTCAAAGCTTGCGAGAAGCGTTTATGAGCGATATACCGACCAAGTTGAACCGTATGGTATGGACGAGTGTTGGCTGGATATTAGCGGGACAGAAAGCCTTTTCGGTTCGCCGGAAAAGGTGGCAAATGAAATTCGTGAGACTATGAAGTTTGAACTCGGCTTGACGATTTCTGTGGGTGTTTCCTTTAATAAGATATTTGCGAAGCTCGGCTCGGATATGAAGAAACCGGACGCAGTAACCGTGATACCAAAGGACACATTCAGAGAAAAGATTTGGGGACTTCCTGCCGCTGACCTGCTCGGTGTAGGACGGGCAACCCAGCGAGTGCTTGACAGCTATTGTATTCGTACCATCGGGGATTTAGCGAATACCGACCCTGAGTTCTTACGCAGAAGATTAGGAAAGAACGGAGTAGTTTTATGGAACTATGCCAACGGCAACGACCTTTCCCTTGTTGCCAAGAAAGACTTCGTTTCCCCTATAAAAAGCGTAGGACACGGTATAACAACAGTAGCAGACTTAGAGAAACCGGAGCAGGTGTGGCCCGTGTTTCTCGAATTGACCCAAGACATTGGACACAAGCTCCGTGTTCACGGACTGAGTGCAGAAGGTGTCGCAATACATATTAGAGACAACACACTCAATACAAGGCAATGGCAGACGAAGATTGCACTTCCTACACAATCTCCGATGATTATTGCAAGGACCGCTTTTCAGTTATTTGAAAAAAGATATGGGTGGAACAACCCTATCCGTTCTGTTACAGTACAAGCCATAAATCTTATTCCACAAGACACGCCCCGTCAAATAGATATGTTTATGGACGCCGCAAAGCAGGACAAATTGGAGCGAATGGAAAAGTGTGTTGAAGAAATCAGACGGCGTTTCGGAAAGGACAGCATAAGGAATGGGGTTCTCTGTCAGAATCTGCGGCTACCACCGAAAAAAGCTGAAATCACTATGCCGACAGGTATGGTCGGTTAAGGAGGGCTTAATGTGATTGACGAAAAAGAGGTTACGGCTTATGTTACGATGCCAGACTGCTTTTTGCAGGGGTGTAGCGAAGATATTGTTATCTTCCGTGCGGACGGCGGAAACCATTTTACCGACTACGGTATATATGAAGGAATGTTCCTGTTCTTTGACCGAAAAAAACGCTTTAAGAAAGGAAGGCTTTCCTGTTACATCAATACTGCCGGAGATGACCGACCCAAGTACAGGGTGTCGGATAAGAACATCGACGGATACAAGCACTTGGGAAGATTAGTTTTGACTTTGAGAAATTACGAGGTATAAAAATGGAATCCGATAGAAGAAAAGTTTATGTTGAAGTAAATGTAACACACAGACCTGATGGGACGGCTCGTCCGAATTTCATCAAGTTTGAGAATGATGAAAAATATGAGATAGACCGTGTAATTCAGAAATGCCGTGCGGCTTCCACCAAAGTCGGAGGAACCGGTATCCGCTACACGGTACAGATTTGCGGCAAGCCCACATTTCTGTTCGACGAAGAAAACGGAAAGTGGTTTGTAGAAGCAAAATCCTAATGGTAGGAGGTTTTGTAACTTGAAACATTTATCGAGATTTGACATCGAAGCGATAGCCGTCAAGTATGTTCAGGCATATATGGCACTTCCCGATGTCCGTAACACACAAATATACAGAATTGACCCGGAGCTTCTCTTGGAGAAGGTTCTCGGATTGAATGTCGAATACCAGCACCTATCCTATGACGGTAGTATTCTCGGAATGACCTCATTTACGGAAATGGGTGTTCAGGTATTTGAAGATGATGATAACGAAGCCTTTTTCTTTTTGGACGGGAAAACCGTTCTTGTGGAAAAGGACTTGAACTTTGACAGCAAGCTGAAAGGCAGAAAGAATTTCACCTTAATGCACGAAGGCAGCCATCAGATATTTAAGATGTTGTTCCCGAATGATTACGGTGTAACACAGAAATCTGCCGGAGTACATTATTACAAGGCAAATTCCGAGAGGAATAAGCCAATATCCGATTGGGAGGAATGGCAGGCAAATACGCTTGGAGCAGCTATCCTTCTTCCCGAAAACCTCATAAAACAAGGAATGTATCTGTTCAGTCTCGGCGAAAAGATTGAATGCCTGAACAAGATATACTATCCGAGTGTATATAAAAGGTTTGACGCACTTGCGGATTTTTTAGGGTGTTCCAAAAAGGCTCTTGCCATACGAATGAAACAGCTCGGACTTTTGAAAAAGGAGTATCTTGATAATCCTTTTGATTTGGTTACGGTTTATCCGGAGGTGAGCGAGCTATGAAATCGTTGGAACAAAAGATAATCGTAAGGTGCAAAAACTGTGGCTGGCGTATTTTTGACAAGGTAACAATGACAACAGGCGTTATTGAACTGAAATGTCCGAACTGCCACAGAGTAGTAGAGGTTGACTTGTCCCTCCGCAAAGGAACGGTCAAGTACAGATTAACAAGAAGTAGTAACAGAGCGAACAATTAAATATCGGACAGATGTACCGAGCCACGAGTCCTTGAGCGAAAGCTCTTGAGTCATCAAATTGCCGGACGCTGAGAATTAAGGGATAGAAATATCCTAATGTTCTTGGTGTCCGGCTTTTTTGTCGCTCCCGAAAGGAGCAAGACCGTGACATATAAGTGGCTGGCATATATCGCCAAGTATCCGTAATCTCCGAATTTTTGATTTCAACCAAATTCAAAAATTCAAATTCAAGGAGATTACGACAATGACAAAACTTACATTAGAACAACAGGAATTATTATTTGCGAATGACTGCAAGCTCATCAATCTGCGGTATGAATACCACGGTTACACCGGCACGGAGAAATGGGCGATTGTAACAGAACTGGCGGAAGAAGAATTGTGGGTTAAATACCCTGATGTTATTCGCAGGTACACACCGTTCATTCTGCTTTCTATGGCTCAGGGCGAAGTGATTGATGAGTCATACAGAAACAACGATAAGTACGAAAAGCGAGCAAAAAGAACAATCGATGTGTATGGATATGAAGATGACATCTCTGAACAGTTCCACCGGGAACTGATTACTCCGTTTGTTGACCCGTTTGAGCAAGCGGAAGAAGAACGGATTGAGGAAGAAAGGGAACAGCTTCGCCAGTTAGAAATTGCAAAAGTCAGAAAGGTCTTGGAAATGCTGAAACCTGTTCAGAGAGAACGACTGATAAAAGCGATTTTGTTAGGTATGAGTTCAAGAAAAATTGCAAAGGAAGAAGGAGTATATTACAGCGTTGTAGATAAGTCGATTGCCGCTGCAAGAAAAAATTTCAAGAAATTTTATGAAAACCTCTGATTTTGGGTGTGCATTTTGACCCCCTTTGTCCAAATGAGTGAAGGGGTTATTTCAATTCCGGATACGAAATGCACTTTCAATATTAAATGAACAGAGAGGTTATACATATATGCAGAGAAAAGAAATTCAGCGTGGAGATTTATTCTACTACGATTTTGGAAAAAGAGAGGGGTCTGTCCAGTCGGGAGAGAGACCTGTAATGGTAATTCAGGCAGACAATTTTAATGCCAATGCTCCGACAATTATTGTTGCGGCTGTTACGGCTGTGATGAAAAAGAAGTATCTTCCTTCACACATCATTTTGGGTGAGGACTTCGGTCTGAAGAAGCCGTCAATGGTTCTTCTTGAACAGATACAAACCGTCAATAAGGACGAACTTTCAGACTACATTGGTTCGGTAAACGATGAAAGGCTTTGGAAGCATATTAACGCAGCCCTTAAAAAGACTTTTGGTTTATGGATTTACAACACAGACAGAAACGGAGATGTTCGCTGCTTATGTCCCAAGTGCCTGAGCGACTATATCCACGACCCGAATTATGTTGTCAGGCGTCTTGACCCTTTTGCGAAAAGCAAAGACCACTGCGATAAGTGCAATAACAGCGGTTGGGATTATATCGTTTATGACAAACGCACCTCGGTAAAAGGAAAGGGGTGCAGAAATGTCTAAACAAATCAGGAACAAGTTCAAATATGATATTCCGATTTATCACAGACCTATTATTTCCGTTGACGAAGCGACAGCTTATTCAGGAATAGGCAGAACCAAATTGTATGAGTTGACCACAATGGAAAATTGCCCCTTTGTAATTTGGGTAGGGACACGAAGGGTGATTAAAAGAAAATCATTTGTTGAGTATCTTGAAAGGCAATACTCAATTTAGCCTAAATGTCAAGTATGCGATGAGTCAATTCGCATCATTGGCTCATCGCAATTTTTCCAGTATCCTTTATGGCAGAAACGGCAAGGAGGTCATAGAGATGTCGGAAAAAAGAGCAACAAGAGTCAGGAATAAATATAAGTATGATGTTCCTTTATGGCACAGACCCATACTGTCTGTGGCAGAGGCTACCGAGTATTTTGGAATAGGCAGCAACAAGATATATGAATTGACAGAAAAAGAAAACTGCCCATTTGTTATTTGGATAGGTTCAAGGAGAGTTATTAAGAGAACTGCGTTTGAACGATTTCTTGAAAAGCAGTATTCGATTTAGGTAGGAATGGAGGAAATAGAAATGGCAGAGAATAAAAAGCAGTTTGAAATTCCGTTGTATGAAAAGCCTTTTCTTTCGATAGAAGAAGCGTCTGTATATACGGGAATCGGCAGAGACAAGTTATACGAACTTACAAATCCGGAAGATTGTCCTTTCGTTTTATGGATTGGCAATCGCCGAATGATTAAGAGAAGGGTTTTTGATGAGTACATTGAAAAATGCTACTCAATATGATGGGAGGTGTTAGTAATGGACAATAAAGAAACGGCAGAGCATTTTAGAAGCAGGAGTTCAGAAGTACCTTTATGGCACAGACAGAATATCTCAGTAGAAGAAGCCAGTGGGTACACAGGACTTGGAAGAGACACGATATATTCTCTCACGCAGGAAGATGACTGTGACTTTGTATTAAAAGTCGGACACAGAACGATGATAAAGCGAAAAAAGTTCGAGAATTATTTGGAAAACCTTTCGTCGATATAGGAGGTGCTTTAGGTGTTAAGAGTTATTAGTGAAGAAATCACTGCTTACAGAAGGCAGATTGATGAAAGAAAAAATGATTTACCACTATGGGAACGAAAAGTCCTTACTTGTGATGAAGCAGCCGCATATTCCGGAATTGGTATTAGAAGGCTGAGAAAAATGGCATTGGCAAAAGGGTGTCCGTTTGCTATTGCAAATGGTACACAGATTTTGATAGCAAGAGAAAAGTTTGACGCTTATATGGATAAAGCGGAAAAGGTTTAGGAGGAAAATAAAATGGCAAAGACAAAAAGACGAGATAAATCAAGAGTGGTTCTCCGTACAGGAGAATCACAACGTGCAGACGGTACATATCATTATAGTTGGACGGATGCAAATCGCAAAAGGCGTTATGTATATGCCAAGACACTCGATGAGCTTCGCTACAAAGAGGAGCAGATTGAAAAAGATAAAAAAGACGGCATAAAGGCAGAAGCTCGATATACTACCCTCAATGATATGTATGAGCTTTGGAGAGACTTGAAACGAGGTCTTAAAAACAATACCTTTGAAAACTATAAGTATATGTATGAGACATTCGTTCGTAATCAAATTGGCTCAAAGACGGTATCTTCTTTGAAAAAGACAGATATTAAAAGGTTCTATAATTACCTTGCAGATGAAAGACATCTAAAACCGGCGACTATTGACAATATCCATACGGTTCTTCATCAGATTTTGGATATGGCAGTTGATGATGATTATCTCAGAAATAACCCTTCCAATAATGTGCTGAAAGAGTTAAAGCAGTCCCATTGTTTTCAAACGGAGAAACGCAGAGCCTTAACGAGACCGGAACAGGAATTATTTTTGAGCTATCTGAAGAATACACCGTCTGCAAGTTTGTGGTATCCAATTTTTGCGGTGTTGGTTGGAACGGGACTTCGTGTTGGTGAAGCAACGGGTCTCAGATGGTGCGACATTGATTTGGACGAAGGAATTATCAATGTTAATCATACGCTGGTATATTATGACCATAGAACCGACGGTAGTAAGCGTGGCTGCTATTTTAATATCAATACCACGAAAACGCCGGCTGGCAAACGCCAAGTCCCGATGTTGGATTTCGTCAAAGAAGCATTCCTTATGGAAAAAGAAAGACAGGAGCTTCTTGATATTCATTGTGAAGCTGTTGTAGACGGATATACTGATTTTATCTTTCTTAACCGTTTTGGACAACCGCAACATCAGGCAACCCTTAACAAAGCAATCCGTCGTATTATCCGTGACTGCAATGATGAACAGTTTCTGAAAGATGAAAATGCAAAGGTTTTGCTTCCGCATTTTAGCTGCCACTCATTAAGGCATACATTCACGACAAGAATGTGTGAAGCAGGGGTTAATGTAAAAGTTATCCAGGATACGCTTGGACACAAAGATATTTCTACAACCCTTAATATTTATACCGATGTGACGAAGGAGTTAAGGAGGTCTGAATTTGAAGGTCTTGACTCGTACTTCAAAAATGAGTATAATAAGGCGAATGAAGTATTATAAACTGCTCGTTTTCGTGGGCATTAGATTTACATCATTTACACCAATTTCTACAAATAATGCTGCTCCGAGGGTGTACGTTTAGGAGATAGGAAAGTCTAAAAATGGGCTTCAAACAACATATCAGTAGAACTTGGCAGATGATAGAACAGCAAGTGAATGATGTACCATTTCGTCCCCACGATGAAGCCCCTCTCGGACTAAAAGCCCACAAAAATCAGGTTTTGACAGCGTTTGCGGCGTTTTGTTAATCCAAAAATGAAACACGTCAGAGGGTTTACGACAAATTTACGACAAATGACTTTTTGAGCATCACTCGTCTTTTACGACAAATGCGTGTCGTAAATCACTGGAATCGTGAATTGTTAATCCGGTGGCTTCATTGTAACGGCTGCATTAAAAATTGAACAAAAAAGCCTTGTAAACTCGGCATCTAACGATGTTTACGACAGAACCTCGGACTGTATAGTTCGGGGTTCTTTTTTTGCATATTTGAAGCCGGCAACAATTATGGATATACTGTAATCAAATGGAGGGACTACAAACGTTGATGAAGTCATCTTAAAGCTGATGAAAGCAAAGAAAAAGGCTTTCATAAAATGAAGATGCTTTACTCACATGGAGGATAGGGCAACGCTGAGGAGCGACCCGAGCACCCTGTGAGGTTTGCAAGTGATGAGGCGGTGTCCGGATAAACGGCACCGCCTTTTTCATCGTATCCGCCCAACAATCCCCCGTCCCAAACAAAACACCCTCTGTCACCTGACCGGTAAAAGAGGGTAATGCTCCCGCTTGATTTTGCAAAAAACAAGCCCAAAGATAAAAGAAAAACAGCACAAAGAGCGCTTGAACTGGTCGGAATAAAAGAGCAGGCAGACAAGCACTGTAACAAGCTGTCGGGCGGACAAAAACAGCGTGCGGCTATTGCCCGTGCTATAGTTAACGATCCGTCTGTAATACTTGCGGACGAGCCTACGGGCGCACTTGACAGCAAAACCACCGAAGAGATAATGTCCGTTTTTGAAAAGCTGAACGAATCGGGCAAGACGATAATCATAGTAATCCACGACAAAGATATCGCCGCAAAATGCAGGAGGGTTATCGAGATAGCAGACGGCAGGATAGTCAGCGACAGTAAGAGTAAATAGCAGTGAAGTAAGCTATTTTTTCGGTAGAAGAAACAGAACTTAACAACTATAGGTTGTAATATAGACTTGTTTCAAACAGTTAGGTTGTTACAAATTAAAATGTATCCGGAATAAAACATTCGGGAAATTACTCCGGCAGAGGAAATTTATATTATCTCTGCCGGAGATATTAAGTCAGGGGGAAGCAACAATCATTGTCATCATACCACCGGGGAGTTATATAATTCAAAGCAAAATATGTTATAAAGCGATGGACTATTTTTGACAATCGTGATATAATTTTACTGTAATGTTTGATTTATCTGTTATAACTTTTATTTTCACGGAGGAATTGCTTTGCTTTCGATATATCTCTCAATGGTCGAGACCGAGGAAGAAAAAGACTTGGTGACCGAGCTGTACAATACATATAAACAGATTCTGTTTAATGTAAGTATGTCTATACTGCATAATACAGCGGATGCGGAAGACGCTGTGCAGGAAACTTTTGTACGAATAATCAGCAATCTATCTAAAATTGACTGTGCAAATGAAAAACGCTCCAAAGCGTATATTTTTGTTGTTACCCGCAATATTTGTTATGATATTCTCAGAAAAAAACATAAGGTAGTTTTTCTTGACGATGATAGAGAACTGGTAGATACTAATGCCGTTGAAAATACAGAAATTCTTACTGATGTTCTGACTGTGCAAAATAATATAAAAATGCTGTCACCTTTGCTGAAAAATGTGTCAACCTTGTATTTTGCGGAGGAATTTACAGTAGAACAAATATCAGGAATGCTCGATATAAGCGCAGAATCTGTTTATAAAGCAATTTCAAGAGCAAGAAATATTCTATTACAAAAACAAGGAGATATGAAAAATGACTAACGATGATGCTATAAAAATTGCTCTGAAAAATGAACTTATTTCAGATATCGAAGCTTATCAAACTCTCCCTAAGTATAAGATTTCACTTAAATTTGACAAAAAAATGAAGCATCTGCTTAAGAATTATGAAAATCGTGAATCAGCAAAGACCGGATATAAACGCATACCGCTAAAAAACCGCCTGCTTATTGCAGCTGTGATCATTCTTTCTGTGGCTATTATTACAGGCGGTACTTTGTATATCACCATGCGTTGGGCTGACTTCACGGTCAAGGAATATGACATTTTTGCGATGCTTTCTATCTCAAATGCCGAATATTATCCTTTGAGTCTTGAAGAGCGATATGAATTCACATATAATGTTACAGGTTATGAAAAAGAAGTTATTGATGATGACGGCATTCGATTTTCAGTGAAATATTCAGATGCAAAAAATAAAAAGTGTATTTCATATTCACAGTCCATAAAGGATTTTTATACAACTGTCAGACTTAATATCGAAAATGCCATTACCTTACCAAAAGAAGTGATAATTAACGGAACAACCGCTATATATTATGAGACGCATTACGGAGAAAAGGGAGTAATATGGGATATCGGTGATTACATAATTGAGCTTGCTGCAACCGGATTTAGTGAAGATGAACTAATTTCAATGACAGAATTTGTGGAAAAAGTAGAATAATCAGTTTTATTAAAAAATAATGTCCATTTTTGTGAGTTTCCTACGTTATATATATAGAAAAGGAGGAAAACGCATGAAAAAAATTGTATCAATTTTACTCATCTTCTCTGTTATTATCGCACTTTGTTTGAATGTATCAGCAGCATCTGTATATGATGTTGGTTCATTTTCCAAAACAAGTTATCTTTCAATTACTAACGGTCAAGCGACCTGCAAAAGTAGTTACAGCGAAAGTAACGGTAATACTGCAAGTGTAAAAATCACGCAGTCTCTTGAAAAACATTCTTTTTTATGGTTCTGGGATACAGTCGGCGGAGAATGGACTACAAATTCTAAAAAAAGTTCAGTTTCGTTTACGAACTATAAAAGCGGTCTTGCAAGCGGTACATATCGTGTAAAATCGGTTTTCACAGTCACGACAACAAGCGGACAGACCGAAACGGTTACCGTCTACAGTGCAGAGAAGACAATCAGCTGAGAGGGAACGCTGATAAAAACAAAATCAGACAGCATAAGGCTGTCACGGAAAGCTCATTTTGAGCGGAAAGGAAATTTATTATGAAAAAAATAGTTAAAGTAACAGTTGCCATTTTTATGTTAATCGCATTAACGGTTAATGCTTATGCTGCATCAACAATTACTAAGGACGGTTACTGCGGTAAAGTTGATTCTACAATATACGCAACATCCCAATATTCAAGGACTTTTAAAACAAGAACAACAACTCTTAAAGCTATTGATATTGACAATATAAATACCGGTATAGCACTTGCTGAAACATCAAGTGGCATAACCCTTGAAGATTGGCTGATTAAAGGTTATAGTACAAGAGAAGTTATTGCTGAATCCCATCTTTCGTATTCATCTCCTATAAACGCTGTTACGGTTTATGGCTCGCATAGTGCATATCATAATAACGTATGTGAATTCTATCAGTTCACAAATAGACAGTTTAACTGGTAAATATAACAAAGCGGAGCAACAGTAGTCCAAGTAGCACCGTTGAGCAAGCTTGGCGGTGCTACTATATTTTTCGGAGGTAATCATGAAAACTAAATTCCAAAAAGTACTTGCCATTTCACTTATCGCAATAATGCTTTGCTCCTGTGCAACAAAAGAAAAAGATAATTTTGACAGTGCTTCAAACCCATTTGATGCAAGCGCACAGGAGAATATGCCGCCGGATTCCGATAATGCAAAAGAGCTTTATGAAAGGTATCAGACAGGCGGTGCAAGTGTGGATTTTTCCAAAATGGACGGCAAAGATACTTTAGAATATAACGGCAGTCCGATTGAAATAACCTTTTCATTTGATACAAGCGAAAATGAGTATGATATGACTGAGGGATTTGTGGCGTTTATTTGCGGCGTGCCGCAGATGATTTCGGCTGACGGCGGAGAAACTTCCGAAATGGCTAAGGTTACATACGAAAAGAAAACAACCACCGAAACCACATTAACCGTCAATCCGAGAATCACCGAGGATTTGAAGGGACAGGACGAGCTTACGCTTATGATAGCAAGTTTGCACAGCGTTGATTATGTGCCTCAGGGAAAATATGCCGGATATGGATTTAACAACATTCATTCAAGCAGTCCTCTTTGCTATTATAAGCTGAAGATAAATGCTCAGCCTGAGATTATAAACCTTGACGGCAAGATCGAATTTGAGAATGTAAATGCTTCCGATAAGTCACTTGAAAACTATAATCTTAAAAATGCAGGGGAAATCGGTGACGACTGCATGATGAAAATGTACAGTGTAGAAAACCAATCTCCGCGCCTTGTCCTTGACGGCAGTAAGCAGAGCTTAGATCTGGTTTTTAACGGTATGAACGCCGACAGGTTCTATGTATATTTGTATGTAAATATGCAGCGTGTAAAATTTGACGGTTCGGATTATGCGGTTGTTAATTCAAAATCGGGTTTTGTTCCGAAATTAACCGTGACACTTGATAATCTCAGTTCAAGAGATGTGATATATGCAATAGCTGTTTCGCCTGATTCTGAAAGTAAATTTCCGGCATACACAAAGACTATGAGCAGTTTGTGTTTTGCTCCGGATGATGAGATCCTTTCAGCAGGAAGCAACAGTGCAGGTGAGCAGACCGAAGCAGTGACTACCGATATATCAAAACCTGGCGACGCTCCCGATAATACCTCAACAGCGGTTTCGGACAACCCGATTTATAAATTTAAGCCCCTCGGATATCTGGACGATGACCAAAACCTTCTGCTTATGTATATTGATAATGACTTTAAAGTTTACGGCGAAGACAACGGTACATATTTTACTGTTTATGATGTAACGGCAAAAGAATTTATAAGCGGAAAATTTTTGCCTTATCAGCAGACTTTCACTGTTACTTACGGACAGGGCTGTTTTACGGTAATTGAAGGTAAAGCGTCTGAAGACAATCGCAGCCTTGCCGAGTGTATGGCAGTTACTTATAATGAAAAATTCGAAGAAATTCAGCGGGCGCATAATATGCCGATGTATTCAGGCGGTAATCAGTCTATATACAGTGCTTATTACTGCAAGGATATCGACAAATATCTCTGTGCTTATAAAGAAGAAATCAGCTCTTCTGAATATCTGACGGTACTGCTTAATACAGACGGCTCGGTTTACAAAGTGATTAACACAGACAGCGAAACAAGCGTATACAGCTTTTCTGTTGACGATGATAAAATCATATTGGGACGAAGATATGACGACTACCGCACAAAGATTCGGGTTATGGATTTTGACGGAAATATAATCGATGAAAAAACTATGTCAGCGGAATATGCAAATCTTGATGTAAACCGTTTCGGAAAATATATCGCTTTTCTTTCGTTAAAAAGATACGGTGAAGATGAAAATCCGGGTTCGGACAGCTTTGCGGTTCTTTATGATACAGAAACTGACAAACTTATGGAATTTACGCCTGAAACCGCTGACGAGGCAGGATGTATGGGTATTTCGCCTGACGGCAAAATTGCGGTAACTATGGATTATGAGGAAGTTGATGACGATGGTATTGTAACAGGTCAGAAACAAACTCTGAGATATTATGATATCGAAAGCGGTAAAGTAATCAAAACCGTAAACGCCGATGACAAGCCGGCTTTGAATAATTTTGTAGTATATGATGATGGCGTTATTCAGACGGTACCGGGCTACAATAAGGAAAAGAATGAAAGAACGGAAACAGTTGTATTCTTTGACCGATTTGACGATTAAGGTGGAAAAATGAAACTCGAAATCAATCAACTCACGAAATCCTATAGCAAAGGCAAAAAA
>OJOA01000302.1_pt1 | contig 36962 bp, 28 predicted proteins | sample 1597991 | NCBI WGS metagenome assembly OJOA01 (sample SAMN01915207, study PRJEB22387) | human gut metagenome | isolation source: stool | host: Homo sapiens | place: USA | reverse complement strand
TTTTCACTAATTCAAATCCCTTCTTTTATATCCAAAACGTGTGATTGCCAATTCTGATCATTCCAATTCTCTTATACAGTATCAAAAGCAATACTATGAAAATATGTGGTATTGTATTACCTATTGCAGAGAAATTTGCACTTATTACAATAGTATAACATTGACATAATAAATATCCACCTGCCAGTATTAAAAATAATCGTTGTTTTTCCATACCTTCACAAATACATCTAATTACCCAAAATAACAAATAGGAATCAACAATCAAAAAAGGTATTGCAAAAATATATCCAAAAATTGCAACCCATAAAATCGGATATCCACCTGTTACCGCTGCTGTACTATACGAATAAATAGTCAACGCTGAAGATGAACAGCCTCTATTCATCAGATACTGCGTGCTATTTTCTTCCGTAGGTATTCCGACAATCTCTTTTGCTACATCGATGACCCTCGCTGGATCTATATCTCCATCTATCCAAACTTGTCTATCTATCTCCCATGTAAGATCTGCTTCTTGTGCCAACATACGATACATTAAAAAATCATAAGCTGTTGTTAATCCATACGAAGTATCTGCATTACCTTTTTCAATAGCTTCACTAAAATGATTATATTTTGGAATCAACATCATGACAAGAAGAATTGCTGCAACTGCAACATATCTAAGTTTAATTAATTTTCTCCTTTTTGCCATAGACAACAATAATGGTGCTAAGAAGTATAACGTACATTGTAAAAAGCCTCCAAATTCAACCCCACGTAGAAATACTGATAGAAGATTCATGAGATAAATTATTACCAGAAAAGCTTTTTGTCTTTTTTTCTCACCCAATAATAATATATAACCTAACATCCATAGACATGGATAAGAAAAATAATCAATAATTTGTGCGAATGGAAGTTTTGAAAACTCTGAAAAATAATTAAAACGATTTACATTGGAGTTTGTCAAAACATTTCCTGATACGATAACATCCAATAAACGATAAGCATATAAAAGAAACAAAACACATTCAACACGTTTAAATGTATTATATGTATATCGTCCTTCCTTGGGATTTTCAATTGCTATTTTCGGATGTTTCCCTGCCCAATATGATATCAAACAAAGCATAAACTCAATCATTAGAAACAACCTGATTGTAACACCAGTTGCATAGCTTGTTTTCCCTATGTCTTTTAAATATACCCCTGTTTCAATATAAGCACTTGAAACTAGCAACTGAATCCAGTATATAATAATTATCAACATTGCAAAAAAATATTCAGTGTGTCTATTATAAAATCTTGCTATAGATACAGCAAATATTGCAATTACAATTAAATTAACAATATTGATTACATTCATGCTATACACCTCCACTTAATACCATTAAATGAAAAATGTTCAGCTAAGTCATTCTTTATAAATATATAGTTGAAAATCGAAATCATCAAAAAGTACATCATTAATGCCCACATATGTTTTATCTGAAATCTATTCTTTATAATGGAAAATTTAGTGGTTAAACTAAGAGCGACCTCCAAAATATTTATTTTAATTCTAAAAAAAAGACCGTTTGATATTGTAAACTTGATTACAATACCATCCCCAAAAACATTAATTATATAAAACAGGCATATATTCAAAATGTACCTTTCTTCTTTTCCCATGTGTATCCTCCTACCTTATTCTCTCCATCACTCGGTAGACTTTACTTCTTTTACTTTCATTTGATAAAACGAATCGAGTTTATCAGCATTTTTCTCAATATCAAATCGATCATGGTTTAAGATCAAATTACTCCTATTCTGTTTATTAGCAATCATATATTTCATCTTCTCTACCCAAGCCTTTGCCCCGCTTCCCAAACTCATAAACTGAGCGTTAGGACTTATTTGTATTTCCGGTGTTATGCCATCAGAAAACAAACAAGGAAGTCCAGAAACCTGTGCTTCAACACCTACAACTGGAAATCCTTCGTAATAGGAAGTGAGCAAAAACATATCCATGGCCTGATACCAATCAGCCACATTTGATTGATTACCTAAAAAGTAAATCGATCCTTCTAACTTCTTTTGAGTCACCTTGTCTTTTATTTTATTAATTAATTCCCCATCTCCCAGCATAACCAAAATTGAATTCAAATTTTCCTTATGGTATTCCTCAAATATATCTATCAAAAATTCATGATTTTTCTGTTCAAAAAAACGCCCTACATGCCCAACAACAATGGTAGAATCCTCTATATCATATTTTCCCCGAATTTTATTACGCAGTTGTATATTGTAAGAAAATTTTTCATAATCAACAGCATTTGGCAAGATTGTCACTTTTCCACTATCGACAGCATGCTTCCCAAATAGATATATTCCCGCATCCCTTCCGCATGCAAAATAATCTGTTGCAAACAGCTTCCCAAAATATAACCGGACACCATAATATATTTTATTTTTCATTCCCTGTGGTCTCTCTGCCATATGCGAATGATTTATTCTAATTTTTACTCCACATTTCCACGCAAGAAACATCGGAACACAAGCCCACTCTGTCAAATGTGAATGAACAATATCGAATTGCTCATTTCTAAAAATTGCTTCCATCTCTTTGCAACTTCTAATAAAAGAAACACTTTTAGGGGTAATATTATGTATTCTAAATCCAAGTGAAACAAATCGATCTGCACATTCCTGAACACGGATACCATGACCGATTATATGAACTTCGTATTTTTCCATATCTATATGGGAAAAATAATTGTATATGACTGCTTCTACGCCACCATTGACAAAATTACCTATTACATGACAAATTTTGATTTTATTCATATCATTATTCCCTTTTTAATGCATTCTCAATATATGTCATATATTGCTCTACAATTTTTTTCCAATCAAAGTCTTTAATATATTGGTCAGCTAAACGATTTTTTCTTTGATAGTCATATTCACCATTAACAAATAATTTCATTTTCTGAACCAATGTTTCTGGCCTATCCAAGTCAAAAAATTCGCCGTATTCCCGAGAAATCTCTCGATTCGTTGGAATGTCACTAAGTATAATCGGCAAATGACATTTCATGCACTCAATCTGTGCAAATCCGAATCCTTCATAAATTGTAGGAAAAACAAATGCTTTTGCGTGATTATACAGTCTGTTACAATCACTATCACTAGTATATCCTGAAAAAATGATATCATCTGTATATCCTGATTGATTTGCAATGTTGACAAATTCATCATATCCGTATCCTGGTCGACCTACAATGACAATCTTATACTTTTTTGCTTTCTCTAACGTATTTTTAAGATGGATAAACGCGTCTAACACAAGGCCAACATTTTTTCTTTTTTCTACGGTACTTATAAACAAAAAATACTCGCTTTTTTCGATATCTTGGAGCTTGGGATTCTCATAATCCGGATAAACATCCAACGGACAAATTCCATCATAAAGTCCCAGCCAAGTTGTACGTATGCGCCGAGATACCTTTGGAAATTTTTCAACGATTTCCTTCTCTACAGACTTTGAAATCGTAAATATCAAATCAGCTCTACGAACAGAATTTCGAATCATAAGCTGATTATAATAGCGGTACATAGCTGGTAAGGTCTGCGGATGCAGGAACGAAACCATATCAGGAATCACAGTCGCATAGAGTGTACTATTGTTCTTTCTGAGTGGCATCGCATAATTCGTGTATATTACTACATCATACTTACTTAAATACTCTGCATACTCCTTGGAGTTAATTCGTTTTAAATATGAAATTCTATCTTTCATTCGTCCGGAAGAAGCAATATTTTGAGGAACAAGTGAAACATTATAAGATAGTTCCTTCATTGCTTGATACAGGTAAAAGCTCATTTTCCCAATTCCTGTTCCAAGCTCTATTTGCTTACCATCATCTATCAGCACCTTTATATCCTTATTCATTCGTAAATACCTCCGCAAACGAATTTTCGGCCACCTTCCATGAAAAATTATCTCTAACAAATTTCTGACCATTTTCTCCTATGGTCTCACGAAGTTTTACATCTTTTAACAGGCTGACAACTTGACTGCTAAAAGATATGTCCGTATTTCCGATAACCCATTGCGCGCCATCAACTGCATCAATATTTTCTGCACCAATAGGCGTAGTTACCACTGCAATCCCCATAGCCATAGCTTCCAGATTCTTGGTTTTTATTCCACTTCCAAATTGCAATGGACAAATAAACACTTCACATTCCCCCACAGCAATTCTAACATCAGGAACACGTCCCATGAAAATGATATCATTGTTCTCATATTGTTTTAGCTTATCAGATGCTCCTCCGCCAATAATAAACAGCTTAACGCCTGGTACTTGCTCCCTTATTACCGGGAAGCAGCATTCTATAAAATGAGTTATTCCATTTTCGTTATGGGCAACATTCAACGCTCCCATAAAAGCAATCGACTTTTCTTTTTTTTTCAAATTCAGCTTCTGTGAGAAAAAAGGATAATCTACACCTAATGGTACAATCAGCGATTTCTTTTCACCCAACATCTCATCGAACAGATTTCCTTCCTTTTTTGCAACAAACATAACTCGGTCATAATGCTTTCCAACATCCAGCTCAAACTTTTTCAGCAGTTTGATTTCCATCCGCATAATGTATTTTTTTATAAAGTTAAGTTGCAAAACATTCTGCGCAAACTTTGGTAGTCGGAATAAGTAAGCACCATAAGGGTTGATTGTATGCAAATCCACTTTCAGCTGCCGTTCATACCGCAATGACAATAAATCCTGTAAATCTGCGATTTTATATCCCATATAGTCTTTTAAGTACTCCGTAGTACGGATAAAATCCGCAATTACATAATCTGGTCTCTCATCGCGAATAATATCATCAATTTTCTCTTTGATTGCTGGATCCCAAAACAAGGACACCTGTAGGGGATATTCGTGCTTAACAAATGTCTTCAAAACAATATTCTTTAATTTTGTTTTTCCTGACGGATTAGGCAGTGTGTAAACTCTTGATATAAAATCCGGCTGTGCGGAAATATTTTCATCCTGCTCTAAAAATGAAATATTAATAACTTCCAAATTTAGCTTTTCGTGCAATATTTTACAGTAATTGTATAAAAGATTCTTAGTTCCAGATGTCGGTGGGTATGGAAGTCTTTCGCTTAATAAAATTATCTTCTTCATTTTATATTTCTCCATTATTTACCATAATATTCATACATTTCTTTTAAAGCGTCATACACATCATACTGAGGCTCCCACCCCAATTCTTTTTCTATTAAACTACGATCGCAACAAATTACCGGCTGATCCGTTGGCCTGATTCTGTTTTGATCAATTTCAATTTCAATTTTTTGATTACTCAATCCAATAATGTATGTCAGCATATCTTCAAGACTGTACGCATTACCTGAACCTACATTGTAAATCTGATTACAGTTATCACTTTCTACTATCATACGATAAGCGCGTACAACATCTTTAACATGGCTAAAATCTCGTTTTACTTTCAAGTTACCAACCTGAATTTTTCCATTTTTTCCACTTTTGTCAATCTCCGCTACCTGTTTGCAAAAACTAGGCAACACAAAGGAGTCTCTCTGCCCTATACCTGTATGGTTGAATGGTCGAACACAATAAATTTTCAGACCATACTGTTCTCTGTATAATTTTGCAAATTGTTCCTGCGTAACCTTTGAAATGCCATACGGATTATTTGCATTAAGCTGTGTATTTTCATCCAAAGGATTCTCTGAAATCACGTACTCTTCGCTCGACCCAACAAACAGAATCCTTGGTTTCTGTTCATTTTTTCTTGCGGCTTCCATAATGTTCAATGCACCGATAACATTTACTGCCATTGTTGTCTGCGGCATATTCCATGAAGCACCAACACTGCTGATTGCTGCAAGATTTACAATAATATCCGGTTTGACCCGGCTGATAAGATTTTCTACCTCAGCCTCTTGCATTAAATCTGTCCTATAGAAATCGACTTCTGAAGGAAGTGCTGATCCCTCTTCTTTGTCGGTTCCACTCACTTTGTAACCATTATTTAAAAATTCTTTACAAAGGTAACTTCCAACAAAGCCACCTGCTCCAAAAATCAATGCTCTACTCATATATATTTCCCACCTCTATAATAAAATGAACAGGTAGGCATCTATGCCAATCTACCGCCTACCCGTCCCACTTAATTATCGAATTCCAGCTTCTTTTTTAGCCAGCTGCAGGTCATGCTCCGCCATAATTGCACAAAGTTCTTCATAGCTTGTCTTCTGAGGATTCCATCCCAGCTTTGTTTTTGCCTTGGTCGGATCTCCCCAAAGGTTTACGACATCTGTCGGACGATACCACTTAGGATTTACGCATACCAGCATCTTGCCAGTCTTTTTATCATAGCCTTTCTCTTCCATTCCTTCGCCCTTCCACTCAAGCTCGATTCCATCATTTGCGAAAGCAAGCGTAGTGAATTCACGAACAGTATGCTGAACACCTGTTGCAATAACATAGTCATCCGGCTCATCCTGCTGGAGAATCAGCCACATACATTCCACATAATCCTTTGCGTAACCCCAGTCGCGCAGAGAATCCAAATTTCCCAGTTCCAGATGATCCTGCAGACCGCAAGCAATACGACCAGCAGCCAGCGTGATTTTACGGGTAACAAAATTGTCACCGCGACGCTCGGACTCATGATTGAACAGAATGCCATTGCAACAATACATACCATAGGCTTCCCGGTATTCTTTCATCATCCAGAAACCATACTGCTTAGCAACTGCGTAAGGACTGTATGGATGGAATGGGGTGTTCTCGTTCTGAGGAACTTCTTCAACCTTACCATACAATTCAGAGGTAGAAGCCTGATATATCCGGCAGGTCTTTTCCAGCCCGGCAGTATGAACAGCTTCCAGAATACGCAGAACACCTAACGCATCTACGTCACCTGTGTACTCTGCTGCATCAAATGAAACCTGTACATGAGACTGTGCGGCCAGATTGTATATTTCGTCCGGCTTTACCTGTAGTACAATGCGAATAATACTGGATGAATCCGAAAGATCACCCTCATGAATAATCAGTTTGTCCATAATATGATCAATACGTGCCGTTGTTGAAACAGAGGCACGGCGAATGATACCATGAACCTCATATCCTTTTTCAAGCAGAAACTCTGCTAAATAAGATCCGTCCTGTCCTGTAATACCAGTAATTAAAGCTTTTTTCATTTTATGTACTCCTTTTCTTTCATTTAAAATATATGCTCTACACTTAGCAGCGTATTTTTAGTAACTCTGCTTCCCACCACCCAAGCATCTGCCCAGTTCTGGTGGAATCAATTTCATAATTTAAATTACTTTTTCTCCCACTGTTTTTATTACATCATACATTTTATCTTATCTGCTACGCTGATTTCCTCGCCTAGCTGCACTTCAATCATGTCCAGTGCTGTAATAGCCTCTACTGTATGCTTGCAGCCTGCTGCAATAGTTATAACATCTCCCGCACTGACAAGCTGTACCTTACCATCCAGCGTCACCTTACCATTACCGGAAACCACTGTCCAAACTTCTTCACGATGGTTGTGCATATGATATGTCATATGTTCGCCAGCTCTCATAGAAACTTTTATAGTCATAGAACCTGGCTGTACATCTATAACTGTATAATCCCCCCACGATTTCTCTGCATACATTGCCTCTGTCTCTATTTTCTCAACATACGGCTTCATATACCCACTACGTTCTTTGTCTGAAATTAATATTCCATCACCGCTTGCTGCAACGATCACATCCTTACAACCCATACAGAGAATCGGAATATTTAATTCATTAACAACATTTGTGTTCTCGCAGGTCTCGTCTAAAATAACCTTACCCTTAGTTTTATCTGCCATGACCTCGGACATCATATTCCAAGTTCCGACATCCTTCCAATCCCCACTATATCGCAAAACCTGAATACTTTTTTCTTTCTCAACTACAGCATAATCAAAGCTTATTTTAGTCAATGTCTCATACTTGTTGAACATATCATTGTAACCGACAAAATCAATCATGCTGTGAGCTTTATCCAACAAATATCCCAGCTTAAATGCAAATATTCCCGCATTCCATAACGCATTCTGTGCAAGATACTTCTTCGCGGTCTCCACATCTGGTTTTTCCTTAAATTCCCTTACTCTGCTAACATTTTCACCATTTTCAGGAATAATATACCCATATTTCTCGCTAGGGTATGTAGGTTCTATTCCCATTAGAGTCAAATTAGCATCTCCCTGATCCGCTAATTCCTGTAAAGTCTTAACTGCTTCATAATAAGTATTGTCCACATATGGATCAACCGGGCAGACAACAACAGCCTCATCTTCTGCAACCCCTAACTCGTCGTGTAAATAAACAGCAGCAAGTGCAATTGCTGGAAAGGTATCACGTCGACAAGGCTCCACACAGATAGCTGTTCGTTCTCCTAATTGATTTTTTATAGCACTTGCCTGTGATTTACTTGTTGCAATTGTTACTTTAGCCTTTGGATCTACAGTGGTAATCTGTCGATACACTCGCTGTACCATAGATTCATATTCGTCATCATTTTTAAACAGCTTAATAAACTGTTTACTGCGTACATCATTTGAAAGAGGCCAAAGGCGCTTACCCGAACCTCCCGAAAGTAAAATAATATTCATATCTCATTTCCTCCTCATTCCTCCTACTTCGACCCTTCCCTGCCAAGCACTACCTTGATAGTCTTCAGCACTATCTTCATATCAAGCCCAAAGCTCCAGTTCTCTATATACTCCGTATCCAGTCTCACGACCTCCTCGAAGTCCGTGATATCGCTTCGTCCGCTCACCTGCCACATTCCGGTGATTCCCGGTTTAGTAGCAAGTCGGCTCTTGTGGTGCATATCATACTGCTCCACCTCAGAGATAAGTGGTGGTCTTGTTCCAACCAGTGACAGATCCCCTTTTAGCACATTGAAGAACTGTGGGAACTCGTCTATGGAGAAGTCTCTGATATACTGACCTATTCCCTTCTTCTTGGTGCCGTCCGGCAGTATCTTGTTGCCTATGACTCTCGGATCAAAGTCCATCTTGAACATCTTTGAATCGCTCATGGTGTTCTGCGCCATGAGTTCCTTCTTGCGCTCCTCAGCGTCCATGTACATGCTTCGGAACTTGTACATCTTGAATATCTTGCCGTTCAGTCCCACTCGCTCCTGCTTGAAGAAGATTGGTCCCGGAGACTTAATGTATATGACAGGTCCTATAAATATAGTGAGGATAAGCGTGAATATGCTGCCCACCAGACCGCCTATTATATCTGCCGTTCTCTTGAGCAGCATCTGCTTCGGTGTTGCGTAGTTCATCATGGTCGTGACCACGGTCTCCCCATTTATCTTCTGGATGAGCTGCTTGTCGCCGTGGGTCTTCACGATGGATGATATGCACATATGAACCGTGATGCCGCCCTCGACAAATGCCTCTATCAGGGTGTTCGCATATCCGTATGCTCCACGCACATCCACATATATCTCGTCCACCCATGCGGTTCTCACATAATCAACTGCGCTGTTGTAATCCGCCACCACCGGCACTCCCTGGATCTCCTGACCGATGAGATTGGCATCTATCACCATAACTCCTACTATATCAAATCCAGAGTAGTTCTTCTCCTTGAGTCCTGCCACCACATCATCTGCTATATGTCTGGTGGTCATGACCAAAAGCTTCCTGCCCTTGCCCTGCTCTGCGTATTTCTCGAGATGTTTCTTCCACAGACTCCTCACTGCAAATGTGGCATATACATATATGACCCACATGAGCATGATGGTCGTCCTGGAATATATAGATGTATCCTTGAGGACAAACACATACAGAAGGAGCAGTGCGACTATCACGAAACCATTCTTGAAGCTGGATACGAATTCCTTGAAATGTCCTCTTCTGAGTACACCCTCATATGTATTTAGAAATATCATGGCTACTATATCCGCAAGCTCTGTGATGATAGCCAGTGCAAGATAATCTCTGTCCGCATACGGATTTACCATGCCGTGTCTGATCTGGAATGCCACAAGAAATGACAATTGAAGTACTATAAGGTCCAGCAGCATGAAGTCGAAGTGCTTCAGCCAGCCCTTTGCGCCTTTCTGATACATAAATTTTTCTCTCCTCATCCTATGTAAAAAATAAACCAATTCATACATGTCATAGCTCAGCTTCATGATGCATCATGATATGTGAACCATCTCATCTGTGAACTGCAGGTGCCACCACAGCAGACACCGGCACCTGTGGCTAGGTGCCTGATTGTGCCGCCATAATGGCGCGCATTGCTGCGCTGATACCAAGAAAATCAATTACTTAACAACGTAAGTAATAGTCTTCTTGTATGCGTTGAAGTTCTTTGTAGCTCCAACCTTGACAGTGATCTTAACCCTTGTACCGGACTTTACGCCCTTAGCAATGGAGATCTTACCGCCTGATACCTTTACTTTGCTGTTGTTTGTAGCGTATGCAACCTTTGCCTTACCCTTTACACCAGATACGGCAATCTTCTTTGAAGTGTTGTTTGTCTTGATGCCAATCCACTTCTGATTGCACTTACTGATCGTGTAAGTGATAATCTTTGATCCGGCATAGTTACCCTTACCTGTGATCTTGATTCTATACTTACCAGCATTCTTGGCCTTTGTTGTACCAGATATTACATAGTCTGTGCCAGCCTTAAGTGTCTTGCCGCCATTCTTTACAGTGATCTTAGCTGCCTGAGCCTTACCTGAGTAAGTAGTCTTTGCAACTGTAGTCTTCGCATATGAAGGTACGCTGTACTTAACTCTGTAGTAAACTGAGCTTGTGAATGAGTAGTTGCCCTTACCCTTGATCACAGCCTTGTGTAAACCTGGCTTGATGGCTACATCACCAGTAACTGTGTAATCCACGCCAGCCTTGAGAGTCTTGCCGTCAGCCTTAACTACAGGAGTAGTCTTAACCTTGCTTCCTGTATAGTACTTGTTTGCTGTAGCAGCCTTAGCTGTTACATTCTTTGCAGCTACTGTATACTTGAATGTCTGCTCACCGGTATAGTTGCCCTTACCGCTGATAGTGATCTCATATGTACCTGCATTTGTAACCTTGTTCTTGCCTGTTACTACAAAGTCTGTTCCTTCAACAAGTGTCTTTCCGTTGATTGTAACAGTAAGCTTTGGTGACTGTGTCTTACCTGTGTAGGTAAGCTTTCCAGCTGATACAGCTGCTGTGTCAACATTAATCTTAGCCGGTGATGTGTTAGCTGCAAATGCAACTGTTGGGATCATCATAGCTACGCATACTATTACTGCCAATATCTTCTTTAAATTCTTCACGATAAATTCCTCCTTCCCTAAATTTTGTCGTAAATGAATTATTATATATGATAAAACCTTCTGCATGCCACTGTACAGTCGGTAATATCCACTTTTATTTGTCCTTGGACGATGCAGCTTCCTGGCCATATCTGCCATACTCACCGTAGCCGTACTGCTTGTAATACTTGCCGTATTTGCCGTAGTATTTCTTGTATGCTCTTCCGGCGGTCTCAACTCTGTTGAGGATGACTCCAAGGAGGGTACATCCGACCTGGGAGAGCTGCTGGAATGACTGCTTGATGAGATTCCTGGATGTCTCGCCAGCTCTGACTACCAGTACTGCTCCGTCACACAGTGATGCTATCTGTGCGGCGTCCGCCACGCTTCCAAGTGGTGGCGAATCTATGATGACATATCTGTATGTCTCGGCAAGCTTGTCAAGGATCTCTGCAAACCTCGCATCCTCGAGAAGTGCTGATGGGTTCTCCAGGAGATTCATACAAGGCACAATGTATGCATTTTCAACCTGTGTCTCATACACGACATCCTCTATCTCTGCCTGACCGGAGAGATAATATCCAAGGTCCTGAAGCTTTTCTGTATTGTTAATGTGATGTCTCTCTTTTATAACTGACTTTCTCAGATCCACGTCAACCAGCACTGTAGGGAACCCCGCCTCAGCAAGCATCTTCCAGAGGTTGATAGCTATGCTGCTCTTTCCCTCGTTTGGCATGCTGCTTGTTATAAGTATCTTTTTGGTGTTCTTGCCGCAGAACTTTATGTTTATTCTGAGCCTGTTCATGGCTTCCTCTACTGCATATGGCAATTCCTGGAACTCTACATTCAATTTCTTCATGCTTTGCTCCTCTCTTTCCTCTTACTGTGTTTCTGTGTTATATCCTGAACATCATCTGTTCTGAACTGTTCGCTCTCTGGGATGACTGTGAGTGGAACTATACCGAAGTACTTCTCCATATCCTCTGATGTGTGGATCGTGTCATCCATCAGGTAGCCTATGATGATGAATATACAGTAGATAAGAGCTCCGAGCAGCGCTCCGATGGCTGTATACTTCATGTAGCTTGGTCCTACCTTCTTATCTGCAACCCTTGCGACCTGCGCTATGTTTGGTGCATTCGTGCTCATGGTGTCAGGAAGGTAATCTATGGCAACATTCGCCAGTGTGTTTGCTATATCGCATGCCTGCTGTTTGTCTGTGCTTGTGACTACGATCTGCAGCACTCGTGTATCAGTCGGATTCACCAGTGATATCATCTTGGCAAGCTGTTCTGAATTCATGTTGAGGTTCATCTTGTCTATGACCTGATCGAGGACCGGATAGCTCAATATCAGTTCCTCATAGTCAGCGGTAAGTGATGATCCTATGTTAAGATCCTGAAGATTGACTATGGAATCATCGGATGCTGACACTACGTACAGCTTGGCTGTGGACTGGTATGTCGGCTTTATGAAGAAATACGCGTATGCGTTGAATAACACCGCACCTACAAGGAAACACAATATAATATAAGGAAGCTTCTCGAGCAACGCCATTCCCATATCCAGAAGGTCTATCTCGTTCTCCTCACCCTCAGCAGCCTTATATGCACTAAGTGCTGACGGCTGTGTCCCCGTATCTCTCTCTGTTGTTTCAACTCTGTTGGAATTCATAATCTCCTCCGTGTATTATCTATTTGTATTCTTTGTAGAACAATGTCAGTATCGCCTTCTGCAGACTTTCCTCATCAGGCTGTACCTCGACGAACCCCAGATCATCCACTGACTCTGTCCCATCTATGCTGACCGTTCCCGCATCCTTGTCCTTGAGAACAAGCAACGCGAGCTTGGAAAACTTCTGTGAGTTTATGTCTGTGACCATGTAGTCACCCAGCGCATCATATATCGTAAGAGGGTATTTGTTATCCTCGCTACACTTCTCACCCAGGTTCTTCTTCAGACCTTCTTTGTACTGCTCCTGTCTCTTCATTCGCTGTACATTCGTCTCATCGCCCACATAATATCTGTCATGTACGAAATGTACTGCCTGCTCGTCTGTGAGCTTTATGGTCTCTCCCATCTTCATGGTCTTGTCAACCTTTGAGAAGTCGTCCTCTATCGTGACCGTGACGCCTCCCGCCAGATTGTTGATAGTTCCTATGGCTCCCATGTTCACTGCGGCGTATCCGTCTATCTTCTGACCACCCAGGAAGTTTGAAACTGTCTTCACCACATTCTGACAGCTTATCTCCATGCCGTCGCCATTCTCATGGGCAAGCGAGAGCTGTGCAACTGACGTTCCAAGACTTGTACCATCCGGCTTCAGCGATTCCTGCTCGACCATCAGGTTTCTGTCCAGTGAAATGGTCCTGTATGTGCCATCCGTCAGATCTCTGACCATGAGCATGACGACATCGCATCGCCCTGCGCCCTCATAGTCTGTCACCTTCTGGACTTTTCCCATGTTGTCGATTCCCATGAACAGATATGTCTCTATGTTCTTCTTCGGAACATATTTTACTCCGTCCACCTCTATCATCCCCTCTACGGGCTGGGTTGTCGTCCTGCCATCCGCCTGTCCGCCGTCTGCAGGTCTCAGGGCTATGACTAACATCACACACAGTATCGCTGCTGCTGCGACCACTGCGCCTATCTTTCTGTATATTCTCTTTTTTTCTGAAAGTGTCATATTTCTGTATGACATATGTATCACCTCATTCTGGTTTGTTCCCCTCAGAAGAGTTGCCTGTTTGCCATCATCTTGTCCGGGACTTTTCTGTTATCTCAGCATGCTGAGTGACAGTAGATCAGTTCCCGCTGTTGGCCACTTCTTCTCGCACACTATGAGCGCGCACAGAATTATGAACAGCACCACGCTGATTATTATCGCTGTTTTCTTAGACATGATATGTCCTCCATGTAAATTATATCCTATATTATTTTATTGTTTTTGCCAGTTGCTGCCATGTCTGACTGGCAGATTTTTATGGCATTATGTATTTTATCTTCTGCTGATTACGGGTGTATCTGATGGTCTTTGAGGAGCTGTACGCCGTATGTGTCAATCTGCTTTACAAAGTCCTCTCCGAGTTTCTTCGAAAGCGCCTCGCGGCCCAGCCATAAGTTCGGCCCCCTGTGATGCATACCGTGACAATCACTGCCTATTATGTGTGCCGTGCCGTTTCTGAACATCTTGAACATCCGTCCCTTCTGCCGGAAATCCAACAGCGTCTCCGCATTCACCTGAACAGTCACCGGAAGCTCCAGCACCTGCTCCACATAGGATTTGTTGCCTGGTATCTTTAAGAATCGCTCTATATGAGCCAGTATGATATGGAAATGTCTTTTCTCTATTAAGTCTCTTACTTCATGCACTACTGAATCACTCCATGTCACAAATGGCATCTCAAGCAACATGATGTTTGTTCCTTCTATTGTAAGTGCGTCAACTCTCTCTGCCCGGCTGATGCCATCGAAGAAAGCAACCTCTGCCCCCATCATAATGTGCGGTATATCCGCATTCTCCGCCATGACCTTGTCATATGCGTTTTTTCTGTTTTCAACAAATCTCTCTACCCTGTTGGAATCCGCATAAAAGTGCGGTGTTGCAATCATAATGTCAACACCTTGCTCTCTGCACATCCTGAGCATACTTATAGATGTCTCTACATTTCTGCTTCCATCATCTATTCCCGGTAATATATGTGAATGAAAATCTATTACACTCATATCTTCTCCTCTGCTCTCACACTAATGTAACAAATTCGACACAATTTTTCAATTAAATTTGTTGTTGATTTATGAACAAAATTATTCATCCGAGCAAGAATTTTGTGTGCATTTTATATAAAAAGCAAAAACCGGATAGTTTGGGTCTTCTTTTCAGTTAAGATCTTCACTATCCGGTATTTCTATATTATTTGTTATACATACATCTCTTTGCCGTTGTTCAAGCAATATATGCCAAGCTGACCGCCCTTGCCACAGCCACAGTCGATAGCGACGTTGTTGTTCTGCTTGACGATCTTGCCTTCCGGTGTAGGAACACAGCCAACCACAAGGGTTCTATCCTTGTAGTATATCTTGTCCAGATCAGCAGGCTCTGTCACGAAATCCTCTATGCCATAATCGTCAAGCACCTTATCCGCCTTGAATCCCTTTATTCCGGCATTCACGAGCACGAATTTCTTTCTCGCCATCATGACCTCAAGGAAGGCTTCCTCTGATATCTCGTCGAGATAATCCACGATATCTTCTCTTTCGTCATCGTCCAGCTCTACGAACTCATCTATGACACCCTTGAGCTCGTCGCCAAGCATCGAAGTGATCCTGTCCATGATCGCCTGTGGTGGTACGCTTCCGGTATTCCGGATATGGTCATCAAGAGCCTTCAGTGACTGTGTTATCTTGTACTCGTTCCCTCCTACTACCGCTATGATATTGTCCCTGCTCATCATATCCTGAAGTATCTTTATAGAACCGCCGCCAGCTCCGATAATGTTGCCGACAACATACAGTACATCCTCACCCTCGAGTGTGTTGATAACTGCATCCTCATTCATAATATCTTCTTCCTTTATATCGTCAAGGTTCTGAAATTTCAGTTTCGCAAGAGCCCTCTTGTACGCCTCATAATCGCCGTTTATTCCTGAAATTGCATAAAACATCTATTCTGTCCTCCTTGTAAAAATATATATCAGACTTAAGAGCTGTGTGAAGGATCGTCAAATTCCTCACCCCGTCTGACAACTGTATTTTATTATAGCATAACTTCTGTGTAATGTATCTAATGTTATGCCATTTTTGAGATGCATTTTTTCGACAGATTTATGTGCCATCTGATCAAATGCCCAGGGACACATCTCGCATCCCCGGGCATTTCTTCATATTATATAGTCTTTATCTTTTGCTAAGCTCCCAGAATGCTACTGCACTTGCCGCAGCCACGTTCAGGGAATCTACTCCGTGGAACATAGGTATCTTTATTGTAAAGTCACTGGCATCAATGGTTGAAGTCTTGAGTCCTTCCCCCTCTGTACCAAGAATGACCGCAAGCTTTTCAACTTCCTTGAGCCGCGGATCATTGATATCTATAGTATCATTTCGTAGAGCCATAGATGCTGTCTTAAATCCCATGGCATGAAGCATATCCATTCCTGCTGTCATATCGCCTATATAAGTCCACGGAATCTGGAACACTGTCCCCATGCTGACCCTTGCCGATCTTCTGTACAGCGGATCACTGCAGCCGCCGGTGAGCAGCACTGCATCCATGCCAAGAGCAGCCGCCGACCTGAATATTGCCCCGACATTTATCGGATTCATGACGTTCTCAAGGACTGCTATACGATGAGCATCACTGCACACCACTTCCGGCGATGGAAGCACTTTTCTTCTCATAGCGCACAGCAAACCTCTGATCAAGGCAAATCCGGTTAATTTTTTCAGAACTTCATACTCAGCTGTATACACCGGAATATCTCCACCAATCGCCATAATATGTTCTAAAACCACATCCGCCGGATCTCCATTATTCCCAGCAGGCAGATCTATCTGATCGCTCATAGACTCCATCGCTGATTTCATTGCCGATTCTTTTTGCATCCATCTATCTAGCTGTTTCTTTTCTATTAATATAGATACAGGCTCATATCCAGCATTCAGTGCACGCTGGATGACGTTCGGACTTTCAGCTATGAAGAGACCTATGTCCGGCTCGTATATGTGAGCCAGCTGATTCTCAGACATTCTGGCATATATATCAAGTTCCTGGGCAGCCAGATCCCTAATCTCTATAATTCTCATACATTTGTCCTTGCTATCCCACGTTTGCCACTTCTATCATACATAGTCACTGCAAATCTCACTTCTTCATTGCTATCATACATCGTCGCCGCAATCACACTTCTGCCAGAGCATTTTCGAGATCGGCTATGATATCTTTCACATTCTCGATGCCGACTGAGAGTCTCACAAGATCCGGACTTACTCCTGCTGCCAAAAGCTCCTCATCATTCATCTGTCTGTGTGTCGCTGATGCCGGATGCAGTACACATGTGTGTGCATCCGCAACGTGTGTTGCTATCATAGCCACCTTGAGTCCCTTCATGAACTTCTCAGCAGCACTTCTGCCGCCCTTTACACCAAATGATACTACGCCGCAGGTTCCATCAGGCATGTACTTTTTTGCTCTCTCATAATATTTGTTGCCTGGAAGTCCAGGATAGTTTACCCATGCGATCTTCTCATGCTGCTCCAGGAACTGAGCAACTGCCAGAGCATTTTCACAGTGTCTAGGCATACGGACATGAAGTGACTCTAGTCCAAGGTTGAGCATGTACGAATTCATAGGAGACGGTATCGGACCGAGATCGCGCATCAGCTGTGCAACAATCTTATTGATGTAAGCTCCCTCTTTGCCAAATTTCTCAGCATACACTATTCCGTGATAAGACTCATCAGGAGTGGTAAGTCCCGGGAATTTGTCCGCATGTGCCATCCAGTCAAACTTTCCTGAATCCACGATGGCTCCGCCCACTGTGGCATCATGTCCATCCATGTATTTTGTTGTGGAATGTGTGACTATATCTGCTCCCCATTCTATAGGTCTGCAGTTGATAGGTGTTGCAAATGTATTGTCTATGATGAGCGGAACCCCATGCGCATGGGCTGCATTTGCAAATCTCTCTATATCAAATACGATGAGTGCCGGATTGGCTATCGTCTCACCAAATACTGCCTTGGTGTTCGGTCTGAACGCAGCCTCAAGCTCCTCGTCCGAGCAGTCTGGATCCACAAATGTGAAATCTATTCCCATTCGTTTCATCGTGACTGCAAACAGGTTAAAGCTTCCTCCATATATGGTTGAAGATGCCACCACATGATCCCCTGCGCCCGCTATGTTAAATACTGAAAAGAACGTTGCTGCCTGACCCGATGATGTGAGTACAGCCGCCGAGCCGCCCTCGAGAGCGCAGATCTTTGCTGCCACATAATCATTTGTCGGATTGGCAAGTCTTGTATAGAAATATCCGCTCGCCTCGAGATCGAACAGTTTTCCCATATCCTCGCTTGTATCGTACTTAAATGTTGTGCTCTGTACGATAGGTATCATTCTTGACTCTCCATTTTTCGGCTGATATCCAGCCTGTATACACATTGTCTCCCTTTCCATTTTTCAATTCTCCTCCTTGTTTTTCTTGACGCACAATGCAGATGACATCTATGATCTTCATGGTGCCATCTGCATTATAATACATTTTCTCTTATTTATCTGTTATTATTTAATATTTCTCTATCACCTTGTGCTCAATACTTCTGTTGTTGAGCATGAACATGTATCGTCCGTTTATCAGACTTATGTCATCCTCGGCCGCCGCCACATCTACGTTGATCCCATTCTTTACACTGATGCTCAGATCGGCATTTACACCGGACAGGATTCCCCTTCCATCTCTGCTGCCTATGGCAAAGCACTGCTCACCCAGAACTGTTATCCTTGTATTGGCATCCTCTATTATGGTCTCTGCCTTTCCATGATCCGAGCCTATCCCTATACACGAATCGCCCTTAAGGCCCATATCTATATGCGCTCTGCATATATCAACTCTGCTGCCATCACCGTCCAGTGTACCCACGGCCACATAACGTCTGCCTGATCCTCTGAGTGCTATGGAAGTGTTTCTTATATTTATGTCAGCATGCTCATTCACCGATCCTATAGCGACACCATTTGCAGCGTCAAACTGTATGTCCATGTCACACTGGAGAAGTTTCAAGTCAACAAGACTGTCGATACTTCCCACAGCAACGCCATTTTCACCATTCACGCAAATGTCGTATCTTCCTTTCTCTATACGGAGCTGTCCGCCTTTTCCGGCACCTATGGCTGTTCCTTTTACTCCGTTTACATCTATGGATATCGCTCCATCCTGTTTGAATCTTATGATTCCATGCTTTGACTCAACATCATTTCCAATGCCGTAATATGTGCTGCTGTTCACCTGAACTTTCATATCTCCATTGCCAGCAAATGTAACTCTGGACGACTCCGGGATCTTTATGCCCCCTCCCTTACAACTATTCTTGCCTTCGAGGAGTATGTGGATGTCAGTATTCTCACCGCAGTCTATGCTTGGCACATTCCTGTCGCTTGAAAAGCTGGCATTTTGAAGCACTATGGTTCCCGTAAAGCCATCCTTCACCCTGAGTGAAATATCGGAATTGTATCCGTGCGCGCCCACTATCCGTACGGTATTGTCTCCGCCAGCTTTCTGTGCCACAACTATACTTGTGTAGCCCTTATTCTCTATCTTCATGAGAGACGCACTTCTAGTGTGTTCCATCACGAACACATGCCTGTCGGTGACATCACTTACCCCCTCATTGTACTGAACTATCTCATTCACCACCTGAGGCGATATCAGCTGAACTACCTCCGCATTTGGATGTGCAGTGTAATATCCCTGTATCAGGTCTGCACCGAGCTGGATAACCGTCTTCATCTCTTTTGTGGTCTCCACGCCTTCTGCAAGCGCCATGATACCGTTGTCACTTGTGAACTCTATTATATCATTTACAAAATGCTGTCTGTGCGGATCACTGTCTATACCTGAAAGCAGCATCCTGTCAATCTTGACATACTCAGGCATGTACCTGAGCAGATTGTTGACATTTGAATATCCTGAACCATAGTCATCTATGGCGATCTCCATTCCATTGCCTCTGAGGAACATCTTGAGCTCATCAAGCTCCGCATCCGACAGCTCATCTCCCTCAGTAAACTCGATCACTATCCCGGCGCACTTGAGATATTTCACCTTCGCGAGGAATATCTTTCTGTCCTCCTGTGTGAGCATGTGTCCCGGCATACTGTTGATAAATACTTTCTTACCCTTGAACATCTCCGGATTTGCATCTACGATCTCAACCACATTGAACAGTGTGAGTTTCTCAACATCGTACAGCCTCTCCAGTCTCTCTGCACTCTCAAGCAGCTCCGGTGGCGAAAGTCTTACCGGCGCAAATACTCTCATAAGTGCTTCGTATGCATATATGGATCCATCCCTTGCGCTGACTATCGGCTGGAAATGATACGTGAGAAGATTCTTGTCGAGTATCATTGCCACCTGCTCATCTCGCTCAATATCCTTGTTGGTAAGCTCCATCTTCTTTCTGCTATTTGCCAGATTCTTTTCCTTTATGTGATTCTTTTTATTTACCACATCATTTATGAGATTTTTCAGGTCACTGCTGTTCGACACAGCCGCCTTCTCACATACATAATATATCCCTATCTCTATACCATCTTCTTTGACGGTATTTATCTCACCAAGCTTGGTCTTGAGTTCTTTTACTATGCATTCGCCTCTGTTCTCATCCAGCTTGTCCGTGATGGATGCGATGACAAACTCATCGTTGCCCATCCTCATCGCTATCTCGCCCTTATCCAGTATCTCATTCACCGCCTGGGCAGCATAACTTATGAACTTATCTCCCTCTTCGCGGCCGAATTTGCTGTTGATCTTATGCATGTTTTTCAGATCAAAGGCTATAACCAGAATCTCCTGACTCGCACGCTCTGACTGATTTATCATCTCAATGGCACGTGTCATAAATCCACGGTAATTGTAAAGTCCTGTAAGTCCGTCTCTTATCTGTTCTGCCTCGAGTTTCTTGAACAGCACTGCTGCACCCGCGTAGCGTGCAAATGATTCTATGTCCCTCGCAACTGTCTTTATCCAGGATCTGTATACTTCTTCGAACACTCTAGGCTCTCTGCCATAGTTGATCACAGTATATCCAAAGCTTCTATCCTGAAAATACAGAGGGGTAAATATATATGAAGTAGGGTAATCTCTGTCCTCATAAAGCTCAGGCAGCAACATGGATGACTCAAACACATCATCATATCTTACCACCGTGTCCGAATCCTGTTCCTCTGGTCCGCACTTGATTATCCTGTATACTTGATCTGTATATCCGTAACGGAGTGCCTCATCGCCGGTCATGATCTCTGGATTTCTCCAGTAATCATTCATGCAGATATGGAACTCCTGAAATGGTCTTATCTGATATATATACTCTGAAACTGTGTTAAAGAATGATTCAGTATCTGTTTGTGCAACCAGATCATCCATCATGTTGTTAAAGCATGAGTAATACCCTGTAGCCGACAGCGCCGTCTCCCATTTCTCCCTGCGTGTCCTTACAGTCTCCTTCTCCCATCCTTCGCAGCCACAGGAACCTCCTATATAAAGCTCCACATTGGTATGGAATTCCGGGACATCCCTGTCGTTCAATTTTGCATCTATGTAATCCACGCAGTAGTGTCCGCAATCCTCCGCCGGTATATCCGCAGATGTGATAGGAACCGGGCTGTTTCTTCCATCCTCTATGGAATCGTATCCCACCACCGCTATGTCCTCAGGAACTCGTATTCCATGTTTGTCAAATGCTGTACACACGCCGATAGCCATACAGTCATTGGCGCATACTATAGCCTCTGGCAGATTTTCCATATCCTTCACCAGTTCGTCTACCATGTAATCTCCGCTGTCGTACCAGTATGTTCCATAATAGATCATATCGTCTGTGACGTTAAGTCCATGGGCTTTCATGCTATCCAGATATCCAGCAAGTCTCTGCTTTGAATGTATGTGTCCCTTTAATCCATTCAGGAAATATATGTTTTTGTATCCGTGCTTATCTATAAGATGATCAACCAGCTTTACTATCGGTGTGTAATGATCCATTATAACCGACGGATAAATCTTATTCTCCTTATCAACCACCAGTACTACTCCATCAGGAAATTCTGACTGCAGGCGCTTTTCGAGTTTTTCCACCAATCCCGGTGTCTGCAATGTATCCTGGCAGAGTACCACGGCATCAAAAAGGTCAAAATTAATAAGGTTGTAGATATTGGAATCTCCAACCTCCCTGTATGTAGAATCCTGATATTTGAGGAACATGGAAAAAACGCATACATCATAATCTAAATCGTATGCCCTTTTCATAAGTCCCTGCATAAAGCGATTCTGGGTATTTTCATCAACCTGCGCACTGATAACGCATATTCTCTTCCTATTGTGCATTTTGATCATTCCCATCCGATAATTTCTTTATGCAATTATATCATATTTTTTCATCAAAAAAAACCGTTATTATGCATTTTGACAATATATGGGAAGTTTTTATTTAATTATGTGCAACTTGCACCAACAATAGCTCTATCGACGGCAAACGGGGGCAGGTAGGGGGCCAGGTAGGGGTCAGGCACCTCCGTCAACAGGCCAGATTATTCTGCCTTAAGAATATACAGCCTGGAGTCATAATCGCCACATGGGACATCTTCGCCAACTATCTCACCTGCTGTTGTATCACTGGTAATAAGGCCAAGGTTCATCAGCTCATCGCCGTAACAAGCCGGTCCAACAACGACATCTGCCGATGCAGGATCATCATTTTCCTTTGTTACTGTCTCATATATCCGCTTACCGTCAGGTGTCTTGCTCACTGTGAGTGCCTGACCTCCGAGCACATTGCAGCTGTATAACGCATTCGGATCAAGGCCGTGGAGCTTCATTCTTGTGAAACATTTGTTAGGTGTGTAGAGTGTTCTGAACCATGCAACGATGGCAGTTTTCTTATCGTCTGATACAACCATCCAGCCACACTCCTCATCGTCAAATGGACTTGCAAGTCTGTAAAATGTTCCGTACTGGATCACCTCACGGTATGACTTCATAAACTTAACCTGCTTTTTGACTTCCTCTATCTCCTCTGCTGTGAGTTTATTAAGATCAAGTTCATATCCAAATGTTCCAAAATATGCAGCATTTGCACGGGTCTTAAGCGGAGCTTCACGTCTTGTCTGATGATTTGGCACAACGGACACATGACTTCCCATGCTGCTGATCGGGTAGCACATGGATGTTCCATACTGTATCTTTATCCGCTCTATGGCATCAGTGTCATCACTCGTCCACCCCTGTGGGGCATAGTAGAGGATTCCTGGATCGAAACGTCCGCCGCCGCTGGCGCATGACTCGAAGAGTACATGTGGGAACGTACTCGTAAGCCTCTCATACAAGTCGTACACTCCAAGTATATATCTGTGGAACACCTCACCCTGTCTGTCAGCAGGAAGAGCTGCGCTGTAACATTCTGTGATACTTCTGTTCATATCCCATTTCACATATGAAACCTTTGCTGTACTGAGTATCTTTGCCATCATCTCATATATCCTGTCAACGACCTCTTTTCTGGAGAAGTCAAAAACGTACTGGAATCTTCCGTGTGAGTCATGTCTGCCCGGAACCGAGAGTATCCAATCTGGATGTTCTCGGTAAAGGTCTGAGTCTTTATTTGTCATCTCAGGTTCAAACCACAATCCGAACTTCAGACCTACCTTCTCTATATCCTCTGCAATTCCTGTGATTCCCTCTGGAAGTCTGTCAGTATTTGCCACCCAGTCCCCAAGGCCTGCATGGTCTGTGGTTCTGGCTCCAAACCAACCGTCATCAAGTACGAACAGCTCAACTCCGCACTTCTTCGCCTTCCGCGCGATGGCTATGAGCTTCTCTCTGGTGAAATCAAAATATGTCGCTTCCCAGTTATTGATAAGGATTGGTCTTGGCTTGTCTCTCCACTCACCTCTTGCAAGTCTCTTCTGATACAGCTTGTGGAAGGTCTGGCTCATCTTGTTGAGTCCCTGATCTGAGTACACAATAACTGCCTCAGGAGTCTGAAAATGCTCACCTGCATCGAGTTTCCAGTCAAATGTATCCGGACTTATTCCGGCCAGAATACGGGCTGTGTTTCTCGTGTCAACCTCTGCCTGTATTTTGAAATTTCCACTGTACACAAGGCTTATACCGATCGCCTCTCCCTGATTCTCATCCGTTGTCTCTCTCTTTAACGCTATAAACGGATTGTGCTCATGGGATGAATGACCACGGTTACTGCCTATGGACTGTACTCCCTGCTCAAGATCTCTGGTTATTATATGACGCTCCCTTGCCCATGCGCCTGAAAGCTGCATCCACTGATAATCAGGATCCGGGAGATCCAGGCACATGCTGTAAGCAGTGGTAAGATGTACCGCCTCTGCACCTTCATTTACATATTCTACACTCTTCGCTATGACCGGCCTGTCGCTCCATATCGTATAGATCATCCTCGCCTTTATTCCTGTGAGTGAATCCTTTAATGTGATGATCAGAGTCTCAGCCTCCGCATCATCCTCTGTGTATGTTGCTGGCAATGCCTCAAGCTTTGGCTTGCCTGCGTTTATCTCATGTGATACATACACAAAATCTGATATCCTGCTGCCATTTGACTGAAGGACTTCCACCATCGGCGCCCTGTAATCAGTGGTTCCGTACACAGGGAGCTCCTGTTTCACCGACTCCAGTGAAAACAGTCTGTCATCGTCATTTATATACTGGAACATAGGTCTCTGGACAAGTTCCAGCAAATGTGAGAAATTCTCTCTGTCTCTTATAGCCTTGCCGTAATACAGATTTCCCAGATGTCCATTTGGGAGCACCGTCATGATGTAACTTATCTCCTCATTCGTAAGATGAAATGTCTTTGTTTCCTCGTGAAATATAATTCCCATAAATATGTCATCTCCTTTTCTCCATTTATTTTTCGAAGCGGAGGGGGACAGGTACCTCCGTCCCCTTTGGGTGGTAAAATCGGTATATTTTACAAACAATAGTAAAAAGTACCGGAGCCCTCCGTCCCCATCTGATCGTTCTTAATTAAGACAATTTTATTATTTGTGATTATGATTTTATATGGAGAAAAGTTGAAAAAATATGGCTTGTATAACGTTTTAATGCCAATATTCACGAGATAATTACACGGCTATTATTCATTAATCCATATACATAACCCACCCAATATTTAGACGTGGGGACGGAGGTACCTGACCCCTTTTGGGGGGGCGGCAAAATTCCGTTTAAAATAAGCTAAAAAGGGGACGGAGGTACCTGTCCCCTCCGTCCCCTGTAACTAAACCGCATACACTACGGTCTCGTATGGTCTGAGTGTTCCATTGTGATCAATATAATTGCCAACTAGTATATCTGCGGTTTCCGGGATGGCATGGCTTATGGTCTCGCCTGTCATGTTGACGGCTACATATACTGACTTCATAGCAGCTACATCCTGAACCGGCTTGCGCCTGTACACTATGATTCCTGCATTATCCGTCTCCACATCCTCCAGGTCTCCGTAGATGAGAGTCTGTGTGTACTCCGAGTGATTTCTGAGCTGTATCATCGCCTTATAAAAGTTAAGCACAGAATCCTTATCAGCGCTCTCAAGCTCCACTGTCTGGAGGTCACACTGATTGTTGCATGCCAGCCATGGCTCATGCACTGAGAATCCGAAGTTCTTATCGCTGTTCCACTGCATCGGAAGTCTTGACTGGTCGCGGCTCCTGATATTTACAGATTTCATCGCCTCTGCCTCGCTGTATCCGGCTTCAAGGCATCTCGCATACTGTCCCTTGGAATTGATATCATCGAGCTCATCTATATTGTTAAAATGAGTGTTGATCATTCCAAGCTCCTGTCCCTGATATACAAATGGCGTACCCTTCAGGAAGAAGAACAACGCACCCAGCGCCTTTGCCATCTGTGTTCTGTATTCAGGAATATCACTGACTGGGAAGTACTTGCCTATACTTCTAGGCTGATCGTGGTTTTCCAGGTAGTTTGCTGCCCATCCGATCTTTTTCACAAGTCTCTGATTGGTGAGCAGCTTGTCCTTGAATTCCTCTATCGTCCAGTCTCTCTGGTGCAGCCAGAGATCACCCGGATTGATATCTATGTCTGTGTAACTAAAGTCAAATATCATAGAGAAATGTCCATCTCTCCCAATATATCTGTCCAAATCCTCATTTGGAACTCCAGGAGTCTCTGCAACAGTCACAAAGTCTCCTCTGCCATATGTGTTGATTTTTAACTCGTGAAGAAACTCATCTATTCCCGGCCTGTTGAGGCAGCATTTGCCAACATCGCATCTGCCGTCCTCGCCGTCTGACGGCATAGGCGGGAATGAGAGGTCTTTCTTGATAAATGTGATGGCATCCATTCGGAATCCTGAAACTCCCTTGTCAAGCCACCAATTCATCATGTCGTAGAGCTCCTGTCTCATCTCCTCACATTCCCAGTTGAGATCCGGCTGCTCCTTCGCAAATGAATGGAAATACCAGCTGCCATCCTCAATCTGTGTCCATGTGCTTCCACCGAAGTTAGATCTGAGATCTGCAAGTCCATCTATGTTGTCCTTAAATATATAGTAATTTCTGTATTTGCTGTGTCTGTCCCGGCACGCCTCCTGAAACCATCTGTGCTGGTCTGATGTGTGATTGATGACCATGTCCATGATGATCCTGATGCCATTTTCATTTGCGCATCTTACAAGTTCATCCGCATCCTCTATGGTTCCAAACTCAGGATTCACATCATAGTAATCCGATATGTCATATCCGTTGTCCTTCATAGGCGACTTGAAGAATGGACATATCCACACAGCGGTCACGCCAAGTTCTTTGAGGTACGGCAATTTCTCGGTTATTCCCTTCAGATCTCCTATTCCATCTCCGTTGCTGTCATAGAAACTTCTAGGGTATATCTGGTAAAATACCGCCTCTTTCCACCATTTTCTGTCCATATTTTATGTTTATCCTTTCACAGCTCCGGCTGAAATTCCCTCGATGATATTCTTCTGAAGTATGATGAATATGATCACGATAGGGATGATGCAGAGAAGTACCGCAGGGAAGATGAGCTCCCAAGGATTTCCGTACTGTCCTGACAGACTCTTTGCATAGTATAAGCTCAGCGTGAGCGTCTTTTTGTCGTTATTTCCTATTACGAGGAATGGAAGAAGATAATCGTTCCATATCCACACTGCATTTGTGATGACAACTGTCATGGTCGTCGGCTTTAAGAGCGGCATTACCACGTATCTGTATATCTGGAATATATTTGCTCCATCGAGCATGGCTGCCTCCTCAAGTGACAGCGGGATACTCTTGATGAATCCTCTGTACAGCAGAACCGACATACTGATTCCAAATCCTCCATACATGAGGATCAGACCCGGTGTGTTCTTGAGTCCCAGCTTGTCCATCAGTGATACCAACGGGTACATAACTGACTGGAAAGGTATGAGCATGGCTGCTGTGTATGCGATGAAAAGTATATTTGCCACTTTGGAATCTGCTCTGGCAATTGCCCATGCGGCAAATGAAGATATGACCACGATAAGTGCCACAGCCGCAACTGTTATGAGTACTGTCTGAAGCAGGCTGCTGCCGAGATTTATCTGCTCAGCTGCATTCCTCAGATAGTCCAGATTCCATGACTTCGGGAGAGCTATTGGAGATGCTACTATCTCCTGCTGTCCCTTGAATGAATTGACGATCAGGAACCATATCGGGAATATGGTCACGATTGCCAATACAGCGAGTATAACCACTATGATTGCTCTTTTGATCTTGCCTCTTACTCCCATTATGATTCGATCTCCTTTCTCTTAGTGATCATTACCTGAGCTATAGATATAACTGCAATGATTACGAAGAATATAACTGCCTGTGCCTGTGCCTCTCCGTATGCTGGAGGAGAGCTCTCTCTTACTGTTTTCAGTATCATGTAGGATATCATGGTCGTTCCGAAATTGCCTTCTGTCAGTGAAACATTGAGGTCGAGCATCTTGAAGCTGTTTGCCAGTGACATGAATAGAACTATCGTAAATGAAGGCATGAGAAGCGGAAGTGTGATCTTCCTGAAGCTTGTCCAGCCTGTGGCTCCATCTATTCTGGCAGCCTCATAAATATCCTCAGAAATATTGTTGAGTCCGTTGAGGTAGATTATCAGATAGTAACCTGCAACCTGCCATACTCCGACAATGGCATATGCCAGAAGTGCCTTCCACTGATTCTGAAGCATGTTGTTGAGCACCTCTACATGTACCACACCGTCTGTTCCAAACAATGTCTGTGAAAATACATTTTCAAATATGAAACGCCATACATAACCCATGGCAAGCATTCCAAGTACATATGGAAGGAACAGTACCGTTCTGAAAAGTCCCTTGCCCTTGGTAAGCTTCTTGATCATCAGTGCCAGAAGAAGACTGACAACATTCTGTGCTATTACTGCGAGTACAGCATATATGGCCGTGTATCCAAGTGACTGAAGAAAATCCTTCGACTTGAATATGCTTGTATAATTCTTAAGTCCCACCAGTGCATTCCACCAGTGCTCCCCACCTACGAAGTATGAACCTCTCCACTCAGTGAAGGAGTAAATCACACCCTCTATAAAAGGAACTATGATAATCAGCAGAAACAACACTATAGAAGGCAGAACCATCAGCCAGAATTTTCTCTTGTAAAATCTTTTCATAGTTTTTCCTTTCCTACATTGAACACCAGCCATACAAAATTTGCCTTCGTTGTATGATCGCATTGCATCGCAATGCGATAGGTCGTCGATGCCATTTTAAGATGTGGCTTCGCCACATGGGCATCTCCTCGGCAAATGGCTGGCGCTACATGTCAGGTTTTCTTAGAAAACCTGACACATCCCATTGAACACCGATTACTCTTTGATGCTGTCCTTCCACTTTGTCAGTGCATCTTCCACGCCTGTTCTTATAGTGTTCTCATCCCACTGATCAGGATTTGTAAACAACTGCTCCTGGATAGTTGCACCGATGGTATTGAGTCCCCATGACTCAGGGAAAGCATCAAAGTCATTGCCCATCACAAGGTCATTGCTCATATAGTATACAAGTGAATTGCTGAGAGGATTCTCAAGCTTCTCGTTCTCGTCTGCGTTGAATGGGACAAATGAAAATTTGTTTGTTATGTAATCTTTTCCTGTATCTGATGTGTAGAGCCATACAAGGAAGTCCTCAGCAGCTTTCTGCTCCTCTTCTGAATCCTTCTTGTTGATAACGTAATACTGTGAAACGAACTCAGGGATTGAGCTGTTCATCTTGTCAACTGTAACGCCCTCAGCTGAGATGTCACTCTGCTCAAGGTTAACCTTCATTGGGAGCATTGTGAGTCTTGATGCCTTGTCTGCATCCACGCCTGCGATGGTTCCGTATACCCAGTTACCCTGCTTGATGAACATTGCCTTACCCTCAGCAAATGTCTGAACTGCCTGATCATATCCTGTCACTGTTGAGTTGATGTACTCTGATCCACGCTCTACCTTGCCGCTTGGTCCTGCTGTGTAGCTTGAAAGCATGTCGAGCTCCTGAACCATCTTTACAAGTGGCTCCTCAAGCTTATCAACATCTTCCTTTGTAGCTGCTGCCGTTGCATTGTAGTTAGGGAACACTGCATTCAGTGCGTAGTTTGTATAGTGGTTTGCATATGTCCACTTCTCAGCACCTGCGATTGCAAATACTCCGTTCATGTTCTCTGTTGTGGCTGTCTTATCCTTTGCCGTGGTGTATGCATTGCCTGAAAGTGTAACCTTCTCACCACCCTTGCCGTTTATGTAATCATCGATTGCCTTGATCATGCCTGTAAACTCTTCATAATTGGCACTTCTGTAATCAGCGACAAATGCGTCTGCATTGTCAAGTCCAAATACATCACATATCATCTGCGTATCTGCGATAAGTCCGTAACCCTCTACGTTGTAAGGGATTCCGCAGCTTGCTCCGCTCTCATCTGCGAGCTGCATGCTCTCTGGAATTGAATCGTAGATTGACTTTAACTCCTCATTCTTTACTGATGTTGATGGAAGTACAAATCCGCCCTCATTCCACTCTGTGAACTGTGCCTGGTTTATCGCGTACAGTGTAGGATAGTTCTTGGAATTCATCTCTGATCTGAGTGTCTCCATGGCCTCCTGTGTACCACATGTGTAAACCTTAACCTTAACTCCTGTCTCTGTCTCATAATCCTTGCACAGATCCTGGATGCTGTCTGCAATCTCAGACTTTGTGTTGTAAATATACAGATCGTAATCCTTTTTTGCTGAACCACATCCTGTCATAGATGCAAGTCCCAGCATCATAGCTGCTGAAAGCGCACATGCTACTAATTTCTTTGCTCTCATAACCTTTTCTCCTTTTCTTGCTTTGAATTTCCCTCTTGTTCTTCTTAACTGCCTTACTTTGTAGTCTCCTGCTCTTTATGAGCTTTCCTTGTAGTGATAACTGCGGTAACTCTGTGTACTTAACACTTGTAACCATATTATATCGTCTCGATAAAACATATCTCATAAGCGCTTAGATGAAACATGTTTCATTTGCATTAAGATTATCATATGAAACATGTTTCGTCAATAGGAAATTTATAGATTTTTTAGATTTGTGCCGGGACTTAGCCACTGGCAATGTGGAGGATACCGCTAAGCAATCCTTCTCTAACTGAGAATTCCCATATTAAGCAGAGCATATGTCCAGGGAGTTTTCGCAAACCAGGGATTTCCAGATGAAAACGTCACAAATTTGTATCTATTGCAAAAAGCGATAATTTTGTGCTCTTAGTAAGTTTCTTATGTTTTGTACCCACACAAAAAAGAAGTTCATGATTTTTGAGTGGCACCTCATTTTCTCTTCATGAACTTCTTTTCGTAATCATACTATAAAGTTGTATCGCCTTTTTCTACGCTCACTGGAAGTAGTATAAGATTTCCGTCTATATGTGTGTTTCTCTCTTTTGCGCTGTCGATCTGATCTGCGGTTGCACTTTCAACCTGTCCTTCGGCATCATCTTCCTCCTCCGGTCCGTCGATCATCTCCATAAGCTGGCGTACTGCCTCCTGGGCGATCTCCTTGTACGGCTGATGTATCGATGTGAGACTTATCGTGCTGGCGTTGGTTATGTACGTTCCGTCGTATGCCACGATAGCCAGGTCATCAGGAATCTTTTTGCCTATGGCAAGTGCCGCCTTGAGGAATGCTATCGCCGGCATGTCTGCGGCAAATATTCCGTCCACGTCAGGATACTCCTCCAGTATGCATTTTGCCATCTCAAAATATCCATGAAAATCAAAGTCGTTCCACTGTATTGGAACTCGTCTGGATTTTATCCCATTCTCGGCAAGGACTCTATCTAGTTCCTCATGGCACTCAAATGACATGATATTCTTATCTACCTTGATTCCTGATATGTGAATGACATATTTGCATCCACTGTTTATAAATTCCTGGGCAGCAAGTTGTCCGCCCACCTTGTGATCCGACACTACGACAGGAAATTTGCTGCCAACCTTATAATCCAGCATGACCATCGGCTTATCTATCTTCTGGTATTCCTTCGCCGTACATGCCGACGTTCCGCATATGATCCCATCCACGATGTTGGACTTTAACAGCTTGAAACACTCCTTCTCCCTCTGCTTGTCATCGGATGTGGAAAAAAGCATAAACTTGTATTTCTTCTCATAAAGTATCTTTTCTATCTCCGATGCCAGTGATGAGAACCATGGGTGCTGGATATTTGGAACCAACATCGCAATGGAGTTTGATCTGCCCTTGAACATGCCTCGCGCAAGCTCATTTGGAACATAATCCAATTTCTTCATCGCAGCTTCTATCTTCTTCTGAGTCTCGGGTTCAACCTTTGCCGTGCCGTTGATAAGTCTTGACACTGTGCATATTGCGACCCCGGCCTCCTTTGCAACATCTCTTATACTTGCCATATATAAATATACTCTCCTTATGAATTTCAGACTGTAGTCCATGAAACTTGTTTCATAAGAAGAGTATACCATAATACTTTCCGTAATGTAAATTGTGTAATATGACGATATATCATAGTGGTTCTAAATAACATACCTCAAAACCGCGCCTATGCTATGATCACTATTCACTAACTCAAAAGTTCCTCTATCATGCCACCGTCAAATGTCACGCTCTGGACGTGGTTTACCTCGATCTGGTAGAGTGCGTGTGCAACTATGTGCTCTGCAGCCTGCTCTATATCTCTGATTCCGGTCACGCCGTCGCACTTCTTTATGACCGCATCCACACCTTCCGGAAGGATGATGCACTCGCTTCCCTCAAGTCCGATGCGCTTGAGAACTTTAGGCAGAACAAATTTGTTGAATATCTCCTTTTTCTCGTCCGGGGTGTAGTCCGGTATGTCTATGACAGCAAATCTCGACATGATAGGCTTGCTGATGTTCTCCTTATCATTTGCCGTCGCTATAGGATACACGCCATTTGTCGGGATCATGCACTCCATGTAGTTGTCGGTAAATCCCAGGTTGTCCAGGAGTGTCAGCAGTACATCGGCAGGATTGCCGTTGCCCTTGCCGGAATTTGCCTTGTCCAGCTCGTTGATGATGAATACAAGGTTAGACTCACCCGCCTGTGAAAATGCTTCCATGATGATTCCCGGCTTGGCATTTGAATATACTCTTGAGCTTCCGGTCAGCTGCTCTGGATCATTGATAGAACTCATGTCGAGGGTAGTCCATGGAAGTCTCAGTATTCTTGCAACTGCGTAGGCTATCTGTGACTTTCCCGTTCCGGCAGGTCCACAGAGCAGAAGTCCGTATGCTGGAAGTGTATGTGTACGGTTGATCTGGATGATCGTCTCGATGATCCTCTGCTTGACCTTCTCCATTCCGTAGAGTTCTTCGTCCAGTATTCTTCTCGCCTCATCTGGATCTATCGCCTCAAAATAATTGCTCTTCCACCTGATGTTCATCGCCATGGAGAGTGCTCTCTGCGCGTGGCGTCTCTCCTCCGGGGATACCTCGCTGGATCTGGCAACCGCAAGATTTCTTCTCGCCCACAGTCTTATATTGTCAGGGAGCGTTCTTCCGGCGCAGTGCATGAAGTCAATGATGCTCTGCATGCTTGTGAGCTTCATGTCATCGCCAAGTGCCTCCTCCTCTTCTTCCTCCTCGGATTTCTCATCTTCTGAAGGGGCATCACTTGCAAGAAGTCGCTCTATCATGAACTGGAGGAATCCATCATTTGCCGACAGCTTTGCTCCGCCGCCGAACTCGGTCTCCCTTATCTTGTACACCGCATAGCCCTCCGGTCTGTTCTCTCCCGACAGACGGACATTGATGTGATTCTCACCGAGCCATTTGAGAAGGCTTACAAATCTCGCATCTATCTTCAATATGTCTGCGGACTGGACTCCGTCCACCTCGTCAAATTCAAATGCTGTCCTTTTGATCGGATTTGTGAACTTTCCGCTGGAGTGGTGTGCCCACTTCCTGGTCGAGTTCTCCAGAAGCATTATCGGTTTCTCTGCTGTGGCTGTTCTTTCCGATGACTGAAATGTCTCATATGTAACTATGTTCTTATTCTTGTTGTCACTTCCGCTGAAATCAAATACTGGCATATTTTCCTCCCTGTTTAACGATGTTTTATTGCAAGTTTAATCATACCTGGCAGGGACATTTGAGCCCACCGGTACTCAACGAGCAGTTTTTCTCTGCGAGTGCTAGTACCGCTGTAGGGCGAAACGAGCGAAAGCGCTCCCAGTCAGGTATATTAAATCTTGCAATAAAACATCATATTTAATTTTCGTCAAACACCCGCATCCATCTTTCTCGTTTAAGCCTTGTGGTGAACAGGATTCCTCTGAAACAGAGCTCCACGCACATGGCGATCCACACACCGTAGAGACCGACTCTAGGTGCAAGTATGGCTGCAAGCGGTATCCGCACACACCACATACTTGCAAAGTTCATGCAGCTTGGGACCAGAGTGTCCCCGGCTCCCCTGAGTGCTCCCGATGCAACTATGGATGCGGCATAAAATGGTTCGGCAAATGCCTCTATCCTCAGCACTGCCGCCCCTAGATTTCTTATCTCTTCGTTCGGTGTCAGCACACCTATCATGGCCGGAGCTGCTATGTACATGAGAACTCCGCCTAAAGTCATAACCGACACACCTAATCCCATTGTAATCCATGCCATCCTTCTGGACAACTGTTTTTGTCCGGCTCCCACGCATTGTCCCACAAGTGTGGTTGCTGCCGCCTGTACTCCGTACCCCGGCATGTAGCAGAAGCTCTCCGCAGTAACCGCAAATGAGTTGGCTGCGATGGCTATAGTTCCGAGCGGTGACACGATCTTTGTGGACATGACATACGCTGAACACATGACCATCTGCTCTAGACCCACAGGTGCCCCAATCTTCACCGCCTTGGTAAGGGTATCCCTGTGAAATCTTAAGTGTTCGCCCTTTCTTAAGTGAAGTGTCTTGTTCTTCCACAGAAGTGTAGTGACCATGATGGCACAGGTGACAGCCTCCGCCGTGATGGTTCCAAGCGCCGCCCCAGCAACGCCAAGGCCAAGTCCCGGCATGGTAAATGTCAGACCATTCATCGAGGTTTCAGACTGCACAAGTGTTGACAAATGGGAACCAAAAGCTCCTGCCTGAACCGTTCCTGCCATCTGAGAACCAGCCGGCCTTACGCTGGATAAAAACGGAATACTTAAATTTACAATTCTTGTCGGGAATATAAAGAACAAATTAAAAATCACATCCATCGCACAGCACATGACATTCAGTATACCCGGAAGTCTCATATTTCCGGAGCTCTGGTGCATGCCGCCTGCTATGCTGTTCATCTGCAGAGCGGGAAGTCCCAGCATATACACAAGGAAATACTGGCTTGCCATCTTCTGTATAGCAGCTTCACCGCCGAGCCAGCTCGGAAGCGGTGTGCTTATCACTGCTGCAATGAGTGCGAGTATGACGCTTATGCACAGGGCTATTATAAGTCCCTGTTTCATGATATTTCTGGCAGATTTATCCTCACCGGCCCCCACAGCCTGGGCTATCTGCACAGTAAATCCTGTAGTCACCGCAATGCATAGCCCGCCAAACAGCCATGTCGTGGACGAGACAAGTCCGATGGCTCCCGATGCATTTGCACCAAGACGCCCCACCATGGATGCATCGATGTACTGCATGACAATGGACGAGATCTGGGCAAGGATCGCCGGGATACTGAGCCTGACCGTAAGTCCTATCTGCTGGGATGCGGTCATGGACTTTCCAGATATCATGTCCTTCAGCAAGTTTTCACTGCTACTCATCAATATCTCCTTTTTTAAAATCACTGACACCCTTGGCAAGTCTCCTCATACCGTCTTCCACGGTTGATCTTGGACATGCAATGTTAAGTCTGATAAATGCTTTTCCGTTCTTGCCGTACGAAAGCCCCGGCGACATATAGAGCCCTGTGTTCTTCCTGATGAATTTCGACAGAGTCTTGGCATTGCCATCTTCACCGGCAGCGCCGCATATCCCGCTACAGTCAAGCCAGAGCAGATATGTGGCCTCCGAATACACCACCTTTATACCCGGCACTTTTTCATCTATGAACTTCCTGACATACTGCTTGTTCTCATAAAGATACTGCCTGAGACTGTCCAGCCACTCGCCGCCTTGTGTAAATGCTGCTATCGCCGCATCCACCGCAAATGCATTTGGCTCGGCTACCTCATCTGTGTTCAGACCTCTCCACATCTTGTGTCTCAGGAATTTATCCGGAACCACAATTGCTGCGGTCTGGATTCCGGCTATGTTGAAGGTCTTTGTCGGCGCAATACAGGTCACGCTTATATCCCTGCATGTGTCAGATGCCGTGGCAAATGGCACATACTCCTTTCCAGGATCGGTGAGATCGCAGTGTATCTCATCCGAGATGACCGTCACACCATACTTTGCGCATAGCTCTCCCACATGGGCAAGTGTCTCCTTATCCCAGATCTTCCCCGCAGGATTCTGTGGATTGCAGAGTATCATGAGGCTGGTCTGTGGATCTGCAAGCTTTGCCTCAAGATCCTCAAAGTCCATGGCATATCCCTCGCCGTCATATTTCAGAGGGCTCTCCAATATATTTCGCCCATTGTTGTATATAGAATTGAAGAAAATATTGTAGACAGGGGTCTGCACCACCACATTCTCTGCAGGTGTGGTAAGCTTTCTCACCGCCGTTGATATGGCTGGGATGACTCCGGAGCAGAACACCAGCCAGTCCCTGTCTATCGCAAATCCGTGTCTGTTGCCCCACCAGTTCACGTAGGCATCTGCCCACTCGTCCGGGATAATTGAATATCCGAATATTCCGTGCTCAACCCGGGCTGCCAGTGCCTCCCTGATACACGGAGCCGTCTGAAAGTCCATGTCTGCCACCCACATTGGCAGTTCATTTTCCGACACGTCCCATTTCAGGGAGCCTGTGCCGCGTCTGTCTATAACCTTGTCAAAATCAAACTTCATGTTTGTCCCTCCACTTCATGGAGAGATTCCGCGGCTGCTGTGGCAAACGGCTGGCACATATAGAGTGCTCCATCACGTTCGTCTTCCCTCGCCTTGCTTTGCTTCTATCTGCACTGCGCTCTGCAAGCGATAAGGGCGTTGCTTGCGCCGCTCCGGCAAGAAGTAGCAAGGCTCAGTCGACTTCACTACCGATTGAGCACATGGTATATGTCAGCACATTTCGCCCCTCAAATGCCAAAATCCCATTTACGTTATGATATGCCACCATGTATTTATCGTCATTCTACGTAAAAATTATTATATTTCTCTTATTTATATTATCATATGATGTCACACTTAGGGCGGATGTTTTGCCTTGGATCTCTGTGCTTTAATTTA
>OJOA01000301.1_pt1 | contig 37025 bp, 39 predicted proteins | sample 1597991 | NCBI WGS metagenome assembly OJOA01 (sample SAMN01915207, study PRJEB22387) | human gut metagenome | isolation source: stool | host: Homo sapiens | place: USA | reverse complement strand
ACATTGCCCTTGTAATCCATCAGCATATTGTAGATTTGGGCTGCCGCCACGCAGTCACCGCCAGGGCTGTTGATCCAGATAGTGATGTCGCCGGAGCCTGCCATCAACTCATCCTTGAAAAGCTGCGGGGTGACGTCATCGTCAAACCAACTTTCCTCGGCGATGGTGCCGTTGAGAAACAGAGTCCTCTCCGCCGGAGCCGTCTCCGTCTGTGCCTGGTTCTTCCACTTCCAGAACTTCTTCATCGGGATTTTCCTCCTTTCCGTCATCAGTAGGTGTATTTGCAAAAGCCCCGGCATTTTTCAGCGGGAGCATATTGCCGTTAATGAGGTACAGGTCGCCACCTTCTTCCGCAGGGATGCGGTCGAGGTTTTCCAGTTCACGGATGTCATTTGCAGACATCCAACCGTTCTGGCGACCGATGGCGTAGCCGTTCATGCGGCTCTGGTAATCGCCACGAAGCAGGCCTTCCAGATTGAACTTCACGAAATACTCTGCCTTTTCACCTTGGGACAGGAGCGCCCTCTGAATGGACTGCTCCCAACGGATGACCCAAGGGTCAAGGGTGTATTTCACGAACTCAAGGGACTGCTGCTCAATATTAGAAAAGCTCGACTTTTCCAAGTCACCGACCATGTGGGGCGGGACACGGAAAATTCGAGCGATTTCATTGATTTGGAATTTGCGGGTCTCAAGGAACTGTGCCTGCTCCGGCGAGATGCCGATAGGCGTGTATTTCATGCCTTCCTCAAGAACAGCAATCTTATTTGCGTTTCCGCTGCCGCCGAAGGTGGACTGCCAACTTTCACGCACACGCTGCGGATCTTTGATGGTGCCGGGGTGTTCCAACACACCACCGGGAGCCGCACCATTTGCAAAGAACTTGGCTCCGTACTCTTCGCAGGCAATCGCCATTCCGATGGCGTTCTTTGCCATAGCAATGGGACTGTAGCCCACCAGACCGTCAAAGCCCAGACCAGGGATATGCAGCACATCCGAGGGCTGAAGCGTTACAGCAAAGTCCTTATTTTTAATGGCTTCATCCGAGCCACGGTAATAGGTGTAGTACAGACGGCCATTTTCATCTCTGTCCACGGACATCTTGTTGGGCATCAGCGGATATAGTGCGATGACCTCACCTTTGCCGTTGCGGATGACCTGTGCGTAGGCATTGCCCCACAAAAGCAGATGAGTCATGAGGGTCTCTCGAAATACGAAAGAACTCATTTCCGGGTTCGGCTCATCATGGAGCAGTCGGTACAGCGGATGGTCAAGGGCTTTTTCTTTGCCACCGCCATCGGTGTATTTGTAAAGATGCAGCGGCAGTCCCGCCACCGCTTCAGCCAGAATACGGACACAGGAGTACACGGCAGTCATCTGCATAGCAGACCGCTCGGTCACGGTTTTGCCTGCGGTGGTCCCGCCCATGTAAAAAGCATAGGCACTTCCGGCAGTTCGGTTTTCAGGCTTGTCTCTGGATTTGAATAGGCCAGAAAAGATACCCATTATGCATCACCTTCTTTCAGTCGCTCACGCAGAGCATCAAAAAACGCTCTGCCTTTTATGGGAAGTCCGGCAGCAAGCCGCTCTTCCTCAAAAGCAAAGCGTATTTCCAGTTGCTCTACAGAATAATATTTCAAAAATGTGCGCCATGTGCGGGAATCCCAATCCCGCAGTTTTTCCCAGAGTTCCGGGAAGTGCTTCCGAAGTTTACGCAGTTCCTCAAAAGACTGCAGCGGACAACACCAACAGGATACACGATGAAAAATATCGTATAGCCCATCCCAATCGAAGCCCCGCTCCTTGCAGTAGGTAAGGCAGTCCGATTCAGTCATACCCCATTCCACCAGAGGATAGCGGAAGTCACGGATACGCTGCGGTTCATCGGCGGCAATGCCGATGTACTGAACCAACTCGTATTCCTTTGCCAGGTCGCGGAGGTAGCGGTCAATGATCCGCTGTTTCAGCATCGCAGTACACCAACGGTTTCGGGGGCCTGCCCAACTATAACCTTTGCGCCCGAACAGTTCGGGGTTCTTTCTCCTGGGCATATGCTCCAGGAGCAGATATTCAAAGGAATACTCTGATTTTAGGCGTGTGATCGGTCTGCCGATATACTTTTCCAGTTTCTCGATGTGGTGGTACATACCGTCAAACTCAAGCCCCGTATCACAGAACAGGATGAGATCAACAGGCCAGCCTTCCTCCAACATCCGCAGGAGCATAGCGGTCGAGTCCTTGCCGCCGGAGAGCGAAACAATATGCAGTTTTTTCTTTTCCATTTCACACCTCCGTCAGATAAACAAAATGCCTCGGTCATCGTAGACCGAAGCACTGGAGTCGTTGCCGCAGCGGATCGCACGGTCGAGAGCCATAATGGTGGCGACTGCGCCGTCAATCTTTTCTGTGGATTTTTCCTTGTCCGGCTTGATGTTGCCGGCGGGATCGGTGCGGATGAAGATGTTATCCATCATCCATCGGAGAACGGGATGTCCACCGTGGGCTACCTTTTCCTCAAGCACCAGTTTCATCAGTTCTTTGGTGGGCGGGGACATATCCTTGAAGCCCTGTCCGAAAGGGACCACCGTGAAGCCCATACCCTCAAGGTTCTGCACCATCTGGACAGCGCCCCAACGGTCAAAGGCAATCTCACGGATGTTGTAGCGTTCACCCAGGCGCTCGATGAATTTTTCGATGTAACCATAGTGAACCACATTACCCTCGGTGGTCTGCAGGAAGCCCTGCCGCTCCCAAACATCATATGGCACATGGTCGCGCCGGACACGCAGGTCGAGGTTGTCTTCGGGTATCCAGAAATACGGTAGGATAATGTATTTATCATCCTCATATTCCGGTGGGAAAACCAGAACCAGTGCGGTGATGTCTGTAGTGGAGGACAAGTCCAATCCGCCGTAGCAAACGCGTCCCTCAAGGTCATCCTCGGAGGTGGCAAAGGCGCATTTGTCCCATCTGTCCATTGGCATCCAACGGACTGCCTGCTTGACCCACTGGTTCAAACGAAGCTGCCGGAAGGCATTCTCTTCGCCGGGGTTCTGCTTGGCAGACTCACAGGCATCACGCACTTTGTCGATGCCCACCGTAATACCCAAAGAGGGATTTGCCTTCTTCCAGGTTTCCGGATCAGTCCAGTCATCGCTTTCATCTGCACCATAGATAACAGGATAAAAGGTGTGGTCGATTTTACGGCCTTCGATGATGTCCTTGGCTTTCTGGTGGATCTCATAGCAGATGGACTTGGTATCGTTGCCTGCCGTGGTAATAAGAAAGTACAGTGGCTGCATACGAGCATCACCGGAACCCTTGGTCATAACATCAAACAGTTTTCTGTTCGGCTGCGTGTGCAACTCATCGAATACAACGCCGTGGGTATTGAAGCCGTGCTTGTTTCCGACATCAGCAGAAAGCACCTGGTAGATACTGCCTGTGGGCAGATAAATCAGACGCTTTTGGGAATCAAGGATTTTGACCCGCTTTGCCAGAGCCGGACACATACGCACCATGTCGGCAGCTACATTAAAAACGATGGATGCCTGCTGTCGGTCAGCGGCACAGCCATAAACCTCGGCGCGTTCCTCACCATCACCGCAGGTCAGCAAAAGCGCAACAGCGGCAGCCAGTTCGGATTTTCCCTGTTTCTTGGGGATTTCGATATATGCGGTATTAAACTGGCGGTAGCCGTTGGGCTTCAGTGTTCCGAAAATGTCTCGGATGATCTGTTCCTGCCAGTCGATCAGTTCAAAGGGCTTTCTTGCCCAGGTACCTTTTGTATGGCAAAGGCACTCAATGAAACCGACCGCATAGTCAGCGGCATCCTTATCGTAGTAGGAGCCTTCGGACATGAAGCGGGTCGGTTTGTATTTCTTAAGCTTTCTGATATGCGGTCACCTCCTTCAAATGAGCATAAAAAATAGCCGCCACCATCATCGGTGCGACTTTCCGTATACGAGGAACAGAGCCTCTCGGCTCCATCCCAGGGCTGTGATATTGTTTTACTTCTTGGTGGGGATCGGCGGCTTGCCCGTGGTCAGCCATGCCAGCCAACACTGTTCGCAGGTGACCAGGTCGCAGGCAACCGCACCGCCTTCTTCAAAGGGTGGGTGTCCCTTGCTGATGATTTCTGCGATTTCCCCGGCAGTGGTGTCCAGAGCCTTGATGATTTCCAGTCCAGTTTTTGCCATAATGTTTCCTCCTCAGATTTACTTCACCTGTGCCATGCACCAGGCAATTGCGTGGCCGTTGTCTGCGAACCGCTCATCGGTCTTTCCCCAGGGTGCGAGTCTGCACTCGATGTCGCCAAGCCCGGTCTCATCGGGGGTTTCAACGAACTCGTAAATCTCTGCCGTAAAACCGCCTTTCCAGTGGCAGTCCGTAACAAAGACCTTGTCGCCGAACTGAATGACCGCGCCGTAGCTTGCGGAAACCTTCATTTGCAGCCGTTCCATCGTTGTGAATTCCATAATGTTTCCTCCGTTTTTTTCTGTGTTTTCCCTTTCGGTGTGACACATATTACCTCTGAAAGCACATAATATCCAGGGGTTTTGCGATAATAAACTACACGATTATTCAGCCGTTCTTACGGGGTGAATTTGTGTAGTTTATGACTCGCCCGTGAGGATGAAATTCACATATTCGGAGCGATGCTCCTCAAGGAAAATTACCAGTTCATAGAACCGCATTTCGTTGGCGATGTACTGTACCATCGGAACATCAAACATATTGGTACGGCCAGTCTTGCGGACTGCGAGGATCTGTTCTCGGATTTTATCGGTCATCGGTATTCGCCACCTTTCGACAAACATCGACACCGTAGGCTACATTCAAGCCAGAGCCAGTATCCCAGGCAACCATAATGCTGCCAATATCATCAACACCGATTACGGTGCCTTTTGTACCGATGGGCGGAGCCTGCGGATCGTCCATCTGCACCAGTTCCACCCGAGTACCCTTTGGGTAACGCTCACGGAGGGCTTGTAAGGCATCTCTGGAGATTACTCGCATACTTCCACCTCCTTGGTCTGACCGCTTCTAAAGGCAGAACTGCCCGCCAGGTTGCGGAGAAGGATTTTGCGTTCGGCCTTGAACTCTGCGCCGATGAAGCCCAGGCGGAGAAGGAAGCAGCGGAATGTATACTTGTCATTGTCCGTTTCCTTTTCCTTTGCCACCACTCGCTTTGCGTTCCGTGCCATTTCGCACAGCTTGCAAATGAAAGTGTCATAGGCTTTCAGTTCCTCTGGAGTAGGCACTGCCGGAAACCAGGGGAAGGAAACTTTTTCGTCCGTTACCTCAATTGGAAGGGCTTCCACACCCAGAGCCTTTTTGATGAGATTTCCCTTGGCTGCGATAAGCGCCTTGAGGTTTTCCAGAGTGCTATCGGTGAAAAGACCGCGAGGCATGGAAATGCAGATGCCGCAGACTTCGTCCGCTTCAACCTCTTCATCGGCATCATCTGCGATGCAGTCTGCCAGAGGGTCTTCAGCCTGGAAGCCTTTCTCACGCAGGAAGTGGATGAGCGGTGCGGCGGTGCTGTTGTCCTCGATGGTGACCTTGCCATCCACACTGACGGTGAAACCGCCGATCTGGTAGGCAAAGCCGGGTGCGCCGAGGTATTTGGCTTTTTCGCCGGTGTGTTCAGCAATGGCTGCGACCAGTTGCTTGCGGTCGGAACCGCTGACGTTGTAGTTGATAATCATAATGTGTGACCTCCTTTAAATTTGGTAGTCACATATTCGCTCTAAAACCGAATAATAGCAAGGCCTATAACCACAGAATAGTGTCAAATTATCAGCCCTCGGATTGTGTACAGTACACGATGCCGGACAGCACAAAAACCACGCAAGGAAGTGCGACACCGTTGCCCCACATTTTATATTCTGCGGCATCCGAATGAGGGTTACGCAGCCACTTGGCAATCTGCTTCAGAGACTTGGGCTTTGTGGAACTGCCCACGATCCTGCGATGGGTCTCAAACACATCATACCAATAACGGATATCCTCCATCGTAGGTTCGGCAACGCCCAGATCATCGCACCACCAGTCTGGGAAGCCCTGCAGTCTGGCGCACTCGGTGGGTGTCAGTCTGCGGACGGTATACCCGCTCTGGATAGCACCGGGGCCTTTGGCAACGAGAGTAGGCTGAAGCTCCTCTTCAAAGGTAGGAGCAAACTTGGCGTTCTTGCCCTGGTTGAAAGTGTCCCTGCCAATGCCGTAGCAAACAGCGGTGGGGTCTTTGTAATCACGGGCAAGCACTGTGGGAGCCTTGTCTTCTGCGACCTGGGTAAAGCTGCCCGTGGTCATAGCGTATACGGCATGGCGATCTACGGTATTCAAAGTGAAACTGACCTCTTCGTTGATGCCATCACCCTGGGGACCATTTTTGTTATCTCTGCCGATCATCGACCCTTGGATGGCGTAACTTTCCACCACGGCAATGCCGCCCTGGTTGCATCCAGGGTTACCACCGTTGCCGTCAAGTGTACGGGAGGTTTCGGCTTCGTAGATCCCACTGTGAGGATTGGCGGATTTCATGGCGTTGCTGTCTTTTGCACTGATCCCGTATGCGCATACATGATTTCCCATAACCAGAGGAACATTCCCACCGCCAGTCCCCATTCTGGAAGTAAGGGTTTGGACCTTATTATCTTCCGAAATGGAAATGCGGCTATCGGCAGGATGGTTTTCCAGGGCTACAGCGGCAGGCACGACACCGGCTCGGAGCGTCGGAGAGATTTCTTCCTCGTAACCAATGCTGCGACTCTTGGCAGAATGCTCGGTGCAGAACCCTGCGGACTCCAGAACGCACGGAGGGTGGTGGGCTTCAGCACGGAGCGTGGCGGTTACATCATCCGTCACATCCATACGCTGACCGCCCTGGTCATTTAAGCAGAGGCTTGCTGTTCCAGTGCGATCCGCAGTACTTCCGGCAGTTCTTTGCCACGAGCGGAAGCCCTCCGCAGAATACCCTGACAGGCCTTCGGACTTAAAAAGTATGTCGAAGGCACGCCCACCTGCAAAATCTGCGACAAGGTAGATGCGTTTTCTTCGTTGGGGAACTCCCCAGAATTGAGCGTCAAGAACTCTGTAAGCAACGCTCCATCCGTCTCCCATGTAGCAGTCGGCATAGGGCCATCGGTTTTTCTCAGGCATAGGCACCTGGGTGTTCGGCTCTGCGACGTCGATGACCGCTTCGAGGACTGCCTTGAAGTCTTCACCGCCGTTTGAGGAGAAGGCGCCGGGGACATTCTCCCACACGATGTATCTTGGATATTTGCCATTAGTGGCACACCTCATTTCCTTAATGATGCGGATGGCTTGGTAGAACAGCACGGACTGCTGTCCTTCCAGTCCGGCTCTGCGACCGGCAACAGACATATCCGTGCAAGGTGAGCCGAAGGTGATAATGTCCACGGGTTCGATCTTCCCACCATCCATCTGGGAGATGTCACCGTAATGTTTCATAAAGGGCAGTCGCTTGGTAGTGACCCGAATAGGAAACGGCTCGATCTCCGATGCCCACACAGGTGTGATGCCTGAAATCAAGCCGCCCAACGGAAAACCACCGGAACCGTCAAAGAGACTGCCCAGGGTCAAATTATTCATGTTGTACCTCCACTTCGGAGTATTTGTAGGTCAGCCCATCACGCTGAACGGTCACACCGTCCGACCCACCAACCTGCTCGATGTACCGTTTCACGATTACATCGCAGAACTTTTCGTCCAGTTCCACGGTGTAGCAGATTCGGTCGGTCTGCTCACAGGCAATGAGCGTAGAGCCAGAGCCACCGAAGGGGTCAAGCACCACGCTGTTGCTCATGGAAGAATTCATAATGGGATATGCCAGGAGCGGGATCGGTTTCATGGTAGGATGGTCGCCATTCTTCTTGGGCTTATCAAATTCCCAGATGGTGGTTTCCTTCCTGCCGGTGTACCACTGATGCTTGCCGTTTTTCTTCCATCCGTACAGACAGGGTTCGTGCTGCCACTGGTAAGGAGAGCGTCCCAGCACAAGGGACTGCTTTTTCCAGATGCAACAGCCGGACAAATAAAAACCCGCATCGGCAAATGCCCTGCGGAAGTTCAGTCCCTCGGTATCTGCGTGGAACACATAGATGGAAGCATCGTCCGCCATCGCGGAGTGCATCTGCGTGTACGCATCCAGAAGGAAGTTATAAAAGGCTTCGTCAGCCATGTTGTCATTTTTGATTTTGCCTGCGCTGCCTTCGTAGTTGACATTGTACGGAGGGTCGGTGATGACCAGGTTGGCTTTGGTGCCACCCATCAGAAGGTCATAGGTTTCGGCCTTGGTGCTGTCACCGCAGATCAGACGGTGGCGACCGAGCGTCCAGACGTCACCGGGCTTGGTCATGGTGGGCTGTGCCAGTTCTGCGCCTACATTGAAATCATCATCTTTGACGCCGTCCTTGAGGGTGTCCTTAAACAGAGCATCGATCTCGGCAGGCTCAAAACCAGTAAGGGACACATCGAAGTCAGCACCCTGCAGATCGGCAATGAGCAGAGCCAACTTATCCTTATCCCAATCACCGCTGATTTTATTGAGAGCAATATTGAGGGCTTTTTCCTTTTCCTCATCCATTGCCACCACAACACAGTCAACCTCGGTCATGCCCATATCCATCAGCACTTTCAGACGCTGATGACCGCCAACCACACGGCCGGTGGTCTGATTCCAGATGACAGGTTCCACATAGCCGAACTGCTCAATGGAGCGTTTCAGCTTTTCATATTCCGCATCACCAGGCTTGAGGTCTTTTCGGGGATTGTAGTCGGCAGGCAGAAGGTCTGCCGTGTTTTTCTTTTCAATCAGCATACCAGACCCCACTCGGCAAATGCCTCGAATCCACCAACGGACTTGATGTAGGCTCTTGCCGTTTCCACGATTTCCTCGTAAGGAATGCCACCGACAGTTTCATCACCGATGGCGCAGCAGAACTGAACAGGCTTGCCGGTCTCCTGGGCTTTGAGGAAAGCGTAAATGTTCACGCTGACGTCAGCCTTGGAGAGGTCTTTGCCGTGGAGACCACCGCCAGTTACGGAGTCGGCCATATCACTACCCAATTTACGGTTGGTAGCGCCGGTGTCCACATCCGTGCCACCAGTCCAGTCACCGAGCGGATTGATTTCTGCGGCGGGATAGATTTCACGGAGATGGTCAGCCTTTGCGTTGCTCTGGCAGATGATGACCCTGCCGTTGTCGATGATGTACTTGCCATCAAAGGGGTAGGCATTGTAGATGTCAGTGGCAACGCTCACCAGTTCCTTCTGCTCGGCAGTCACAGGCACACCCTTGAAGATACCGTTGTCACCGCAGCGGATAGCACCACTCTGATTTCGGGAAAGGTGGACATCCTGGGGAACTTCGGAGTAATCAACATTGAGGAAGCCTGCGATGCGGTGAACGGCGGCAGTCACATCATCAATAGAAAGCTGCACGGAAGTCTCTGCGATGATATGGCAGGTTCCGTGACCGATGAGAACCTCCACTGCGATGCGCGGGTTTCTCTCGGATTTATATGCCAGGTCGACGAGCGCCCCGGCAATGCGGTCGGCAATCTTATCGGGATGTGCCGGATTTACTTTTTCAAACATAATCAACCGTTTCCTTTCCTTGCTCGAAGCAATCGTTCCATTACATCATCCTGGGGATTTGCACCGTTATATTCGCCGGTGCAGTTCTCACGGACGATCTGGTAAATTTCCGACCACAGGCGGTTTGCCTGGGTCATGTATGTGTTTGCGATGGCCACATAGGGTGACTGGATCGCTGCACCCGTGGTAGGGTGCTTTGCCAGAAAGCCCAACTCACTGGTGAGGGACTCACACTGAATCCATCTGGCGCTTGCCATGGCGAAGCGTTCAATTAGCTGCGGAGAAATGATGGCGGCGCATCCACGGTCGGACAGCCATTTCCATACATTTTCATAAATCTCGGCAGCACAGAGTGTAGAGCCGTCTTTCTGTTTTGCGGAAAGGAACTCGGAGGGCTTGGGCATTGGCTGCCCCTCCAGATCAGCCGCGCTGTCTTTGAAATCAATTACAGTCAACGGTCTTTTTCCAGGGTTGCCATCTGCAATCTTGTCCGCAATCGGCTTTTTCGGTCTGCCGCCGGAGCCGGGTTTTGGTCCTCTCTGACCCATATTTTCACACCTCCTTCATGCCGGAGTCTATTCCCCCGAAAACTTATGCGATTTTCCACACGGACCCCCAGGCCCGTTGCACGGGATAAAGGTCCCAGAGATTTGACCGCCCCTACCGGGTCACGAATTGTGCCAACGATCACCACGCTCGGCATGGATTCGGGCGTGGCAGGACTTGCAAAGGGCAATCAAATTATCTCTTGCGTGAGTGCCGCCCTCGGACAAAGGCACTTTGTGGTGGACTTCCTCAGTCGCAATCAGTCTGCCTTCCTTCTGGCACACCTCACACAAAGGATGCTGCTGCACATAGCTGTCACGGATACGCTTCCAAGCCCGTCCGTATCTACGGCGTACAGCAGGGTCTCTGTCGTACTTCTCGTAGCGTTTGGCTTCAGCCTTTGCGTGTTCCTCACAGAACCTGCTGTCAGTTAGCTTGGGACAGCCGGGGTAAGAACACGGACGCTTCGGTTTCGTCGGCATCGTTTCACCTCCTTGGGGCATACAAAAAGCCCCACGGGATTGCTCCCATGAGGCTCTCTGTGCAGTCTTTCATGATACTATTATACAACGCCGTAACGGAAAAAGCGTCCACGATATTACTCATCACTTGCCATACAGAAGCAAGGCCAGATGCTGAACCGCACGGTTCTTTTTGTTGTATGCCGAAGAACGCTCAATGTTGAAATGGTCGCAGATGTCATAGACGGCATCGGTCTGACGCTCGTCCTCATTCCAGTAGAAGGTCTGCAGGACATAGCGTTCATCCTCGGACAGTGCCATCCACGCCGGTTTGAACCAGTCCATGTACTCAACAGCCTGTCTGTACCGCTCCTTCAGCACATCGATTTCATCAATGGCTGCGATGATGCGGTTTTCGTTTGCCTGCGGATTATGGGGACCTTTCGGCATATCCGAGAGGACGGGACTGCCAACAGAGGACATTCTGTCATGGACGGTATCGATCTCCTCATCGGTGTGGTCAATGATGTACTGCATACTGCCATAATCCTTCAGTGCATTGATGGCAGCACCGCGTTTGTCCAAATAGTGCCAGATAATATTCATATTCGTACCTCCGAAATGTTGTGATCCTCGGATTGGCACGGATTTTCATAGATTGACTCAGATTTTCAAGTCCGCTTTTACGGCATCGATCAGTGCCGTTTGGGTATGCTCCTTCTGGGAGAGGGCTTTCATGATGCGGTTGTCGATGGTGCCCTTTGTTACGATGTGCTGAACCACCACGGTTTCAGAAGTCTGACCCTGCCGCCACAGACGGGCTACAGTCTGCTGATACAGTTCCAAACTCCAAGTCAGCCCAAACCACACAAGCGTGGAACCGCCGGATTGGAGATTGAGTCCGTGTCCTGCCGATGCAGGGTGGATCAGTGCCACCGGGATTTCACCGTTATTCCATCTGCGGATACTGTCGGAGTCATCCAGTCGGGAAAACGGGATATGCAGTTTTTTCAGCCGCTCGGATATGCGGGTAAGGTCATGCTTGAACCAGTAGGCCACCAGAATAGGCTTGCCGTTTGCTGCTTCGATGATATCCTCCAAAGCATCCAACTTGCGGTCATGGATTTGGATAACCTCACCGCTGTCATCGTAGATCGCACCGTTTGCCATCTGGGACAGCTTGCCGGAGAGGGATGCTGCGTTGGCGGCGGTGATTTCGCCGTCACCCAGGGTCAGCACCAGTTCCTGTTTCAGTTCCTCGTAATGCTCCCGCTCCTCATCGGAAAGCTGAACCGTGTACTCGCTGTTGACCAACTCCGGCATCTGCAGGTGGTCAGTAGATTTCATGGAAATGGTGATGTCTGAAATCTGTCTGTAGATTGCATCCTCCGCATACGGCAGAGGCTTGTAGGAGTAGATGATCTGGCCGTTCCGCTTATCCGGCATAAAGTAGTCGGTGCGATACTTGGTGATGAAACGCCCCAACCGCTGACCCATATCCAGGATGCGGAACTCTGCCCACAGATCCATCAGACCGTTGGAGGCGGGAGTGCCGGTCAGTCCAACAATGCGGCTGACTCTGGGTCTGACCTTCAGGATGGACTTAAACCGCTTTGTGTTGTGGTTCTTGAAAGAGGACAGTTCATCAATCACGATCATATCGAAGGTGAACGGGATGCCGCTTTCCTCAACAAGCCACTGGACATTTTCACGGTTGATAATATAAATATCGGCGGGTCGCATCAGGGCAGCTTTGCGTTCCGCCTCTGTGCCGACAGCCACGGAGCAGATGAGGTTCTGGAGGTGATCCCACTTATCGACTTCAGCCGTCCATGTATCCCGTGCTACACGCAGCGGTGCAATCACCAGAACCCGATGAACCTCGAAGCTGTCAAACAGAAGGTTGCTGATAGCCGTGAGGGTGATGCTCGTTTTGCCGAGACCCATGTCCAGAAAGACGGTAGCGATGGGATGGGTCTCGATGTAGTCGATGGCATAAGCCTGGTAGTCATGCGGTGCGTATCTCATCAAGAATCCCTCCGATCTGCTCTTCGTTATCCAGGACGTAGACCCTGAACCCCAACCTTCGCAAAAGTGCGTGGCGGGAGGTCTGTAATGCCCGTGGTTTTTTCCCTGGGGCCTTTACTTCCACAAAAGCCATACAGCCACCGGGCAAAAGGACGATTCTGTCCGGCATCCCATCAAATCCAGGAGAAACGAACTTCGGACAGATACCGCCCTGCTTTTTTACCATCAGCGTTAATTTTTGCTCGATTGCTTTTTCTCTCATAATGCTTTCTCCATTCGTTTTTCTGACCATGTGCAAGGTGTATCAATGTCATTTACTAAACTCTTTCTTATGGTTTTTTCTTGAAATTTTCCCTTAAGAGACTTTTTGTAATAGACCTTGATACACCTTGTCATAGTCCCGGTTAATTCAGAAAATCCTCAAAGTCGCCATCATCTGTTTTCAGCTTCAAACCCTTAAAATAACGCTTGCGGTTCAGCACCAAACGCTCAAAACCCGCATTCTCCAAGGCAAGGTAGAAATCTGCGGTGTTACGCACATACTCGTTGCAATCAAGGCAGTAGTTGCGGTATGCCTGGTAAAGGATACTGGAACTTTCCTTCAGACCGTCACCAACCTCGCACTTTTCAGCCAGGAAGTTACCGAACCAGTCGTTCTGGCTGCGATAGTCATCAATGGCTTTCTGCACGATAGCGGGAACGGGAAACTTGTAGCCCAGGTCAATGACCTTCTTGGCACCTTCGATGATCCAGGCAAGAATGCTCTCGGCAGCGTTCTGATACAAGTAGTCACCGTAATTTTTGATGTCGCTCTTACCCTCAATCTTGGCATTGAACGGGATAACGATAAGGCGGCGCCAGGTACCGTCATCGGAAGCACTGACTCTGGGGAGATGATTGGTATACAGCACCAGGCTGTGGCTCGGAGAGAAGCTGAAGGGGTCCTTGTACTTCTTTTCCGCAAAAATGTCATCCACGGAGCAGAGCTGCTTCACGGTGGAATCGTTCAGACGAGCGCCTTCCTGCATCTCGGCGGCAATGAGCAGACGCTTGCCCTTGACCTCGGCCATCTCCGGCTTCACATTGCGGCGGCATCCGAAGGTCAGCGTGTCAGCGGAGATGTTGCCGCTGTACAGACCCAGGACACGGGATACGGAGTTCCAGAAGGTGGACTTACCATTGCGACCGCAGCCGTATGCGATAATGAGGGCTTCGACCTCGACCTTGCCAACGGCGGCGAGACCGCAGATCATCTGCACATAGTCGATGAGTTCCTGGTCACCGCAGAAAATGGTGTTCAGGCAGTCGAGCCAGATCTGTTTGCCACGGTCGCCGGGAGAAACGGTGGTAGTCTTGGTGATGAAGTCCTCCGGCGAATGCTCCCTTGCACCTGCCATACCAAGGCGAAGGTCATAGGTGGCATCCGGGGTACAGAGCAAGTAAGGGTTGGCGTCCAGATCCTGCGGAGTGATTTCGAGCATTGGACGGGACTCTTTCAGCGTTGCGGTGATGTTCTTGGAAGCACGGCGCTGAATGACATAGGACTGATATGCCTTTGCAGCGAGGAAGGCTTTATAGGCTTCCAGCTGCTCGTCGCTCATCATTCCCTCGGCCTTGGCCTTGCTGTTGTTTTCCAAGATTTCTTGTGCGCCGCAAGCCTTGAGGGAAGCCAACGCAGAGAGCATATCATTGGATGCTTCCTTCATTTGTCGGCGGGTCAGTTCGTGTGCAACTGCCTGCGCACCGGGTTCGGTTTCCTGCCAGTACCGACCGTTGTAGCGGATGTAGTGGGTTGCCGGAGAATAACGCAGTTCCCCAGAGAAGTGCTTTGCCAGAACCTCTGCCTGTCCTACATCGGAGAAATCGTCCGGTTTATAGGACGTATCATCGTTGTATAATTCGGGAGGAACGTAGCCGTCCTGCTGCTGAACCTTGGCATAGAACTTCTGGGCGGAGTGCCAGATGGTCATCAGTTCCTGCTGTTCCAGAGGAGGGGTGCATTTTTCTGCTTCTTCCATAAAGCACTGGAAAGCGGTGTCATTGTCACCGTACTTTTTGATGACGCGACCGGCAAAGCGGGACATGGTAGCATTACGGCTTCCTTCGGGAATGACCTGTGTGCCGCCGTGAGAACCGCCGGGCATATCCGCATCAAAATCCTCTGCGGACAGATACTCGCTTAAAGTCATCTCACCAGGGTACAGTTCGACCTCTGGGTTCGCCGTTCCGAAGAAGAAACGGGCAGCATCCAGGGCTTTGGTATCGAAATACGGAAAAATGGTATTGACCAGTTTCTTCATTTCGCTGTATGCGGCGGCGTCCGTCATGTACTCAATGGGAAACAGGACATGGAACTTGGGACGAGCGGGTTTGCCGTTTTTCTCACGCATATGAAAGCGGCTGTAGTGAACGGCAAAGGTAATGCTGGGAAAAGCCGCCTGAACATCAGCCGGAGTGACCCAATCGGCAGGATTCTCGGAGTGGTCATTGTCACAGTCCACAGGCAGACAGTCCGAGCCGAGGAAATTATCACCGTTGCGGTAATTGTTCATGTACTCGGCGCAGACATAGTCGCGGCTGACCGCTTCCGCAAAACTGGCAGGATCGGTCACCTCGACTTTGTGGGGATAGGAGCAGTTGCTTGGAGCATTGATGAAATCTGCACTATACAGGGTGAACATCAGTCATGCACCTCCTTGGCACCGTCCTCCAGGGCTTTTGTGATAAACTTGAGCGCACGGATCATGGTTTCCAGTTCGCAGTCACCGCCGAGGAACAGTTCAAAACCCTCACCACCTTCTCGCCCCAAGGGGTTAACGCGGATATCGGTAGAACCCATATCCTCAATGCGGATGTAGGCTCGGCTGCCGTGACCACTGTCGCCACCCTGGAATCCATTGGTGCCTGCTTCGACTTCCAGGACATTGGCGCTGTAAATTTCTCTGGTGTAGGTGGTGATTTCCTTACCGTACACTTTTCTGGTTCCTTCAGTTATTGCAAACATGGTGTACCTCCTCGCAGGTTTCAGTAAAATAACGCAAGCGGTAATTTTTCCACTTGGCACGGTTGATCTCTGCTTCCATTCCGGCAGAGATACGGCTGCCAAACACCCAGACCTCAGAGCATTTGCTCATGAGGGCGTTGCCGAAGAACAAACCAAGCTGCCGTTCCTTGGGGTTGGCATCATTCAGAAATTGTGGAAACAACAGATGCGGTGCAATGGGGATGTAGCCCTTTTCTACCGCAAAGCGGCTGTATTCCTGGGCGGCCTTGACGTTCTTCTCGATCTCTCCGGCATAGGGAGAGCAGATATACACGATAGGCCGAAAGGCACGAAGCGCCCGTTCCTCTTTTTCTACAGTGGACATGGCTTCGTATGCGGTAGGGTCGTAATAACCCTCGCTGTTGAATTTATCTACACTCATACAGGACTCCTTTCACGATGGGCTTCGCCGCCATCTCTACTACCCACTGGAGGTGAAAGCCCATCTTGGCCGAAAAATAATCAGTCTTTTTTATAAAAATCGGTTTCATAGCCATCGGCACGAAGCTGCAGTCCTTCTGCCCAGGGTGGGGTTCTGCCCATCTGGTCGCAGACTGCCTGCAAGGACATCCGCCGATCCGCTTCGATGACCACTTCATCGTGGATGTGCATCACAATGGAACAGCAGCGGAGGGTCTGCATTGCATAGCAGAGGATATCTCTTGCAGTGGCCTGGACGATGTTTTCCACGAACTTGGGACCGTAGCTGTCGAGCCGCTCCCACTTTTTGGTGCTGCCGACGCCTTCGTAGGTGATACAGTCACCGCCGAACTTATTTGTGCCGACCTTGGGCTTCACATAGGAAAGCTGTCTGCCGGACGGAAGCGTGATGAAAAGCATCCCGCTCCTGCAGGAGAACTCAATGCCGTGGGTTTCATTGGTGTGCTTGTAGCGGACAGCCTCCATAGCGGCGCGGTCAACATCCCACCACAGCTTTGTAATATTGGGGTTGGCCTGCCGCCAAGCATCCACCAGAGGTGGCAGTTCCTCTTCGGAAAGCCCCATCTCCAAAGCACCCATAGCTTTGAGCGCACCGACAGATCCACCGTAACCGAGAGCCAATTCTGCGATTTTGCCTTTTTGCCGAAGGTGTCCGTTGATGCCGTGCTTTTCCACGGGAACGCCGAACATCTGACTGGCAGAGGCACAGTAGATGTCCTTGCCTTCGGCAAAGACCCTCTGACGCCATTCCTCTCCGGCAAGCCACGCGATGACACGGGCTTCAATGGCAGAAAAGTCCGCCACGATCAGCTTGCGGTCACCCTGGGGTATGAACGCAGTACGGATAAGCTGCGACAAGGTATCTGGCACATCTTCATAGAGCATCTCCAGAGCATCGAAAGCACCGCAACGGACAAGACCACGGGCTTCGGCCAGATCCTCCAAGTGGTTCTGGGGCAGATTCTGCATCTGAATGATGCGTCCTGCCCATCTTCCCGTGCGGTTGGCACCATAGAACTGGAACATACCTCTGGCACGGCCATCGGCACAGACAGCGATCTCCATTGCCTGGTACTTTTTCACCGAGGATTTGGCAAGCTGCTGACGGAGGGTCAGAACTTTCTGCAACTCTGGCGGTGCGGTCTTCAGCATTTCCGCCACAGCCTTTTTGCCAAGGGTATCGGTTTCCATACCGTTGTCCGAAAGCCACTGCTTCATCTGCTGCACAGAGTTGGGGTTCTCCAGAGCAGTCAAATCTTTCATTGCCTGGATCAGTTCGGAGCGGGAGCGCCAATCCATCTGAATAGCCTGTCGCACCAGTTCCATATCCAGAGCAACACCGCGGTCATTGATTTCCTGGTCGATGTGGTATTCGTCCCACACGCTGTCCGGCACGGGATACTTCGCAAGCCGAGCCTGGATGGACATTTCGGTCTCTACATCGCGGATGTTGTACTTTTTGAAAGCCAACCACTTATCCGGGGCATGAGCAGGAAGGTTGCGGGTACGCTGTCCGTTGGACTTGGTAGGCGCACAGGGCTGACAGAAATATTTGATGAGGTCTTTGCCCTCGGTCAATTTTTGCTTTTCAAGACCAAGCACCGAACCAACGCCTTCCAGTGAAAGCGGCAGCCCCATCGTTGCAGCCCACACCATTGAACATTTCCAGGAATCCGGCTCAAGGTAGTTGCCAGTGGGATAGCCCAGATGCCGAGACAAACAGATGCGTTCAAAGTTGGCGTTGAATGCCCACTTGGTTACGGAATCGTCCTCCAGAGCGGCAACAATGTCGGTGGGGATCTGTTCTCCGCAGGCAAGGTCGACCAGTTGCACGGGATCTCCGTCCACGCTGTAGGAAAACAGCAAAATTTCAAATAAAGGTGACTCTACATAGCGGTACACACCAGTTTTCGCAAGGGGCTGATCGCTGTAGGTCTCGATATCGATTGAGAGAGTTTTCATATCATTGTCCTTTCAACGGAAATAAGGGCGGCAGAGAATGCTCCCCGCCGCCCCGTTGGTGCGTTAGTCCACCTTTGTGGCGGATTCCTTGGTTTTCTTGGCTTCCTTGCGCTTACGGATCTTGTCCTTCACCCAACTCACCGCAGATGCGATGATGACGATGATTTCAGCGATAAACACGCCAGTCATGGCTCCGAAGCAGGTGTAAAGCATCAGTTCCTGAAATTCAGTCATGGTCGCACCTCCATTAAGCCAGGAAGTCATCATCCGCATCGGTTGCGAAATCGGCCTCGGCGCTTGCCTTACCACCCAGGGGTTCACCGGCACGGATGAGCTGCAGGTTATTCAGACCGCAGGCGATACCCTTGTTGCCGTTGGAGTTGAAGGCATACAGATTGATGCTTGCACGGCCATACACGCCGGAGTAAACCTCGGAGCGGGTCAGCACAGGATTGCGGTCAGCATCCACGATGCCAGGTGCAGTAGCAGAATTGGCGTTGATGAAGTAAGCGTTGGCATAGGCGGGATCATCGGGTCTCTCGACATCGCCGTCGCGCAGAGGGGTCTTGATAGCAGCCAGAGGAGGTACGCTCTTGCTGTTGCCCTTCAACTTGGACTGGCCCTCCTGGTAGGCAGCTTCGATTGCCGCCTTGATCTTTGCGACCGTCTTGGTATCGGACTTGGGGATGATGAGGCTGACACTGTACTTGGGAGTGCCGCCGTTAATGGACTTGGGTTCCCAGACATTGGCATAAGACCAACGGGTATCGGGACCGGTGATGACCTTCATAGGGTTGTTGACTCTGTTTGCGTTGTTAGACATATTAAAATTCCTCCATAAAATCATTTTTGGCTGTGTTCATTGCCGGACGTTTGTCGCTCTCCGGCACGAGCGTCGGTTTGCCTTGCGGCTTTTCAATGTAGGGAGCGAGAAGTTCCTCAAAGCGGGATTTGCCAAGCATCTTCTGCATTGCAGTGATGCCGAGGACTTTGCGCTCATAGGGATCGAAGCCTGCGTTCTCCACGGTGGCGGCGACAACAGCATCGTTGGTGTACTTGCGGTTGGAACGGCCTTCGACCAATTTCCATCCGTTCCAGTCCTTACCGCTGATAGCCTGCTGAAGGGCATATTCCTTCACATCAGAAGCCCAGGCAGTCAGAGCATCAACCTTGCCGAGGATATCTGCAATTTCCTCATCATCGAGGAGTGCGGGAGTCTGGAAATCGTACCGAGCAAGAGCCATGTTCGCTTCGGCGCGTTCTCTGCATTCAGCCTTTGCCTTGCAGAATCGGCACCACTCGCCGCAGTGGAAGTCGCCTTGACCCTCATAGGCCAGTTTCGCTTTCTGGGTCAGATCGGTATCTGCCCATTCGAGCAAGTCAGCCTTTTCCATCTCGTATACGCTGATATTGGACTTGCGGGGTTGGAAGATGGTCATGCGGACGGTATCGATGTCGTAGATGTCATCGAAGATTTCCAAGGCACCCAGGGCATACAGCATCATCTGGGGATTTGCCACAGCGGAAACCTCAACGCCTTTGCCGTGCTTGTAATCGCAGATGTTCATCACACCGTCAGCGATAACGATGCAGTCGGCAGTGCCAAAACCGTCCTGAACCCAACGGGAGAAGTTCACCCGCTGTTCAATCATGACCACAGGGTCAGTGCAGATCTGCTTTGCTGTTTCCAGAAGTTCTACCACATAGGTGGCATATCCGGCGGCACATTCCTCCATCTCCTCGTTGTACCAGGAGAGATTTTCGATGGGGTCTTCCGTGGGCATCCCCAGAGCCTGCTTCAGACGGAACTCGCAGAGGGTGTGGGCATCGGTGCCCTCGGCGGCGTAGTCGCTGCCTTTATCCTCGTAGTTCTCGCAGAGCCGAGCGGAAGGCGGACAGTTGAGCCACCGTTCGGAAGAGGATGCTGACAGAACAGCGTGTTTATTGGCCATTGGTCAGCACCTCCGCATCGGCAAGCAGTGCCTTGTAGTGGGCGGGGTCGATCTGGGACAGCTTGGCGGCACCATACTTCTGGAGAAGGGAGCGGATCTCTGCGGTATGACCCTGGCGGGACTTATCTGCGAGAACGGCTCTGACCTGTTCCAAAGTCAGTGCTGGTTCGGCGGGAGCAGTCGGTTCTGCATCTCCGGCACCGCTGAACATCTCTGCAAGCCAGTTGGCGGCATCGTTAATAGCGGCAGCAGCAGTGCGCAGTTCTTCGATGGTCGCAGCCATATCGCTCATTTTGCTCATTCTGTTTTCCTCCTTCCGTAGATTGACTTTGAATCAGCGCCAGCTTCATAGCCAGTCGCTTTGACACCACGCTGATGGCCGTGAGAACTTCGATAAGTTCCTGGTCGGTGCCGTGTTTCTTCTGGGCTTTGTACATTCTGTTCACCTCCTTGGAAGGAGCGGTGTGTGTTTTGCTCTTTCCACTACCCACTGGAGGTGAGATGCGCGTTTGGCCGAAAAATCTGTAAAAAAAGTTTTTGCCCTTCAGCCGAGTGACTGAAGGGCGGGAATTTCAGATGTACATACCAAGCTGTTCACGGAGAACGCGGAGCAGCTTGTCTCTGCGGTAAGTATAGGTGTTGCGGGAAACGCCCAGAGCGGAAGCAATGTCTCTTTCGGATTTTCCTTCCATAATCAGTTCGCAGATACGGCGACCTTCGGGGTCCAGTTCCTGCAATTTCTGGTACAGGGCGCAGAGCAGTTCACGATCCTCCATGATGGACTGTGCGTTGGGGGTATCGTCCGGCAGATCATCTGCCCAACTTTTCTGGTTACCCTCGCCGTCCTCAACGGTGTAATCCAAAGAGAGGTTATCTCCGGCGGCTCGGAACTCACAAGCAAGGCAGTCGCCATCGCACATCCAGGTCTTGGATTTAGGACACATACACTGACCGTGCGACTGGGCGCGTTTGCGGGTGGCCCAAATATCACGGTAGTAGGCGTAATACTGCTCTTCGGTTACTTCCACCCAGGTCTTGAGACGGTGGACGTAGACTTTGTACTCACGGGTTGACTTCTGATTTTCACTGTTTTTCATAGTTTGTCCTTTCCGCCTGGTCAGCGGAGGGCGGAAGGACACAAAAAGGTCTGTGCAATTCGATACACAGACCCTTGGAGCCTAATATGGGCGCAACAAGAACAGGGTACCGATATTGCAGCCCACCAATGATGCGGTGGGAAGACAATATTTGTATCCTCGGCCCTTATTGCAAATCAGGCTTTGAATAATTAAATTGTTCAGCCTACGGGGGTTCCGTCTGACTGTGCTTTAATTATAGAAGAAAGGACGCCATTTGACCCGGACACGGCGTGTCCGCTGAATTTAGGGGCAAAAACACAAAAAGCCCTCTCCAGACAAGCACTATGGCTCGTTGGAGAGGGTGCAATGATGCTGCGAGGGTCAAATTCGCCTCGTTTTGCCGGACACGATATGTCCACTCAGAGAAAAAATATTTTTGAATTTTTTGCGACACACGGTTGTGTCCGTTTTATCGGACTATAAATCTGGTATGGTTTATAATGAACAGCTGCAAACGATACACTTGTTCACAGAAAAGTAACACGACTATCGCAATATTTTATTCGCATACTCGCTCTATTGTATTGATTTCTCGAACACAACGTGTTATAATATATGATGTTATATTGTCTGCATTCGCAGATACACAAGAAAGGCGAGGTGTACTATGGGTATTAACTATAAGCGGCTTTGGAAACTCCTTATTGATAAAGACATGACAAAAACTGAATTGAGGAAGCAGACCGAAATAGCTTCGAGTACCCTATCGAAGATGAGTAGAAATGAGTATGTTTCTTTAGAAGTCCTTGTTCGCATCTGCTGTGCTTTGAATTGCGAATTAAGTGACATTGCTGAAATAGAAAAATAACGAAAAGGTGTTTACAGATATGGAAGAAAAAAAGATTGTGTCTGTCAGTCTCTTTTCTGGAGCTGGTGGATTAGATGTGGCCAGTTTTCTGGCAGGAGTCCCTGTGGTTTCAAGCACGGACTTCGATTCGGACTGCATAAAGACACTCAAAATGAATGAACTGTTTGAAAACTCTGAAGTAATCGAAGGAGATCTACATCAGATAGAAAGCAGTGTATTCTCTGATATTCTGAGAAAGAGGGATTACGATAAGTTTATTGTCATCGGTGGAGCCCCGTGTCAGCCTTTTTCTAAAGCGGGATATTGGGTGGGCAACAACACTCGTAAGGGAATTAACGACCCCCGTGCTACATTGGTGGACGAATACCTGCGTGTGGTTTGTGACCTTCATCCAGATGGCTTTGTGTTTGAAAATGTAGAAAGTTTGCTTCATCCTACAAATCGCGTCATTGTTGACCGCTTCATTGAAATCATTACAGAGCAAGGGTATAAGTATAAAATCGTTCGTGCCAACGCCCTGGACTACGGTGTATCCCAAAAGAGAAAACGCCTATTTATCCTTGGTACCTTGGGTGAATTTCAAAGTGATGAGCCGCGAAAAACGCACTGTGCACCCGAAGAGTGCGAGCGAACTGGTTTGTTGCCCTATGTAAATGTCGGTGAAGTTATCGCTGGGTATGACGGTCCAGAATACTACGAACCCGAGGAAGAAACCAAAGGTGGCACCTATTATAGTGATCTCTGCGAAGTACCCCCCGGCATGAACTACAAAGCACTTACGGCTTGGTATGGCTATGAGAATCCCAAGTTTGTTGCGGATAAGCGTTTTTGGAGTTTCCTTTTAAAGCTGTCACCAGATATGCCTTCTTGGACGATTACTGCGCAGCCTGGTCCGTGGGTTGGCCCTTTCCATTGGGATAACCGAAGACTCAGAGTGCCAGAAATTGCAGCTATTCAGACATTCCCAAAGGGATATAAGTTCTATGGAAGCAGAAGATCTGTACAGAAGCAGATCGGTAATGCTGTTCCTGCACTTATGGGTAAAGCGATGATTGAGTTTGTGAAAGAGAGTTTACAGAAATGAGTATAAAAGTTCTAAGCATTTTCTCCGGCGGTGGCGGAATAGACTACGGTTTCAAAAAGGCAGGCTATGATATATGCTTCTCCACCGATTTTTGGCAGCCGGCTTGTGACACATTAGAAAAGAATAAAGTCGGTCGCTTAGTTAGATGTGCAGATATACGCCAAGTTGACTACGCTAAAGAATTGGCATCTATTGGCCTTTCTGTAGGTGATATTGATGTATTGGCTGGTGGGCCACCTTGTCCTGCGTATTCAAAATCACGTTTTTACCGCACCGATAAAAAGCGAGCCCTTGAGGACGAAAATTCCTTTACTTTGTATGAGTATTTCCGTGCTTTAGAGGAAATTAGACCGAAAGTGTTCTTCTTTGAAAATGTGTTTGGCTTTGTTTATAAGCCCCACCAGGCGGCTTTTGATTTACTTAAGGAACGTGCGGATACTCTCGGCTATGATATTAGCTTCAAAGTTATCAATACTGCAAATTATGGTGTTCCGCAGATTAGAGAACGCTTTATTTGCATTGGCGTAAGACGCGATATCGGCAAACCTTTTGTTTTCCCCGAAGAGACACATTACAATCCCGAAAAACCGGGCGGCGATGCTGCTTTGGGAAAGAAACCGTGGGTCACCTGCGGTGATGCCATCGGAGACCTGGATTATGATCTTCCCGAAGATAAGGATATGCAGGCTGGTTCCAAACACAAAGACCTGCTCAAACTGGTACCCCCCGGTGATAATTATCTGTATTTCACAGCGGAACGTGGCTATCCAGAGCCTATTTTCAAGTGGAGATCTCGCTATTGGTCTTTCCTGCTGAAACTTTCCCCCGAAAAACCTTCTTGGACCATACAGGCGAGTTTCTCAAACAATATGGGACCGTTCCACTGGAAGAATCGTTTTCTGCGTATTAATGAAATCAAACGAATTCAGACCTTTGATGATGAGTACGAATTCTGTGGTGATTTTAAGGATCAGTGGCGCCAGATTGGTAACGCTGTTCCCCCAAGGTTGGTCGCACAGATTGCACAGGCTATAAGAGATCAGTATTTTAAGGAGGATTAAATATGCCAAACACACTGCCTTTTGGCACACAGTTTTCTCCAAACCAAATAGAACTACCGCAATTGCTCCAACTCATTATTGATAATGAAGGAGATGATACAGCACCGCTGATTACGGCTATTGTGGACACTTTTTTCAGTACGAATGCTGTGGAGCAGCAACGGAATATGGCAGGAAATTGCAAAAATTCTTTAGTTTCGTATGGAATTCTTGAAAATGGCGGAGGTGTCCGCATCACTGCATTTGGTCGTCAACTACATGAGATTGCTGATGAAACAGAACAATGTGAGGCTTTGGTAAAACACATACTTAAAAACCTTAATGGTATGATACTCATCGATGTTTTGCGTGGTATGCATCGCAATGGAGAACGGATTTCCAAGGAAACTGTCGTTGAGGCACTAAACTCTCGTGGGTTCGACCTTAGCAGAACCTCTAATAATGTCCCTGTTATGAAATTGTGGTTAAACAAAGCGGGTGTTCTTCGTGGGTAGAGGATCGACGAGCATAAACTGAGTGAATTAACTGAATTGTCCGAAGGAGAATTCAGATTGCTCAGAACGCTACGTCCAGAACAGTATTATTTTCTTCGCGCTCTTTGCAATACTGCCTCAGAAAACTATCAGAGAGCAGCAGATATCCGTCAATTGGCAACTGCAACCTATGGGATAACCTTTGTAGAAAGCAATTTCTCTCAGTCCGTAATTCGTCCCTTGACAGACAGAGGGCTCATTGAAATTCAGCGTGCTACGGGAGGTCATGGTGCTCGCACCCCTCTAGTAAAGCTCACAGAATTGACAAAGAGAGATATTGTATTACCTCTGCTGCAACAGTTGGAGGGTATAATCGACAGAGAGGTTATAGAATATCTTCAGAAACCTTTGGAAGAATTGCGCACAGATATTGATGCAACGGACAGTTATTTGAAAGGTCTGGCCCTTGAGGCTTTTGCTATTAGAATTATGCGAATCATTGGATTGGACTTTATTCAAACTCGCCTTAAGGGTAACGAAACGGCCGGCGCAGAAGTGGATGTTCTCTTTGATTCCAGTCGGTTGCTCTATACCAGATGGCAAGTACAATGTAAAAACACTCACAGAGTTTCACTCGATCAGGTCGCAAAAGAGGTTGGGTTATCTCACGTCCTGAAAACAAACGCCATTGTTATTATGACAACCGGCGTTGTTTCAGAGAAAGCCCGAGAATACGCTACCCAAATTATGAAAACAATGAATCTTTGTATAATTATGGTCGAAGGTTCTGATATTGACGCAATTATTGCGGAACCTACAAAAATACTGGAAATCTTCAACCGTGAATCCTTGAACGCCAAACATATAAAAGTTTTTGAATAAGGAGGGATATTATGCCAGAATACAAATGGGCACTTGGCAATGGTGATATTGTATCTGCGGATTACAACCGTACAGATGACTCGCTTTCAAACGAGCAAGTGTTGGCAGAATTGCAATCTGCTTTTCAGCAGTTTGGTCACTCTGTTCACTGTGAGCCTGTTAGTGATCAGCTTCCCGAGGTTTACACAATTACTTTTGACGATGCCACTCTGGGGAGAATTACTGTTTGTGCTAAAGGTACGACTCCTGGCGGACGATCCAACTTGAACGATGAGCAAAGAACGCAGCAAAAAAGTAAATATATAAATTATGCCCATTCAAGATTACAGGCGGGAGAGTCTGCCGTTCAGTTAGGAGTATATAGACGTGACGGTCAGACTGTGTTCTGTGCGTGGAAGCTGAAGCAGTCTTCTGCTGGAGCAGAAACCCCTGTCTCAAAACAAATTAAGATTACAACAATTGCACAGGCCATGAAAGAGGGGTTCGTGCAGCAGGACAAGGGCTCTGGCGAGTATGCTTGCGCTTTCCGCAAAGAGTTTATGTATTTTTACATTCGTAATGCTGAATGGCTTCACGGCTCGCTCGTAACCGAACTGGCAGATCACAACAACCCCCTGCCAGACAGTTCTGTCGATAATGAGACAGCTTTCAGAGTTTGGTTTACAGAACTGGAAAAGGACAATGGTGAGCATTACTCTGAAAACACTCAGAATCAGTACATCAGTGCCTTAAAGGCTGTGGGACTGACGTTTGCGGATGCCATTGGGTCTTTCTCATCCATCTTTGAAATTGATGACATTGGAACCTTTGAAAGAGCAGTGTCTGCCATTAAAACAGATGCTGGTTTTGAGGAATTTAATCGTAATCGTGGTAACGGTTCATTGTCTGCTGGGCTGGATCTCTATAAGCGATTCTTGATTGAACGGACGGAGCAAGTCCAGAATGTTTGTTACAGTACAGGCTACCAAAGTGATTATCCCCGTAATCGCATTCTCTTCGGCGCTCCCGGTACTGGTAAAAGTTTCACTCTGAATCATGAAAAGGATGTTTTGCTTGCTGATGGCGGCGAATACGAGCGCGTGACCTTCCACCCGGATTACTCCTACGCCAATTTTGTTGGTACATATAAGCCGGTGCCTTGCAAAGACAGCGATGGCAGGGACGCCATCACTTATTCCTATGTACCCGGTCCGTTCATGCGTACCTATGTGAAAGCCCTCCAGAACGGCAGAACTGATGCACCCAAGCCTTTCCTGCTTGTAATCGAGGAAATCAATCGTGCCAATGTCGCTGCTGTATTCGGTGATGTATTCCAGTTACTCGACCGAGGCGATGACGAGGTTAGTGAATATCCGATCCAGGCATCCGAGGACATCAAAAAGTATCTGGCAGGAGAACTCGGCGGCAATCCCGACGATTACGCTGAAATCCGCATTCCAGACAATATGTTCATCTGGGCTACCATGAACAGTGCTGACCAGGGTGTATTCCCGATGGATACTGCTTTTAAGCGTAGATGGGATTTCACCTATTTAGGTATCGATGACAGTGAAGCCGGAATCGTTGGCAAAAAGGTCATCCTCGGTCAAGGTGACTATCGCCGCGTTGTGGAATGGAATGCGCTCCGCAAAGCCATCAACAATGAACTGCTCACTTATAAGGTGAACGAGGACAAGCTGATGGGTCCGTATTTCATTTCCAAGAAGAATCTGCCGGAGGGCGAAATGATCGACCCCGCTGTCTTCACTCGTATCTTTAAGAACAAGGTTATTATGTACCTGTTCGATGATGCTGCAAAACAGAAGCGCATTACGCTGTTTGGCGGCTGCGATGAAAAGGCAAAGAACCAGTATTCCAAGATTTGCAGAGAGTTTGATACCAAGGGTGTTTACATTTTCTGCGAAGGAATCAGCAGCCAGTTTATTGATAATGCCCCAGAGGATGATGGAGAATGATTTCAGTATTTTTACGAGAACAAAAACGCTATACCCAGGAAGACCTGGTTAAAGAGTTTCGTTGCTCCGAGGAAAAGGCTGTCCGCATTCTGAAGCGTCTGAAAGAATATGGCGTTCTGAAGGCCGTAAAAGCAAATGACACACAGAAGGATCTCACCGATCTGTTGGATGAGGATATCGAAATCGCTGATGTTGAGGTCGGCGAAAACGAATATCTGTATGTGTTCACTTTTGTGGGTGTTATTACAATTGAGGGTCGTGTGCTGAAATGCTATCCGAAATATCTGCTTGATGCCACGGCCCCCAAAGCAGAACTGAAACAAGTGCTGAAGGTTCTGGAAAAGTACAATTCCAAGGAACAAATCATTCGTATGTACAACGATACGAGTGACAGCAGTGCATTTAATATGTTGGCTGTTATGCTGTTCCTTCTCCAGGATTATTTCGAGTATGGTGCCTATACCAACACCCAGGACATCATCGAGTCAAACGGGTCCGGTGACATCCTTTGGGATAAGACCATCAACGAAACTTTCACTCTCTTAAGCAACAACCGGCCGTATTACCCGGAATTGCTGACCATGAAGCGTGTGAATGACGATTTTGATTTCTTCAAGCGCTTGCACGAGTGTATCATTACCCGTTGCACGGAGGAATTGAGAGATGCTGACCTGTTGGATCTGTTCGATATTATGGGTGTCGATATTTCCGATGAGCATATCGAGGACTTTGGTGACAAGGAGTATGTTCTGGAGCGTATTGTCAAAGAACTCAATGTCCAGTTCAATACCCGCAAACAGCTTCTGCTGAAAACGCTGTATGCCTACATAGCAAACAGCAGCGCACTGGACGATCTGGACTGCTTCAGTATGTTCGGCACAAACGGCTTCAACCTGGTATGGGAAAAAGTCTGCGCAGAAGTAATGGACAACCAGTTACAGAAGCCAATCGGTGGACTGCGACTGCCTATACCATTGACCGAACAATACCGCGATATGCGGCATAAGAAACTCATTGATTTGATTGATAAACCGCAGTGGTCTGGGACGGCACCGAACGGTGAACCGTTTGTAAAGCAGGCCGAGGATACGCTCATCCCAGACCTCATTTCCATCGTTAATGTCGATGGGGACTATCAGTTTATCATTTTTGATGCCAAATACTATAACATCCAATTGGAGCATAACAAAAAGCTGCGTGGTCAGCCCGGTATCGAGTCCATCAGCAAGCAGTATTTGTACCAGTTGGCCTATCAGCCTTTTGTGGAGGCTCACCAGATCAGCACAGTAAAAAACTGTTTCCTTATGCCAACCGCTTCTACGGAAATAATCGAAAAAGGCACTGCATCCCTTGCCATGTTACACAATCTGGGACTGCAGGATATTCAGGTGCGTCTGCTACCTGCGGAGACAATGTACCGTCACTACATTGAAAACACGAAGATGGATGTACGGATGTTGAATCTATGATGCGAGGAGTTTAATTGTATACGATTGCAATTGTTTGTTGAAACGATTGCACATGAGACCACTTACAAAACTATAGAAAGGGGAATTTCTATGGCTGACCGTTCGTTTAAGGAATATATCGGCAGCAGATTTTATGACCAGTTCTTCAACGCCATAAAATCGTATGTCATACAAAACCGCAATAATATCGAACTGAGTTCCCGCACGGTCAGCAGCGCCGATTACGCAGAACTCTCCGATTTTGAAATTAAATCCGTAGGAATTGATGATCGGGACGGGATGGGTATCGCATTTGACGTTCTCGTTGAGGCGGAGGTCTATGTTAAGGAACATCACCGCCATCGTGACGTAGATGAGGATACTTGTTTCCCGTGGTTCATCCTCTCCTGCACCGCCGACCTATCCAGAAACATGGATGACCTCTGCATTCATCGGGTTGATCAGTATAATCAAAGAAACAAGCAAAACAAGCCTTTGTCAGATTCTCTTGTTCCCATCAGCTATAAAATCGACCTTGATAAAATAGCTACGGAATTTTTGAGGAAACACTACCCGGAAGCCTTGCGAACCCCAATGTCTGTTGACCCTATGGTTCTTGCCGACAGGCTCGGTCTTTCGGTCATCACCCAGGAACTGACAGAGGATTTTTCTGTATTTGGGCAGCTTTTCTTCCAAGACTGCGACTCCGAAGTGTTTAACTCAGCTACGGGAGAAATGGAAACCGCCCACTTCCCGGCAAAAACCATCGTTGTTGATCCCAAGGCATTTCTCTTGAGAAATCTGGGGTCTGTCAACAACACCATCGTGCATGAGTGCGTTCACTGGGATCAGCACAGAAAAGCCTTTGAACTGGAACGGCTTTATAACCGCGACGCAACACAGATAAAGTGCCTGGTCATTGGCGGCGCCAAGGGTTCTTCCGACCGTACTGCCGCTGACTGGATGGAGTGGCAGGCTAACTCCCTGGCACCTCGTATCCAGATGCCAATCGGCTCGTTCAAGACAAAAGCAGCCGAGTATATCCGCAAATTCCAACGAGAACTAAAGGCAGCGCACATTGTGGATGTAATGGAAGCTGTCATCGATGCCTTGGCGACCTTTTTCGTTGTCTCCCGCCACGCTGCCAAAATGCGTATGGTGGACGCCGGATATGAGGAGGCAATCGGTGCATTCACTTATATTGACGGACACTATGTGAAGCCCCACGCCTTCAAAAAAGGCACCTTGCAGAAAGACCAGACATACTGCATCAGTGCGGACGATGCCCAAATCATCGCCTTCAGCGATATGCGCCTTTCTGCCCAATCTCAAAAGGGTTCCTACATATATGTGGATTCGCATATGTGTTTGAATGACCCGAAGTATGTCACCAGAGATGAAAACAACACAGTGCAGATGACCGATTACGGCCGCTTGCACATCGATGAGTGTTGCCTGGTCTTCAAACTGAAAGTAAAGGCAACCAATAAATATGGCGAGGAATTTTATAAAGAGTGCGTTCTCTTCAGAGATGTGGATTCCGGCATTGTGTTCCAGACCACTTTTGCCAAAGAGGTCAGTGCCGATGTTATGGGAAAGGCAGATGCCATCCTCGCACGAGAAATGGAGATTCAGAGAGTTCTCCAGGAACTGCCTGCTCAATTCGGTGCCGCTCTCGTTTACCTTATGGAGTGGGTGGAAATTTCCGAGGAGACCCTGGCGGAGAAGGCTCTCGTGTCCACAAAGTTGGTGCAGCGCCTGCGTAACAATCCGGCATACCCCAAGAATGTCGACTGTGTGGTTGCCGTTTGCATTGGCATGAATCTGCCGCCGGAATTAAGCAACGCGCTCATCAGCAGATCTGGCTTTACACTGCGATTGGCGCAGAACGAGGCGCATTTGATGTATAATTTCTTCCTCAACCATCTCTATATGGGCTCAATCCACGAGTGTAACGATATGTTGGTGGCGAAGAATTTACCAGTGATGACTGGTACAGAATAACTCATCCACCATTAAGGAGGTGTCCCGCAGTGGCAGAAATGAAACAGATTCACGAATTTGCTGCTAAATGGTGCGACAAATTCAGAGATCAGAATATCAATTATATAGAACTGGTAGATCACTGTATGGCCGACGACTGCGCCGCCCTCGGCTTTGAAATGGACTGCGGTCACGCCTTCACTGAAAAATACGGTGATGCTGTCAGTAACAGTGAAGCCCTGGCTCGGATTATCGATGAAGTAGACGATATACCGCTGCTTGGGTCTGCTATCTACTCTCAATGGCGGTATTTTAACCATTGGGCTTATTCCGGGGCAGAAATCCTTGAACCCCAAAACCGTGCATGGTTCATTTTGGCGCTGAGCCGCCTGACCCTACTCACTGGTGACAATCCCTTCATCTTCAAAGGTGAGCCGAAAAAAATCCGCATTGTATCGAATAATATCTGCTACGGGCCACCGCCGGAGCCGGAGGATGAGGTCGAGCAACACATCACCATCGTTGCTGATGGGCGGGTCTGGTTTTCGGCATACAATTTTGGGGAGGTTCCAGGGCGGTATCAGAAAGCCAGAAGTAAAGTCTATAAGATTGAAAAGGCTGCAGCAGAAAGGGTGCTGAACAGCATTTCGTCATATTTCAGCAGCGAGTACGATGAACTTTTCGCTACTGATATTGGCGATTGGGTGATGGAAATTACCAATACACAGGGAATAGTTTATAAGTTTAGAGGATCTCTATGTGCGGATTTTGATGTAAATGGCACTGACCTTTCGGATTTAGTCCGTGAGGCTCTGGGCATGGATGATCTTTATGTCTTTGACGGCAATAACAAACCAGATCGTGTTGACCGAATCACTGTGGATTATCACCGGGTTACTAAAATTAAACCCAAGCAGCCTGTTTCTGAGGGCGTGGAGTATGTTACCTGGGATTATAGCGAAAAGCTGATTCTTGACCGCGAGAGTGAAACCCTTGAGCATATTCAGAATATTGGGTCCGGTTGCATTGTGTCCAGGAAAATGTATGTCGAAGGCGGCGTTGAAAGTATTCTTGATGGTATTGATGCCGAGGAACTGTTTGGTGAAATTGAAGGGAACCCTGGTGATGTGATTGAAAACCCTATGGAAACACAGGACTACACCATCACCATAGATTTCAAAAAAAGTCCGAAGCGCATCATCCAGGGAACTTATGACAAGAAAGCACTGCCAGAAGCTTGGGGGGACTTTGCCAACGATATTTGGGAGTTCATCTGTTTTTATGGCTTTGGCGAAATCCTCAACCCGTCTGTTTACGGGAAGGTAAAGCGTCGCAAACAAGACTATATTTACTGTAGCGTGGAATTTGATGAAGGCTTCAAAAGCTATTATTACATAGCTGACGATGACCGCATTGAGGTTGGCGACTATGTGGTTGTCCCTGTTGGAAAGGACAACCACCACTCTGTCGCAGAAGTAGTAAAAATAGAGTATTTTGCTGAGGGGGATGTACCTCTCCCGCTTGAAAAAACCAAGCATATTATCCGCAAATGTACAGATGATGATTTTGACCCACCGGAGGAGGTGTTGTAATGAGCGTAGTTTTTGATAGTAAAGAGAGGATTGCTCGTTCAAATATTTATTCGACTTTTGGAAAGTTGCTCCGCCGAAGTACCCGAAACAATGACGATGGAGAGGTAATTCTCTGTGAAGCAGGACTGTCAGATTTAGTTGATGAGTATTCTTTTCGTTTAGATCCAAAACGGTTTTATCGTGGATATCCAAATGATAATGAGCAGTACAATCCTGAATATGTATGTTTGTCAATCTGTCAAGCCATAGAATCATCGGAAGAAGCGTTATTGAGGTTTTTAAATACAATTCTTAAGCATACCACACAGATTGAAGAGACGGAATTTTCTCAACTTGAAAATTATCTCGCCATCATCGGATATGAAATCAATGTTCGTGAGAAGGTAGAAGAGTATTGGACTGATTACGAATATTCGCTGGTTCCTTCGTCTGACGGTAATGCTGAGCGAACAAGAGATATATCGTATTTGCGTACAATGCTGACAACGCATCAAAGTGATTTGGTTCACATCTATGATGAAGCAACAACAAATTTCGGTAACGCTCAATATGTCAGTTGCATAGAAAATTGCCGTTCCCTTTTTGAGGGCTTTTTCAAAAAACTGGATACTGTTAGCAATGATTATGCCAAGGGCATACTTGCTGCCACAGGAGAAACAATTATTGACAATGGGGCAACCCTTACGTCCATCAAAAAGATTTACACCTATTGGATTGACAACAGATGCGGAGCTAATCGTTTTCGCCTCTTCCAAACTATGTATAGCGCAATGTCGGGGTTAGGAACACACCATGAGGACACCCCTACACGCGAAGATGCTTTGCTGCTTTTCCGCTTTGTAGAGGATACACTTCTGTGGTGCTTCCGGAAGGGCATTGGCTGTTAGTTTTATAAATGCAAACAAATGCCGGACTGACATTTTTGAGGTGTCAGCCCGGCATCTTTTATTTATTCATCAACCTCCTCTCCGTCATTAGCTACAGGATTTCTGGCAAGGGCAGCCGCCGCCGCTTCCTCTTTCTGATGCTTAACCGTCCATCCACCCTTCGGAGACGGTCTGTAAGCAGCGTTCACATCATAGATAAGGGCATCGTCCTCGGCAAAATAAATGCCGGGGATGTTCCAGTTATCCTCGGCAGACCAGTTTGCCATCTTGCGGATCATATCCACCACGGCGGCGGCACTAATCTTAATCTGGTATTTCTGCTCACCCTCCGGCTTGGAGAAAGGCACGGCATTCGGAGCATCCTCCTTGCAGCCACGGATGGCGAACTGCTTATCCTTCGGGTTGATCAGCACCTGGATGTACGGGGCGTAGTGCAGTTCAGCAGCGGTCTGGTTGTTGAACTTCAGAACATTGCCGGTGATGGTGGCAACGGATGCGGAACGGGTCTTAATGAGGTCGATGACAGTGAATTTTTCCAAAATAGACATAGTAGTTTACTCCTTTTCAATCATAAAGTTTTCGTCCTCCAACATAGGTGAAGTGACGATTTCGGTCGGCAGGGACAGCTTTTCCATGATGCTGTCCACATCTTCTGGTCCCCATTTGGGGTCGGCAATGATGAAGCCTGCCAGGGGGCCTTTGACCACAATCCGTGGTTTGCACTTCCTGGTTTGCCTTCTGGTATATCGCCGTTCTTTGCGGATTTGCTGTACCAACAGCCAGTCGCTCTTTTCAATGATTGGAGCGTGATGCCCCTCAATGAAATACTGCGTTTCCAGTCCGTTGTTTTTGACGCTCTTGTGTGTAAAGAAATCTACCGTTACTGTTTTTTGACACAGGGCATCACCGCAATACTTCTCATTGCGGAGAATGCCGAGGACGCTGCCGGAACTCCATGTCGATAGACCCTTTACAGTCAGAATGCCGCTCTTTGTCAGCAAATCTGCAATCTGTGTGGAGGAATAGCCCTCCAGATAAAGACTGTAGATGGTTCGTACCACATCGGCTTCGTCCTCATCTATCTCCCACTCATGGCCCTTATAGCCGAGAAGAGACCAGTTGGGGTAGATACCCAAGCCCTGGGCTCGACGGCGTTTGAATGACCATTTCAGGCTGTTGGACTTCTGCTCGGATTCACTCTGGGCTACAAGGCTCAATACGGTGATGACCATATCACTGCTCCGATCCAGAGTGTTCAGCTTTTCCGTTTCAAAGTACACGCCCACAGGAGGGTCGAGTTTGCGGAGCATAAAGATGTAGTTCAGACTGTCCAGGACATTACGGGCAAAACGGCTGACCTGCTTGGTGATAATCAGATCTATTTCACCGGCCTTGCATTTCTCTATCATTTCAAGAAAATGCTCACGATGAAGAACCGAAGTGCCGGAAATGCCCTCGTCCGCAAAGATGCCAGCAAACTCCCAGTCTGGGTTCTCTTGGATCATTTTTGTGTAGTTCTGCACCTGCAACTCATAGCTGCTTGCCTGGTTGTCCTCTTCGGTGCTTACACGGCAATAGGCACAGACACGGAGTTTTTTCTTTTCCGCATCTGTAACCAGATCCTTTTTTGCCGGTATAATCTGCACCTCCTTCTGTGGACCGTTGGCATATGCCTCACGAATCGCATCTTTGGTAGACTGCCTTTTTTCATCACTACGCCCACGCGGTCGAAGTGGTTGTTTCTTGGTTATTTTCATACGGGTTCACCTCCTCCCGCTGCGGAATTATAGCTGTGGCAAGAAACCCACAGACTACGGCAGCACGGAGCCGGCGCCCTATTATTATAATGCAAAAGTGTTTCTTTTGAGTGGTATTTGCATCTCACTCTGTATGTACCAAGGGCAAAAAAATAAGAAGCCCGAAGGCTTCCTATTTATTCGCTGTCATGGCTCATAGCTTTGAGCATTTGAATGGCTGCAGATTTCTGGCTCGGAGTGAGACAGACCCAACAATCAAACAGTTCCTTCATATCCGGGGTCAGTTCTACCGTATCGGTGTCAGCGAAGAACTGCGACATAGTGATGCCGAATCCTCTGCATATCGTCTCAAGGGTCGCAACGGAAGGAACTGTATTTCTTCTGAAGATGTTTCCGATAGTGGACTGTGCCAAACCGCACTCCTTTGAAAGTTTGTACTCCGTCCATCCGCGTTCCCGCAACAACTGCTGGAGACGAGCGTGCGTATCCATAGCATCACCACCTTTCTCATATCTATTTTACTTCCAAGTTGAGTAATAAAATACATACGAGTTGAAACGAGAATAGGTATGTGGTATGATGTAATGTTAGTAGAACAGAAATGCGGAGGGGCTGTTATGACCGAAACTGAAAAGAGGATGCACCGGGTGTGCTTTACGGGTCATCGCCCCGAAAAGCTGACACGCCATGAAAAGTCCATCAAAAAGGATCTGGAAAAAGAAATCCGCCAGGCGGTTGCTGACGGACTGAATGTCTTTATTACGGGTATGGCAAGGGGCGTAGATATCTGGGTGGCACAAATCGTGCTGATGCTCCGTGACGAGGGCTACGATGTCAAACTGATGTGTGCTTGCCCCTATGAGGGCTTTGAGCGCGGTTGGAGCCAAGAATGGCAGAAAGCATACCGAGAGATACTGGCGGCAGCAGACTTCGTGAAATATGTCTGTGAAGGCCACAGCCGAGCCTGTTTCCAAATCCGAAATGAATGGATGGTTAATCACTCTGCCAGAGTTATAGCCGTATTCAACGGAGAAAAAAGTGGAACTAAAAATACGATAGATTATGCAATGAAGGTCTGTGTACCTGTTGTCCGCATCGAGGGGTGAGCGTATGAGCGTAGAAATCATCTATGAAAAGAAATATCCTCGCATTGATCCAATGGAGGAAATGAAACAAATAGAACTGGAGATGGCTGACGAACCCGAAGAGCCGACTCCCTCGTTTGATGAGGTCATGGCAAAAATACAAGCAAATACTGCCTATGTGTTAATGCCGGAGCGCATCAAGGCCAGTGAGAAATTTATCCAGACCGCCATAGAGGTTTCCGAACTCTACGAACTGGATACAAAAATTGAGCGCCACCTGGATCACATCAGCGTGAATTACTCTTTTAACTGCTGTGGTGGTATGCGTGACATTAACCGCGTATTCGGTATGGCTGACCAGTTTTCATTCTTTAAGGACATCTATGGATGGGACATCACGGTTTCTCTGGATTTCTACACCCATGCTGTGGTTCGGAATGGTAGGGTGGTCGCACCGTAAGCGTTGCACCTTTTAATTATTCCTCTGAACCCAATGCACACCCTCAAGACCTATAATTAAAAAGTACATAGGCAAAAATGCAAAAAGGCTCTACGGCGACCATTTCTCGGTTACCGTAGAGCCTGCTTTCGTTAAAAGGTATATGAAAACCCTTGCAAATAGGGACTTTTGCAAAAAGAAACTGGACACCCGCTTCGATACTCATTGTATCAAAACTGGTGTCCAGTTATGGTGCAGGTGACGGGACTTGAACCCACACGACTATGCGTCACCGGCACCTGAAGCTAGCACTTGTCAAACTGCGGAACAAGTTCCGCTTCCACCAAATCAAAGATTTGGTGCAATTCCGCCACT
>OJOA01000282.1_pt1 | contig 37989 bp, 31 predicted proteins | sample 1597991 | NCBI WGS metagenome assembly OJOA01 (sample SAMN01915207, study PRJEB22387) | human gut metagenome | isolation source: stool | host: Homo sapiens | place: USA | reverse complement strand
GACATACTCGACATCCTCCTTGACGGGGTTCGTGTCGTCGAAGCGCAGGTTGCACTTGCCGCCGTATTTCTTTGCCAGGCCGAAGTTGATGCAGATGCTCTTGGCGTGGCCGATGTGCAGATAGCCGTTCGGCTCGGGCGGGAAGCGGGTCTGAATCTCCTTCACGCTGCCGTCGGCCAGCGATTTTTCGATAATCTCCTCGAGAAAGTTCAGCGACTTCTCGCGGGTTTCGGTGGTTTCGGTTGCTGCCATAATATATAATGTCTGTTTAATGTCCGTGTTTGTGGTTTCGGCTGTTGTAGACCGGTTTGAGGAACTTTACGGCCACGTCGAGCAGCTGCTGCGTGCCCAGCCCCGAGCCGTCGCAGTGGGTGACGAACTCGGCGCGCACGCGCACCGTGTCGTGGAAGAAGTGTTTGGCGTAGGAGAGCGACGCGCGGTTGTAGAAGCCGCGCTGGGTGCGGAAGAAGCTCTCGCCCGGATAGAGCGCGCGGCCGTAGGGGATGTAGACCGTTTCGCCGCCCTCGGTCACGTAGTCGTGTCCGCCGTAGAAGGGGCAGAGGTTTCCGCCGAAGTAGATGCGCTCGTCGAGCGTGAATCCCCAGCGGCTCATGCGCAGCCCGAATTCGCCCATGCGGGGCAGCTCCCACGAGTGGCCGAAGCTGCGGTCGCGCTGCGCCGTCTGGAGCAGTCCGAGGTGGATGTCGAAGTCGAAGAAGGCCTTGAACTTCACGCCCACCGTCGGGTTGACGAGCAGGTAGTCGACCACGTTCTCGAGCGGAGCGTCCTTCTGGAAGGCGAAGTGGAGCAGCGTGAGGTTGTAGCCGTAGTAGAAGTGGTCGAGGAAGTGGCGCCCCGAGCTGAGAATCCGGAACTTCTCGCGCGAGGCGGTGGAGTACATCCCCTCCCAGTCGCAGACGAACTCGACGTAGGAGCCGCGCCGGCCGTTGTACTGGGCCAGGACGCCGTTCATGCGGTTGTGGACGAAGCGCTCGGCGAGCGAGAAGAAGGCCGTCGAGTAGTCCTCGTCGTGGGTCAGGTCGCGCGTGAAGATGCCGGCCACGGCCCGCACTCGGGGCGTCTGGAACTGGTAGTACATCACGGGCTTCACCTCCGAGAGGAACTGCGAGCCGGGTTCACCGAAGTTCTGGACCATGTCGGCACCGAAGACCAGCGAGTTCTTCTCCTCCCAGCGCAGACCGATGCGCGGGGTGAGGCGGGCGGCGAAGTCGGTGCCCGAGACCTTCTCGGGTTCGGGCACGGTGAAGGTGCAGCTGCCGAACTCCTTGTTGTCGAAGTAGGTCCGGAAGTCGACGTCGACGAAGAGCTCCTGGGCCGAGAGTCGGGCGGCGCAGAGGGCCGTCAGCAGCGTGAGGATGATTCGAATTTTCTTCATGCGCAGTTGCAGAGTTGCAATCAACCGACAAAAGTAGGGAAAAGATTTCAAATTTGGTTACATTTGCACCCAAATTAGAGGAGCAATGCGTAAGATTACCAACGAAGAGCTCGGACGTCCCACGCCCGAGGAGTTTGCCGCCCGGGAGAAGATGCCCGTTGCGGTGGTGCTTGACAACGTGCGGTCGGCCCAGAACGTGGGTGCCTTTTTCCGCACGGGCGACGCCTTTGCCGTGGAGTGCATCCACCTGTGCGGCATCACGGCGGTGCCCCCTTCGCGCGAGATTCACAAGTCGGCGCTCGGTGCCGAGGCCACCGTCGTGTGGCACCATGCCGGGCAGACGACCGACTGCCTCGAGGCGCTGCGTGCGGAGGGCTACCGCCTGCTGGCCGTCGAGCAGGTCGAGGGGGCCTGCTCGCTCGAGCGCTTCCGCGTCGAGCCGGGGGTGAAGTACGCCCTGGTCTTCGGCAACGAGGTGGAGGGGGTCTCGCAGCAGGCCGTCGACCTGTGCGACGGGGCGCTGGAGATTCCGCAGGCGGGGACGAAGCACTCGCTCAACGTCTCGGTCTCGGGGGGCGTCGTGCTGTGGGAGTTCTTCCGCCAGCTGGCGCGCTGAGGCGCCGGGCCGCAGAACAGCCGGGCCGCAGAACAGCCGGGCCGCTGACACGCAGAGCCGCAGAGCCGTCGGGCCGCAGAGCCGCCGCCGGGCGGGTGTCCCGGGGCGGGTGTCCCGGAGCGGGCGCGGAGGCTGCAGGGTGAAAAAAATTTGCTTGTGCCGCCGCCATGCACTACCTTTGCCCCGATTTTGACCGGCGTGCCGCCCGCAGCGGGCCCGGCCGGCCGTACAACGCTAAGTACTAAACGCAAAAAAGATGTCTGTAGAAAGCACCGTTCGGGCCGTGACGACTTACCGGCTCACGGAAATGAAGCAGCGCGGCGAGAAAATCGCCATGCTCACCTCGTATGATTATTCGATGGCGAAGATTGTCGATGCCGCCGGAGTCGATGTGATTCTGGTGGGCGACTCGGCGGCCAACGTGATGGCCGGCTACGAGACGACGCTCCCCATTACGCTCGATATGATGATTTACCACGCCCGCTCGGTGGTGCGCGCCGTGCAGCGTGCGCTGGTGGTGGTCGACCTGCCGTTCGGCACCTATCAGGGCAACTCGAAGGTGGCGCTCGACTCGGCCGTGCGCATCATGAAGGAGACCGAGGCCGACGCCGTGAAGATGGAGGGCGGCGAGGAGGTGCTCGAGTCGGTGCAGCGCATCCTCTCGGCGGGCATCCCCGTCATGGGTCACCTGGGACTGACGCCCCAGTCGATTCACAAGTTCGGCACCTACAACGTCCGCGCCAAGGAGGAGGCCGAGGCGGCCAAGCTCGTGCGTGACGCCCATCTGCTGAGCGAGGCGGGGTGCTTCGGCATCGTCCTCGAGAAGATTCCCGCGGCGCTGGCAACGCGCGTGACGAGTGAAATCCCGACGCCGACCATCGGCATCGGCGCCGGCCCGGGCTGCGACGGCCAGGTGCTGGTCATCCACGACATGCTGGGCATCAACAAGGGCTTCTCGCCCCGCTTCCTGCGCCGCTATGCCGACCTGCACACGGTGATGACCGATGCCGTCGAGCGCTACGTGGCCGACGTGAAGGAGTGCGACTTCCCCAACGAGAAGGAGCAGTATTAATCTCGGACGCAGAGCGCCGCGACTTCACGGTCCGGCGGCAGCAAACCTCCGAAGGGGCCTCCCGCAAGGGTGCGCCCCTTCGTCTTTTTCCTCTTTTGCCTCCGGGTGCGGAGCGGGTGCGGCGCGCTCGGTCATCTTTTCCGTAGGAAATTCGTTGCAGGTTTGGGCCGTTCGAAAAAAATGCTTATTTTTGCAGGCAACAAAAATCCACGTTCTTATGTCGTTTATCAATGAAAGGGTGCAGCCCGAAGGCCTTACCTTCGACGACGTGCTGCTCATACCCGCCTATTCGGAAGTGTTGCCGCGAGAGGTGAATGTCAAGACCCGATTCTCGCGTAATATCCAGCTCAACATCCCCATCGTCTCCGCGGCGATGGATACCGTCACGGAGGCTCCGCTGGCGATAGCTCTTGCCCGCGAAGGAGGTATCGGCGTGATTCACAAGAACATGTCCATTGCCGAGCAGGCCGTGCAGGTGCGTCGTGTGAAGCGTGCCGAGAACGGCATGATTTACGACCCGGTGACCATTTCCAAGGAGGAGACCGTCGGCGATGCCCTCGCATTGATGCAGGAGAACAAAATCGGCGGCATTCCCGTGGTGGATGCCGGGCGCCGTCTGATTGGCATCGTGACCAACCGCGACCTGCGCTTCCAGCGCGACATGCAGCGCCGCATCTCCGAGGTGATGACCCCCGGTGACCGGCTCGTGACGACCCACAGCACCGACCTGCGCGAGGCGCAGGAGACGCTCCTGGGCAGCAAAATCGAAAAGCTCCCCGTAGTCGACGACGAAGGCCGACTCGTGGGACTCATCACCTACAAGGACATCACCAAGGTGCAGGACCATCCCAATGCCTGCAAGGACGAGAAGGGCCGTCTGCGCGTAGCGGCCGGCGTGGGCATCACGCCCGACATGATGGAGCGTGTCAAGGCGCTCGTCGACGAGGATGTCGACGCCGTGGTGCTCGACTCGGCGCACGGCCACTCGGCCAACATCGTCAACGCCCTGATGCGCATCAAGGCCGAATATCCGAAGCTGGACGTGGTGGTGGGCAACATTGCCACGGCCGAAGCGGCCCGCTACCTGATTGACCACGGTGCCGACGGCATCAAGGTGGGCATCGGGCCCGGCTCGATTTGCACCACGCGCATCATCGCCGGCGTGGGCGTTCCGCAGCTCTCGGCCATCTACGCCGCCGCATCGGCCGCCAAGGGTTCGGGCGTTCCGGTCATCGCCGACGGCGGTCTGCGCTACTCGGGCGACATCGTCAAGGCGCTTGCCGCAGGCGGCGACTGCGTGATGATTGGCTCGATGTTCGCCGGCACGGAGGAGGCTCCGGGCGAGACGATTATCTACAACGGCCGCAAGTTCAAGGCCTACCGCGGCATGGGCTCCATCGAGGCCATGAAGGCGGGCTCGGCCGACCGCTACTTCCAGAAGGGGTGCAACATCAACAAGCTGGTGCCCGAAGGCATCGAGGCCCGCGTCCCCTTCAAGGGTGCCCTCAGCGAGACGGTCTACCAGCTCATCGGCGGTCTGCGTTCGGGCATGGGCTACTGCGGTGCGAAGGATATCCCGACGCTTCAGACGGCCAAATTCATCCGAATCACCGCTTCGGGCATGCATGAGAGCCACCCGCACGACGTGGCCATCACGCGCGAAGCTCCCAACTACTCGAGTGAACGATAAATGACGAAAAACCGCACAAGAACTCTGTTGGAGTGGGCCGTTGCCGTACTGGCAGTGGCCTCGCTCCTTATCCGGCTGGTGACCGACTGGCATACGGCCGGAATCGTCGTCCAGGCGCTCGGCGCCGTGGCGGCCTGCTGCGTGCTGCTTGTGGGCCTGTCCTCCGGCAAGGAGGAGCCGGCAAACGCCTCGCTCCGGGGCGACCATGGGGCGCAGCGCGGCGAGGGGCGCAACGGCCGCGGCCGCAATGGCCGTTCGGGCCGCAATGCATCGACGGCCGCAGCCGCCTCCGTACGCCGGGGCGAGGAGGGCGCCCGTCCGCAGGGACAGCCCCGCAACCGTGCCGACGTGAAGACGGCCCCGCAGCGCGGCGAAGCCGCTGCAAAGGGAGCCCGCAACGAGGCTCCGGCCCGTCCGCAACAGGCTGCCGGCGTGAAGGAGGGGGAGGCTTCCGCCTCGTCGCGCCGTCGCCGCCGCAACCGGGGCGGTCGCGGTGAAGCCGCCGCCGCTGAGCAGCCGCAGGGCTCGGCTCCGCGCAATGCCGCCGCAGCCCCGGCCCAGACGACCCAGACGCCGTCGGAGCGTCCGGCCGAACGCCGGAAACCGGCCGGAGACGCCGCCCGGAAGCAGACAGATGCCGCGACTGCGGAAAAGGCCGTTGCCGCTGAGAAGCCCGTTGGTGCCGAGAAGTCGGCAGCCGTGGAGCGGAGCGCAGCCGGAAAACCCGCTTCGGAGCAGCCTGCCGCTGTCAAGACGGCCGAGTTCACGGCCGCGCGGACGGAGCGTGAAGCGCAGCCCGAAGTTCGGCCTGAGGCACGTTCCGAGGAGCCGCTTCGTGCGGAGGCCGCAGCCGCTTCGGCCGCTGCGGAGCACGCTGCACCGAGCGCCGCACCGGCAGAGGGTGCGCCTGCAGCCGGCGAAAAGGGGTCGGCCGAGGGGGCGCAGGAGCAGTCCGCCGCCCCGCGCAGCCGCAGCCGTCACCGCCGCCGCGGAGCCCGTCCTTCGGGCGAGCACTCCGCAGAGGGTGCCGGCGGAGAGGCCTCGGGCGCAACAGCCGACGGAGCCGCTGCGGAACATACGTCCAACGAAACTAACAAACCTACGGAATAATGCAGGAAAAAATCTTGATTCTCGACTTCGGCTCGCAGTACACGCAGCTCATTGCGCGGCGTGTGCGCGAGCTGAATGTCTACTGCGAGATTCACCCCTTCAACAAGATTCCGGCGCTCGACGCGTCGGTGCGGGGCGTGATTCTCTCGGGCAGCCCCTACTCGGTGCGCGACAAGGAGGCTCCCAACCCCGACCTCTCGGCCATCAAGGGCCGGCTGCCGCTGCTGGGCGTCTGCTACGGGGCACAGTTCCTCGCCTCGGCCTTCGGCGGCGAGGTGAAGCCTGCGCCGAGCCGCGAGTACGGCCGTGCGATGCTGACGGTGGGCGACGCCGGGGATGCCCTGATGAAGGGGCTTCCGGCCAAGACGCAGGTGTGGATGTCGCACGGCGACACCATCACGCGCGTGCCCGACAACTACCGGATTATCGCCTCGACGGAGGATGTCCGCGTGGCGGCCTACCACATCGAGGGTGAGCAGACGTGGGGCATCCAGTTCCACCCCGAGGTCTACCACTCGACCGACGGCACGCAGCTGCTCCGCAACTTCGTCGTGGGCATCTGCGGATGCGCGCAGTCGTGGACCTCGGAGAGCTTCGTCGAGTCGACCGTGCGCGAGCTGCGCGAGCGGCTGGGCAACGACCGCGTGGTGCTGGGTCTCTCGGGCGGTGTCGATTCGTCGGTGGCCGCCGTGCTGCTCCACAAGGCCATCGGCCACAACCTCTATTGCATCTTCGTCGACTCGGGCCTGCTGCGCAAGAACGAGTTCGAGGAGGTGCTGGCATCCTACGAGAACATGGGGCTCAACGTCAAGGGGGTCAAGGCCGGGGCGAAGTTCCTCGGCGACCTGGCGGGCGTGACCGACCCCGAGACCAAGCGCAAAATCATCGGCCGCGACTTCGTGGAGGTCTTCAACGAGGAGGCGCAGCAAATCAAGGATGTGAAGTGGCTGGCACAGGGTACGATTTATCCCGACGTCATTGAGTCCTGCTCGGTCAACGGACCCTCGGCCACCATCAAGTCGCACCACAACGTGGGCGGCCTGCCCGAGAAGATGAATCTGCGCATCGTCGAGCCGCTGCGGCTGCTCTTCAAGGACGAGGTGCGCCGCGTGGGGCGTTCGCTCGGCATCTCGGAGCAGCTCATCGGCCGCCATCCCTTCCCGGGACCGGGCCTGGCCATCCGCATTCTGGGCGACATCACCCCCGAGAAGGTGGAGATTCTCCAGAACGTCGACAAGATTTACATCGATGCCCTCCATGCGGCCGGGCTCTACGACAAGGTATGGCAGGCAGGTGCCATCCTGCTGCCGGTCAAGAGCGTCGGCGTGATGGGCGACGAGCGTACCTACGAGAGCTGCGTGGCGCTGCGCGCCGTGACCTCGACCGACGGCATGACGGCCGACTGGGTGCATCTGCCCTACGAGTTCCTGGCCGATGTCTCGAACGACATCATCAACAAGGTCAAGGGGGTCAACCGCGTAGTCTACGACATCTCCTCGAAACCGCCCGCCACCATCGAGTGGGAGTAATCCCGCTCTGCGGCAAGCAAACGCTCCGGACCGAGCCTCTCGGTCCGGTTTTTTTGTGTCGGCGGAAGAGCGGGACATCGAGGCGGAGTGGGGACGGAGGAGGAGGGGAGTCATGGGGGGCGGAGGAGGACCGGAGGCGGAATTTTATGGCGGTCCGGCGCCTCGGGGGTGGAGGACGGTGCCGGAGGGACGTGCCGGGGGGGCTCAGCCGGAGTCCGTGGCCGCGGAGTTGCGCGGGGGCTTGTTGCTGCGTCCGGCGCCGTGGTCGCGGGGCGAAGGAAAGGAAGGCCCCGGAGCCCATTCTTGCGCGGGGACACGGCCGGAACTTTCCTGCGGCGGCGGTTTTTGAGCCGGCGGGGCAGGGCTTGTTGCTGCGTCCGGTACCGCGGTCGCGGGGCGGAGGAGAGGAGAGCCTGGGGTCCATTCTTGTGCGGGGACACGGCCGGAACTTCTCAGCGGCGGCGGTTTTTGAGCCGGCAGGGAGTACATCCGATGCCGGAAATGGCTATCTTTGCATCTGCCTCCGACGCTGCGTCCCTGCGGCGTGCGGAGCTGCGTTAAGATTGACTGCAACCCATGACCGATTTTGCCGCCATTGATTTCGAAACGGCCAACGGCAAGCGCTCCAGCGTCTGCTCGGTGGGCGTGGTGGTCGTGCGCGGCGGCGAGGTGGTCGATTCGCTCTACCGCCTCATCCGTCCCCGTCCCAACTACTACAGCGCCTTCACCACCGCCATCCACGGCCTGAGCTATGCCGATACGGCCGATGCCCCCGATTTCCGCACCGTGTGGGAGGAGGTTGCCCCCCGCATCGAGGGGCTGCCCCTCGTGGCCCACAACTCGCCCTTCGACGAAGGGTGCCTCAAGGCCGTCTTCGAGCTCTACGGCATGCCCTATCCCGGCTACCGCTTCTACTGCACCTGCCGCGCTTCGCGCCGCATCTTCGGCAGCCGCCTGCCCAACCACCAGCTCCATACCGTTGCGGCCGCCTGCGGCTTCGACCTCGAACACCACCACCATGCGCTGGCCGATGCCGAGGCCTGCGCCCGCATTGCGCTCAAGATTCTCTGAAAGGTGCGGCCGTATGCCGTCGTTAGCGGCGGAACGCTGCGCATGCCGCCGGGCCGAAGCCGGACTCTGCGCTGTCGCCTGTTGCGGCGGAACACTGCGCACGCCGCCGGCGCGCATCCTCCGTATGACCCCGCATGAAACGAAGACCCCCGACACGACTGCGTGCCGGGGGTCTTTGTCTGTCGGGCGGCTCGATGGCCTAAAGACCCAGCTCGACCTGGAAGCGGATTTCCCAGCGGTTGTAGTTGGGGTTGAGCGCTCCGCTCTGGTGGTTGTACGAGGCGTCGGCCTGCAGCTTGAGGCTGTGCCCGATGAGGTAGCGCGTCACGCCGATGGTGGTCTGGTTCCAGCGGCGGTAGCCGGCCAGCGACTGCACCTCGCCGTCGGGGAACATCGTCGAGTTGCGCAGCGCGATTTCCCACTTCTGCTTGATGAGGTAGCTCGTCTGGAGGTTGAGACCCTTGCCCGTGTAGACGAAGAGCCCCTGCTCCTGGTCGAAGAGCGGACGGTCGCACGTGCGCCCCATGAAGTCGGTGTAGAAGGCGAAGCCGCGGTACTTGAGGATGAAGTCGAAAAAGTAGGCCCCCAGGTTGCGGTGCTCGCCCTCGGGCATCAGTGCGCCGTTCTGGCCCTGGATGCGCACGGCGCGGCTGTTGTAGGAGTAGGCGCCCGCCAGCAGGATTTTCACCCGCTCCTCGTGCTCGAAGTCACCCTCGATGACGTCGCCCTTCGACTTGAAGCGCCCCAGCGGGTAGAGCTCCAGACGACCCGTGTAGGCCAGTCCGCCGTCGGACGACGTGCTCCAGTTGCGCCCCTCGCCCAGCGTGATGGACCCCTTGGCTGAGAGGCGGAAGCGCTTGCCGATGCGGCCGTTGTATTCGCCGAAGAAGCCGAAGTCGCGGTCGAGGTTGAACTCGCTGTTGACGATGCTGCGGTCGACGAACTGCAGGGCGCTCGACGAGTTGACGCGGGCGCGGTTGGCCTTGATTTTCGTCTGTCCGAAGCCGATGTTCCAGTGAGCGTTGGGTACGTAGTAGACGATTGCGTCGCGGACGATGTTCGTGTTGCCGTTGGGCAGCTCCTTGGTGTCGTAGGGAGTGAATCCGAGCTGGATGGAGTAGACCAGCTTGGGCGAGTAGATGTAACCGTCGAAGCGCAGGCGCAGCCGCTTGACGCGCGCCTCGGTCTGCGTGAGCGAGAAGTCGCGGTCGAACGAGAGCCCCACCATGTTCTGCATGCGGAAGCGCAGCGTCATCGAGTACCACTTGCTCCGCGGCTGGAAGGTGATGCCCTTGCCTATCTCGATGTTGGGCATCATGCGCAGCAGTTCGAGCAGCTCCTCGTCGGAGTGCTCCGCGTCGGCGAGAGCCGCGATGCTGTCTGCGGGATACTCCTGATGGGCCACTTCGAGGCTGTCGGAATCCGTCTGCGAGGCGCCGTTGACGGTGAATACGGTTTTTCGGAACAGGGAACGCTCCTCCTGGGCGCGAAGTCCCGTTGCGGCGGTCAGACACAACAGCAAAAGCAGGATACGGTGTTTCATCTTGGGGTATTTTGGTTCGGTAAAAGGTTTTGGTTGACGGGAATGGTTTCATTCCGGCTTTCGAGTGACAAAGTTGCGAAATAAATCTGAAACCATTATGAAACCGATGTTACAATTCGGTTACAGCTCCGGCTTCCCGGTTGCCATGCTGCCGCGGGAGGCCCCTCTGGAGGGGGTGGCTCCCTTCGAAGGGGCCGGGTCATGGCTGCCCGCGAGGCGGAGTTCCCGACCTCCCGTTTGCCATTGAGCCCATCTTTCACTATATTTGTATCAAGCCTGCGGCGCGGAACGGTCTGTCGCCCCTCCTCGGGGAACGGCAGCGTGTTGTCAGACGACATTTTTCAAACACGTGGCTTATGGTACAGGTATTCGGTCGGAGCTTCGGGCTCCGAATCTCGTGGGCGCTGCTGGCGCTGTCACTCTCGGCCTGCGGGGCGGAGCAGAAGGGGGCGGATGAGCCGCTTTTCCCGGCACGTCCGTCGCGCGAAGCCTTCGAGAATTTTTGGTGGGAGGAGGTCTCCGGTGCGGGCCTTCGCTTCTGGAGTCAGAGCGACGGCCGGCTGCAGGTGGTGGCCGATTCGGAACTGCCCGGTGCCCGGCTCGAGTGCGACGGTGTCCCGGGGCAGCCGGTGCTGCGGGTGCTCCGCATCGACGGCGACGGTCCCGAAGCCCTGCTCTCGCAGCTCGGGAGGATGCCCGGTTGGGATGCATCGCAGGAGTGTGTCATGCAGGAGGTGGCGAGCGGTCGTCGGGGTGTGCGGCGCTTTGAGCTTCGGCCGGCAGGGGCCTGCGCCGAGGAGTTCCGCCGGCGGAGTGCCGGGGAGCCCGTGCCTGCAACCTGCAGCGGATGGGGTGTGGGCAACAGCGGTATGCGCTATTTCGAGCTGCATGCCAATGCTCCGGGGCGTGCGCTCTTTGTCGAAATCGGCCAGGATGCACCCCTTTTCGACGAGCAGAGCATCGTGCTGCTGCCCGATTCGGTTGTCTTGGGCGGCACGAAGCGCGTCAAGGGGCGGTTGATTATCGGTCACGAGGTCCGTTCGTTCATGGCCGACAACGATACGTGTGAATATTGGGTCATCGACCGCACCGGTCGGCTTGCGGCGGAGTATGACCGTGTCACGGGCGGTGTGAAGAACGGTCGGGTCGTCGAGGCGGAGCTTGAGGTCCGTGATACGGGACCCCGCGATGAGGGTTTTGCGGCCGAATATACGGGCGTCTACGAGGTGACGAAGGTCGTCTCGCTGCGAGCCGGGCAGTAAGTCTCCGTCCCGTGCGGCTGCGCCGTTCCGGCCTTTTTGCTCCGCCCGCCCGTTCCGTGCAGGGCCCGGTCCGGCGGTGAAACAAAAAAAGCCTGAGTTCTCGAAACTCAGGCTTTTCTTCGTTGCGGAGAGTGGGGGATTAACTGTGCTGCGCACGCTTTTTCCCCGTCCCCTCGCCGGGGAGGCCCCTGCAACAGGCGAAAAGCCGTGCGGCTGCGCCGCTCCGGCCTTTTTGTTCCGCCCGCCCGTTCCGTGCAGGGCCCGGTCCGGCGGTGAAACAAAAAAGCCTGAGTTTCAGAACTCAGGCTTTTCTTCGTTGCGGAGAGTGGGGTAACTGAACCCATATCATAATTGCCAATATATCAACGCATTAAGATCGTAAAAATTTTTAGATACACCGAATAGGCCACAACCTTTTTTCGCTGTTTTCCCTTGTATTCACTTGGTTGTTACAAAGTTACGAAAAATCCCCGGATTTTGCAACCGAATTGGAAACGAACCTGCGGATTTTTTTATCGTTTTTGTGGGTATTATGATGTGCCTAAATGTCAATAAATCAATATTTTAGTTGTGACGTTTGAACCTGGTGCCCAATCTGATATTTCCAGTCCCTGTAACATCCCTGGAAGGTGATTCGGCGGTTCAGTAGGGGATTCGGAAGTAGTCGAGCAGGGCCTTGTAGTTGTCCTGCGCCGTGAGACTGGTGTCGCGCAGATATTCGCGCACGGCGGGCCACTGCTGCAGACCGCGGTAGTAGAACATCTTGAGGTCGTCGGTGATGATGAAGGGAACGATGCCGGCTGCCAGACACTCTTTGAACATCAGGAGCCTTCCGACGCGGCCGTTGCCATCCTGAAACGGGTGGATGCACTCGAAACGCTGGTGCAGATCGAGAATGTCGTCGAGTGTTTTGTGCCGCCGGGCGTTGTACTCCGCAAGGAGTCGCTTCATCTCACGGTGCACCTGCTCGGGAGGCGTAGTCTCCATGCCGCCCACCTCGTTGGGCAGACGCTTGTAGTCGCCCACGGCGAACCACTCCTTGCGGCTGTCCGACGTGCCGGACTTGAGTTGTGCATGCAGTTCCTTGATGAAGGCTTCGGTGAGCGGCTCCGTGGCCCGGTCGATGATCGTGTCGATGCAGCGGAAGTGGTTCGTGGTTTCGAGGATATCGTCTACACGCAGCGTCTCGCCCTCGACGCCCACCGTGTCGGTCTCGAAGATGTGGCGCGTTTGGTCGTGGGTCAGCCGGCTGCCTTCGATGTGGTTCGAGTTGTAGGTGAGGTCAATCTGTGTGCGATGGTAGATGCCGCCTTTGAGACGCATCGCCTTCTGCTCGCGCAGCACCTCCAGCAGCGGCATGATATGTCCCGTGCGGGGCTTGCGCAGAGGCAATGTGGCATCTGCCGGGATATTCCAGGTCTTGCCCGTAAGAAAGGCCCCCTCGATCTTTCCCGAGGCGCAGTAGTTGCGGGCTGTGCGCTCTGCGATACCGTGCTTTGCGGCGAATGCCGCGACTGAAATGTACTCCATAACCTAACGCCGTATCGGCAAGTTAAACGGCCGATTTTCGACCCAAATATAACGATTCTTGCCGATATCGGCAAATTATAGAAGTTTTGGTCCTGTTATCTGATGGATTGCCGGGGACAAGAGATGTCCGGGTTTCGGATCTAAAAAAATATATAATTGATTCAAGTACTGATAAACGAGTGCCGGGGTTGTCCCATTTTTGCCGTGGAAACCAAACCCGACATAGATGGAAAATCAACACACGGATGACTTGTCCCGCATTCTGCGGACGGTCGAAGAGATCCTCAAGATCGTACACTTCATGAAGGATCACCGGAGCCAGCTTGAAGGCGATCCGATCCTCGATTTTGCGGAGGTCTGCCAGTTGCTCCGCCAGAGCGAACGCCAGGTGCGCCGCTTCCGCGAACAGGGGCTGCTCGTCGGCTTCAACATCGGAGCCCGGCGCATGTACCTGCTCTCCGAGGTGCAGGAGTTCATCCGCAAGATGCGCCGCCGCGGAAAACTCGAATCGTTGAATCAATAAATCTGTTACCCATGGAAAACAAACAAAATCCCCGCATCTATCGGCTTGTCCCCTCCGAACAGCTCGAACATCTCATCAAGACGAACTTTCTTTTGAGCAAAAGTTTGCTGCTGTTTGAATACCTGTGCAGTCAAAGCGCCGAGCCGCTCTTCCTGACGGCCGATGCGGCCTGCGAAGTCCTCGACATTCGCCCCGAAACGCTGACCCGTTACCGCCAGAAACGGCTGATCCGCCCCAAGATCTATCGGCGGCAATTCCTATACAGCGCCTATGATCTGCTGATGCTCGTTTACCGGATCAACCAGCGCAATCTGCAAAATGCGCTGCGGCGTACTCCCCGGATTGTGATCGAAAGGAACGAGCATAACGGATGACGGAGGAACTGAAGAAAAATCCACAAGTGCCGACCTCGGACCAAGATAGCGGCGTGCCTGCACCTCGGAGTCCCTTTTCGCACGATCTCCACCCGTTCGGGTTGTATCGTCCGAAAAGGGCCTCCGGTTGGTCCCGCCGCTGTGTATCGGCCCGTGGCCGGCACCTTCTTTTCTGAATGGAGCCGGTCCATGGACCATATGTCAAACTTCAAAATGGATTTGGTATGATTGACCTTCAGAAACACATCTGGGAAGGCTGGACCGTCGGAGACTTTGTCGAGCGCTTGGCTCCCGAGTTGGATCGTATTATGTCGGGACGCAGCTGGCTCCGCCCTTTTACTACGAAGCAGGAGCTCGCCACATGGTGCCGGGAGAATCAGCCCTACCCCTACTATAAAAAGCACATTCCGGAAGTTGTTGCCTATTTTGGCCGGAGGTATCGTTTACGTTGACAGCATCAGGAGATGATTTACTACCATCACTTTTATGTCGAGAGCTTGTATACCGAGAACCGGCGGAGGATTCTCCGCTGGTTGTTTCGCACTTTTAGTGTCTACCTGTGTGAAGCAACGCCTGCGGGTTACAAGGGGCGATTCTACACGCAGGACGTCCGCTTCCCAAAAGCCGCTTTTCATGATTTGACATTCAGCCTTCGAGGTGACCGCTCGTTATGTCTGTGGGTCATCTCGTATGACCTGCACACGCTCTATCTTGAGCGGAATATCTATGTCTATGGGAAATGGGCCTCTTCTTCCCAAAAAGGTAGCTCTGTTGAAATCTCCATGTATGATATATATTCATATTACCTATAAATATCTTTCAATAAGAATCTTATGGTCTTCAGATAAATGATCAATATTTTTGAATGTTATTTGATTTTCATCGATTGTTTTCACACATGGCACTAGCCATTCTAAATCATCTGCAGAAAATCCATATTTAAGTAGCCAAATTTCTGTTATATCAGTTGTCCCAAATTGTATAAAGTTCGATAAGTCAAGAGCAAGCTGGTCTTGTGTTGCTTGGTAATATAATTTTAAGACAGCACAAATAGGAGTTGCCAGAGATAGATTAATTACTTTATCAATATAGTCATATGTATCATATACAAGTAAATCATATTTAAATGAATGTGGTGATGCTGGGAATAACGCAACATTTCGTGCATTCTTGTTGGGAAGAGCTATTGCAACAGGTGTTCTTTGTAGTGTTAATTGTTCAAGTTCTATTCTTTTTTGTTCCTCAGTAATATTCCCACTTTTAAATCTTCTATTGATTTCTGCTTTTTTCGATTTTTGTTGAATATAGCTTTGTCTTAAAGAAACAATTTCTTTAAAAGATTTTCCTTGTACTCTCCATAGAAGCATTGGAATAGAGGCGCTAAGTACTGTTTTTTCAGCAGATGTTAATTCTTGTCTTCGTAAGTGTACGACATATATTCTTCTGAAGCACTCTTTAATATGATCCCTTTCACTGGTTGGTATTTCGTAATATTTATCTGCAGAAATTAAGCGGCCTCTGTTAAATAATTTTTCTAATATATAAGCTACATCATTAAAAACATCAGAAGCCAGAATTCGTTGTTTTTGAGATTCAGTAATCTTTAGATCATTATTAAATGTATTATTTTGGATCGCCTCGATTATATCTTTATGATCTTCCGGTGCATCATTTATATTTTCAGCTAATGCTGATACCTCGGATAGCGTACTGGGATTAATTAAACGAGTACAGAATGTAGTTTTATTGGATTCTGATATAACTACATATCCATAATCGAACACATTCGAATTATTAGTGGTTCTTCCTGCTCTACCTATTAGATTCTTTAGGTCTAAACGTTTTTTGTCTTCTGAGCCATTAAAAACAAAGTTATCAATCCATACGACATCAAAAGGCATATTGATTCCTTGAATCAGTGTTGATGTAGCAAAGCATATTCTTGCGAAGCCACCAGCAACGAATTCTTCAATCATCCATCGCATTTTTAATGGCATTGAGCCATGATGAAGCACAATACCTCTTTTCATCAGAGATAGAAGAAGTGAGTGCTTATCACCATGTAACGAGCCGCCAATATATTCTTTTAGTCTTTCAAAAATAACTAATGCTTTGGCATCTTTTATTTCATCACATTGATCTATGTACTTTTTAAAATCTTGTATAAATTCTTCAGAATACAGTTTATTCTTTGATACATAGACCAAAACACTTCCATTATTATTTAAGCAATCAAGGATAACATCATTGACAATTATAGAATCTGTATCCTGAAATGGGGAGAACAGCTTGTATGTATTTCTCCTTTTGGTGTAGTATAATTTACCTACAGAATTTTGGTTATATACTTTATAGGAAGTGCAGTCGACTAAGTTGTTTCTTGTAAGTTGTGCTTCAGGATTTGATACGAACGGATGAGCAAAAACCTTTTTGGCGTTAGGAATATAAAATTCACACTTTCTTACCAATGCATCAAATAGCATTCCTCTATATGCATCCTCAGTAATCTGTGCTTCATCGAATAATATAAGTCCTATATTTAAAGATCCTAATATAGGAAAAACATCATCAGCTCTTTCTGGGGTGACGATATATATACGTCTATTAACTTTATTACGATTAACGTCTTCTATGAATTGTAATACAAGGACGTTTTTGGGAACAATTTTTCTAATCGTGTTGATATATTCAGCTATGAGTGCACGAGAGGGTAAAACTATAACAACATCATTGTCAACAATTGACAATAAGGATCTAAATAGAAAGGACTTACCGCTGCTTGTGGGAGCTGAAAAAGAAAAAATTTTATTGTTTTTAATCTCTTTAAATTCACTCGCTTGTACTGGAGTGAAATCAAAACTTGTTGCCTGTTTTATTGCATCACGGTGAATCTTGTAGGATAGCTCTAAAACTGACTGAGGTTCTGTTGTTTTATAGAATAGCCCCATCAGATACATTAATTGATGCTCATAATCTTTGAACAAGTCTGGATAAAATTTTTTGATGCAAGCTAATGTTTCAAGATGGCATGCTGAAATTGGGCCAGACTTATGTATATCTATTAAGATATTATCCATTAGCGCTTTAAGCTTGGCAATATCTGCGTTTCTTGTGACAATCATATTATTTCAACTGTAATTAGATAGACTTCTGGATAATTAAGTAAAGCACTAAATGTAGGATATTTAATAGCATTTTCTATTGTATGCAGCAGGTTTCGTGTATTAACAGAGAATGCTGCGGCAAATCCTAATTGATCTGTTAAAACATTGCGTGCTGCATTCTCTGTTGCCAATACTCTAAGATGACGAAGTTCTCTACTCATCTTATTATCATGAATGAATTTGTTTATTTGATTAAATGCGTCATAATATCCATTTTGAGTACTTTTATATTTGGCTTCTCCATATACAATTATATCGGAAGTACTTAATGTATGGAAATCAAAGCCAGGATTACCTTTTACTTGTTCTTTCCATAATTCCGCTATTGGAATCTTTGTGTGAGTAAGTCCTTGGACTAAAGCTTCTTGTGCATTCATTGAAACTAAATATTCACCTAAGTCATCTTTTAGATTTCCAGGTGTATAAGAAGCACTCAGATATTCACTCGTTATCATATTGCACAAATCTCTAATTGTAGGTTCTGCACAAGCAAGATAATTAGCTTTGTCTATATCGTCAAGTGTTGCCAACCAACTAGTTTCTTGAAGCCATGTTATTATTTGCATAGCCTCGGTCGGAATCTGTGTTCTTGATATCTGTATATCAAGTTCAACCACACATGGATGCGGTGGTAGTCCATAATGTGTTAAATCAATGCGTTGGATATTTATGATGTTCATATGGAAGTTATCTATTGAATCCAAACCTATTCCAAGCCTCCATTACCAGGCGTTTTGTGCGGTACTCGCCTAGTTCTCGAAGCTCCCGTTCCTTGAGTACACGGAATGTCTCATTGATACAGCCCTTGCCACAAACATCCTCTGGATCGAGGATATAGCGGAGATCCTCGGTGCTCAGACCGTATAAATGGGCAAAGATGGCATCCAGTTCGGCCTGCCATGCGGCACGCTGCTCTTCATCCCAAATAACAGGCTCCTCGGGCAGACTATACTCCTCCGGGCACTCCTCCCGCAACTCTTCCATCCAGCCGTCCAAGTCGTGGTTGAACCAGCAAAGGCGTGCTACGCGCTCCACAATGTCTCGTTCATAGCCCGACGAAGTGATCTGCTCGGGGGTAAGAACGGCTAATTGTTTGGTAACAAAAATATTAATATTTTTTCCTCCCAGTTTTTGTCTAGTAATATAATCCATAACGATGGATGACATCATGGAAAGAAATAATATACCTTGAATAGTTCCTTTATCTAAATATAAAAGTGAGAGACTATTTCCTATCCCATAGGTATTAGGGATAAGGCAGGGTAAAAATGAACGACTGTCATGACTTTCCATGATAGCACGATATGCAATTGACCATTTATGATTCCATTCCCATGTAATATTCTTATTCTTATCATATTTAATACACTTATTCTTAACAGAAGACAATGGCACCCAGTACCACGGTATAATGGATGAATTAGGGTTTGTCAAATTTGATGGAGTTGCGATAGTATTAGGTCGTTCATTAGAAGTTGGCCATGTCCCGTAATGATGGTTATAGAGCCATATCATCTTTCCTTCATATAGGGGGACATATAATTCTTCATTTAGATAAAAATTGGGCGCTTGATATATTGCTCCTTCAGCAATTAGTTGTGAATATGTTCGGAATAAATGTGAGTCTCCAGACATGTGAAACATGCTTCCAAACTTAATATTCCACGGATTTTCATTTATAACCTCGTTTAATAATACTTTACAGTGTTGATATATTTTAGTGGTAAGTTGTGCATCTCGGTTTGTACGGAATACTGGGCATGTTCTTGTATTAGGATTAAGTAGCGAGAAAATATCTGTACACAACGTATATATGCGATTACTATCGAATAGATGATCAATGCGTCTCAAATAAAAACCTCCTTCTACTGTTTGTGATTCTATTTTTTTATTTCCTGCTGTTATGAGGGCAAATTTATAATTATGTGCTATAGGAAATATCTTTTCTTCATTTTCAAACCCATAAAAAGATATAAGCCGATTTTCGTCGATAAGTTTTGCAAAGAACGTTTTATTGCTTTCATTCACAGCAATACCGAGTGGTATAACCAATCCCCATGCTTCCAACGAGCAATTCAAACAGTGTTCGGCAAATAGCGGGTACAAATCAATATCTCCGGTTGCTGTCATTGGAAAACGCCCTCCAAAGCGGACAAAACGGCTCATGGCTTCGGCGTCAGCCAATGCCAACTGGTATGCCTCATAAAGGTCAGGATCAGTTGTCGGCAGATTGGCAATAGCCTGTTTGCGTTGCGCTGCGGTACCGGCATTTACAATATCGGCACGGCCATTCTGCTCAAACCATTTCTTATCTTCTACCTTGATTTTATCCCAAGGCGGGTTGCCGCACATGACATCGAAGCCGCCTCCATCAGCAAAGACTTCGGGAAACTCGACGCACCAGTGGAAGAAACGGTGTGTGTGGGCAACCTCTCTCACCTCTTCTTTGAACGAATCGGGAAGGACCTGCAGTCCTTCCATTTCGTCGGCTGTATAATCGAGGTATTTTATCTCCTGGAGCGCATTATAAACGGTGCGGGTATACGGGATGTTGAAAGCGGTAAAGGTGCCGGTCTCTCCGTCGAACTCCGAAGTTAGATTCGTTGCCTTGAATTGCTTGTAGAAGCTGTAGGTATAGATGTCGCAGGCTCGGCGCAAACACTCTACGCGAGGTGAAACCATCAGCTCTTCCCAGCGAGATTGCTTGGCAAGTTCTTGCGGGAGAGAGTCTTCAGGCATGGCATTAATCTCTCGAACCTTTCCGGCCAGTCCGATCTGTTCGCTGTTGATGCTCTGAATCGCAATGTCGTTGCTGAACAGCGTGATGGACAGACCCATGCTTTCTCCGCTGCGCACCAGCCGGACATCTTTGAGAGCCTCTTTATTGAGGTCGATAATCTTTTTCTTGGTTTCCTTGTCCTCTGCCGCAAATGCTTCCTTGGGAACTCCGTCGAGAAGCACATCGAGGTCAGTCACTCCGACAACGGAGTTGCCGCACCGAATATGGTGGTCGAGGAAGGAGAGCGGTTTCCCGGCGCAATAGCCCTCAATCCAAAGTACAACCTTACACAGTTCGACGGCATCGGGGTTGTGGTCCACGGCATAGATACACTTCTGGATTACCTCGCGAAGCGCTTCGCGGTAGTCGAGAGATGCCGGGTTGTCTTCACCGGTGCGTAATGTGCAGATATACCAGGCCAAAGTACGGGCCATGGCCAGTACGATATGACCGGAGCCGCTGGCGGCGTCGCACACCTTTATGGAAAGCAGCGAACGCACCTTTTCTTCCGTAGTCTGGTATTTGGTGATACGCTCTTTGATAACTGGTTCTAATGTCGTGCGGATAAGGCTTTGTACGAGATCCGGGCGGGTATAGTAGGAGCTGGATGACTTCCGGTCGAGGCCGGCGCCAAACGTAAAATTCCATCCAGAGAATGATGTTCCCTCGGTGATGATGGCCCGCATCTCCAAAATACCCTCGTATACAGAACCGAACTCTTCGACATCGAGCGAAGAATAGTTGATCTTCACCCGATTCTGTCTTTCGTCCTTAAACTCGTTCAGGCAGGAGAATGCTGCAAGAAGTTGGTCATTGGTGATTTGACAGCGGCGTAAATAATGCAAAGTATCGGGTGCGAATAAAATACCGCCAAGCGGTTTGATAAAGAGCGGCGCACCGAACTTTTCGTCTTCAAACAGCCGGAACGAATCCATTAAACCCTCCCACAGGTCGCTATACCGACTTTCGCGCAAATAGGACAGTTCAGACAGTCGGCGTAAACGGGATACGGCATAATATTTTTTGTAGATGTCCTGGCAACGTATTTTCTGTTCATAGTCTGCATCCTTATCCGGAGTGTCGATGTTATAGACCAGATTCCGGTCTTCGATGATAAACAGGAACAGTAACCGATAGATGAAATGGATCAATTCCTTATTCAGGGTCTGCGCATTGGCTTCGCCATTTATGACGGCCTGTCTGAATGCTTCATTACCATCACCCTTCCCGCACACTACCGCGCGGCCCAATATTTCCATGGCTCTTTGGACCGCATCGCTCAATCCGGCGCGAATACGGTTGCCGCTCTCGATAGAACGATTGAACCATTGTTCCATGATGCAGGCGTCGTCTCCACTATGTGAGAAACGAGATGTGTGCATCAAACGGAACAGCAGGCAAAATTCGGCATAATGATCCTCCTCGACCATACGGCGAAGGTCGAATTCGATGTATGTCAACTTGACCAGTTGTCCCGTGTTGCGAATCATGCGTAGCACCTGTCCATTGGTGACTATGCCGTAAATGTGCTCGGTGTTATTCAGATAATCGAGCATGGTGGCATGAGGCGACTTTTGACGGCGTTCACCCTTGACTCGCAGGTCGAGCGTACATTTGTCGAGCGTATCGAGTTCAACATTTCCTGTTTTGTCTCCTACAATGATGATCGGCATCTGACCTAATTCGGGACAGATATAGGGTATGTCGAATTTGCGCTCGCCAGCCTCAATTTGTGTGGGCTGATAGTCCAATTGATAATCGAGACTTGAGAAGAATCGCTCCATAAGACGGCGTACGGCTTTCGTGCCATATGGGTCGCGAAGCGGGTTGCGCTCGGAAAATAGTTTCCAATCGTTACGCAGGCTACTCCATGCATTGTCGATCTTTGCCGAGAGAGGAACATCGAGGTTAAAGTCCTGTTCCCGGTTGCCCGGCATGGATGAATCGGTCTCTATCTCATGCAGAATATCGTCTGAGAGAAGATGTCCGTATATATGTATTGAAGTATAATCCATAATTCAACAGTTATGATTGGGATACTTTGGGAATATACACAAAAGCCGCAATTACATCCATGGGAAGTACGGGTCTTACTACTTGATACTCCGCTTCCGAAAGATAGGTGCGATATTGTGCAAACGAATGGACCAGATTATTGGCTCGTTCAGTTGCCGTATCATCTGTATGCTGGCGTAATGTACCCTCGTCGTTTATCCATTCCAAACGGCGATTGAAGATATTGCGTTGTGTTGCCAAGTCGATATCGCCAGTTGCATACGAATTTAAAAATAGGTCGCGGCAGTCTTGTTCGGATATAAAATCATGATTTTCAATCTTCCCTTTATAACCGAAAAATATCATTTCCTCACCAACCAATTGATGGTCACTGCGCTTTGTCTCGCTGATGACGGAGCGCACTCGCATAAGCAACACGGTTGTTACCGTATTTACCTTGTCTGTTTCTTCAATCATTGCACGGCAGGCAGCTAACCTCCCGCCGTTGATGGTGTCATTGATAACACCACGCGAAAGATCCTCTACAAAGGTGTGATTACGCCCGATATACATGTAATTTTTGGGTGTGGGAGACGCAAATGAGATACGTACAGTTCCTTTCTTGTCTACGGCTCGCATGAAATAAGATCTTAGGCTATCTTCCAATTCGATAAGCTGGAATGAATAGCAAAGAGGTATATTATCAGTTTTTACGTTGACGCCGGCATGTCGTAATTCTCCGATGACAAAATCCCTTGTATCATAAATGTCGCCTATTACCTTTTTTGCTTCATTTAGGCTCTCAATTAACCGAGTAGGATCCATGGCTTTCGTATTATGAGCAAAGTAGGTATGCGACTTTTTCTCAATTTCAACGGCGCGTTGGATACGTTTGTCGTGTTCTTCCGTTGTTTCATTAAATGCCTCGTCCATGTCAAAAAGAGTCGGCTGTTTAATGAATTCTTTTTTCGTGTCGAGGACGATGATTTCTTCCATAATGCTCTCCATGAGCGAAGAGTCGTTATCGGCAATCGGTATGTAAATGCCTAATGATTTGCGTATTTGCTCCTGCTTACGGTAGAGTACTTTCATGATAATCTTGTCCACAGGATTGGTCTCCTCATCAAAGATAGTGAAAATAGCCACCTCTTTTTCCGTCTGTCCAAAACGGTCTATGCGTCCGTTGCGTTGCTCCATTCGGTTCGGATTCCATGGTAGGTCATAGTGAATAACACAGTTAAAGCCAGTTTGAAGATTTACACCTTCAGACAGGCAATCTGTGCATATCAAGACGTGACGAGGCGTTTTGGACAGTTCGTCAATCTTCATTTTGCGATCTTCATCCGTAAGACGACTGGTAATGACTCCTACGGCAACATCTTTATATTTCTTGTTGTTGGATAAATGTTTGGCAATATAGTCTTTACAATATTCTGCAGTCTGAATATACTGACAAAAGATAATTGGGTTATATCCTGAATTAAGGGCAAATTCAACAGTCCTTGCCAATTCCGTTACTTTATTATCTTGCTTCTTTTCTTTGATGTCTCGAAGGACCGAAATAAATGAACGAAACTTGTTTTTTTCACTGCTGGATGATTCTTCATACGATTCAGGAATTACGTCGTCACCAAGAAGACCATCCTTTAATGCATCGTTGAACTTATAAGTTTTGTCGTTATCATCTGTAGCATTTTCAGAATCATTAGAACGTTTGCTTATCTTATTCTGAAGCATACTAATACCCGCTTCAGGACTTGACATGACACCTCGGATGAGAGCCAATAAATCCCAATAGATATAGCGCTGCTTGATTTTTTCTAAAGAACGTGCAGCTTTTACACCTTCACGGACATAATCTATAATATCCATCAAGAGTGCATGATACGAAGTGCTTAACTCATATTTTGCATCGAATTGAACACGTGCTGGAAATATCATATCATTTCCCACATAAGGCTTGACATCAGCACGGCGCCGTTGAATGAAATAATGAGACAACTCCTCCCGTTGACGGGCGTCTTCTAATGTAAAATACTTGAATTCAGGTTTTAACAGGCCGATAAGCGATTGAAATTCTTCATTGTTTCCGCTATGCGGTGTTGCAGTTAGAAGAACAATGTGTCTCTCTGTTTGTGCTAAATCCGAGAGCAAAGAATGGCGTAACTGTTGACTCTTATTGGCTCCTTTGGGTTTTGCGCAAGTGTGAGCTTCATCTACAATGATAAATTCCGGACAATGTTGTAGAAACATTGGTTTTCGGTCAGACGCTTTGATATAATCAATGGAAATGATTTGAAAAGGAATATCGCGGAATACGTTTTGGTTAGCTCGCATATTCTTTTCTAATCGACTTATAGTACTGGAGCGAATAATCTCCGCTTCCAGTCCAAATTTATCACGAATCTCATTTTGCCACTGTTCACAAAGATGGGGCAGACAGATAACAGCAAATCGTTGAATCTCCTTTCGATCCAAGAGCTCTTTAGCAATCAATAATGATTCTAATGTTTTACCTATACCTACATCATCAGCAATAAGCAGTCGAATTAGTTTATGCTTTAAGACTAGTATGAGGGGCACCATTTGATAGGGGCGGGGCTCAAAAGAAAGTCTGCCCAAACATTGAAATGGTCCAGCTATATCGCGAAATGATAATCTGCACGCATTATAAAGGATGCGTGCTGCTTCGGGATAGCTGTTAGCTCCTACATCATCTGATGTAGGCTTACGAAAATCGTATGAACTGACAATGGTATCAAGTTGGCTACCATATAGCGGTTTATATAAAGCTATTGTCTCAGCATCAGTACCTCCTAATGGTTTGATGATAAGCAGTTCTTTATCTGATGATTGTTGAACAACCCATGGACGTGAGCGAAATTCAACAAGTGTTCCAGTCTTGTATTCCATTTCAATTAACTAATAGGCGTAAATATATCTGAATGTGCCGCTACGAATTCGGCCAAAGGTGTTTTGTAATGCCAAACAATAACTACATAACCCGCATCTTCAAGCACATCTCTTTTCTTCTTGTCATCTTCCTGTACTTTGGGTAAATCATGAGGCGTTCCATCACAGAATATCACTATTCTATCTCCATACATGAAATCGGGCTGCACATAATATTGCTCAGGGAACATTGGCTGGGCCTTATCGGGAAGTCGAAGCTTATGTTCATATAGATATTTTAAAAATTCATACTCCGTACTGCTATTATGGTCGCGAGTTGCTTCAAGTTCTTCATATTGTTTGTCATAACTTCGAAGTTGGCCAGCATTGCGTACCTCTATGTCAGCATCCATCATGAGGCAAAGTGTATTGTATATTTTGTGAATATCAATAAGTTGATGGTATGGCTGATTGTAATAGTTTAACAAATTGCTGTAATCAGCAGGGGCTAATTTTGCAAGCTCCTCGTCAGAAAGCTGGGTAGTCTTTCCATAGCATATTTCATACGCACGTTTTACCACAGCATGGTATGATGCTGGTTCTACCACTAAACGTTCTAACACGCCTAATGAACCTTCTGCATTTTCGTAGATGAGGACATTGGGAACTTTTTCTTCACCCATTACATCGGCTCCTATTTCACTTCCTTCAATTTGAAATACATCTTCAATGGCCTGCTTAAATGCGTATAGGAATGTACGAACAGCTCCGTTATCTACTAAGGCAAGTGTGTCAAGAGGCTGAATATAAATAGCATTGGCTGTTGTTTCGGTGAATAACTTTACGTACTTAATATTATTTGGTTCTTCCGGATGTTGCTCTTGTTTCTGCGTAAAAATAGCCATACGCTCGGCACTAACCCAGTCTCCTGTTTTCGTATCTAAGGCAAAACCGTTGGCATTGCTATCATTCTTTGATTCAAGAATATAAGTCAAACGACATGATGGTATATATCGAATGTTTGCAAGATGCGTCCCATTTTTGGTCTTTAGCTCGCACATACTTATTGTACGAGTGTCGTCAGAAGTGAAATATGTATTCAATTGGTAGAACTTACGACTACGTTCTTCTTCCTGACATGTAATTTTTTCGCTTTCTTGTGCTACCATGTCCTGCATTTGGATACAATAGCCAGGTATCATCTTAGAAACACCATCAAGACTTTCTCCGGTAATAATATCTGTATGATGAGATGCATTTTCTTGATTCTTATAAATAACACCTGTCTTAGGATTGTAGAAGAACTTATGAGGCGTTACCTCACCGGTTAGCATCATACGAGATACACGGAATTTGCCACCATCATTATAGATGATGTTTTGAGGGCCGAATTCCGTCAATGCCAATGATTTTGCTCGACTAAGATATTCTATCTTATCACTATTTTTATATTGAAGTAAAGCACGTTGGGGTAATTTCGTGAAATTATAGCCAGGTAAAAATCCTTCACTGGCAAAATATCGATAAGGGTAAAATTCGTTTTCTTCTGCTTTTTTACCTTGGTTTTGACCGAGCAGCATATCACGAAGCTCCGTGCCTCTTTTTTCTTTCAGCAGCGCTTCCTTTTTTTCATTGGAGTTCTCTCCGTAGACATTATTGCGTATGATAGCTTGCGCCTCTTCAATCTGCTGTTGCGCTAATTTATATAAACTGCGCCAACGATCAAGAGCTTTGTCAAAATCAAATAGATAGCCGTTTAGGACATGTTCAATCCAGCTGTCGGTAAACCAATATGGTTTTTCTTTATTGATTTTGTCAGAAAGAAATGAATCTGCTATCTCTTGTTTAAATATATTTTTTATCTCATCTTTTCGTTCGTCGGAAAGTTGGAGGTAGTGAATTACCTCTGGCTTCAACGTAATGTTATTTGCATTACTGTAATCAACCAAATCGGCAATTCCGTTAGACAATTGTGGAATAGGGCATACAGATAATATGGTAGAATGAAGGTGGGTCATGAATAATTCTTCATTTATCAAATCCATTCGAGGTGCTTTTACTTCTCCACTTACCATTTTCTCGGGATGTCGAAGATAATAATTCTCATGCGAGTTGCGCGGCCGACAATAAGTATAGATTAACGCAGCCTGACCACTACGACCTGCACGACCTGCGCGCTGAGTATAATTCGCCGGAGTCGGTGGTACATTGCGCATGCCAACTATAGACAAATCTTTGATGTCGATACCAAGTTCCATGGTTGGAGAGCAGTATAATACAGGAAACTCTCCATTGCGGAATTGTCGTTCACGCTCTTCTCGTACGTCTTTAGGTACCTGTCCTGTATGATCTTTAGCTTCCAAATTGATGGAAGAGAGGGGAATATTTTTGTAGAAGTTCTGAAAATATTTATTGGGCGTATAAATAATTTCATCACCAATTGTCCTGATTCTTGTTAGATCGGTTCTGATACTTTTCTCATCGCCTTTTTCCCATAAAATACTTGAATAGAACAGTTGGTAAGCTCCGTCGTTTTCTTGAATGTAATTACCTAATGCCGCAAACAAAGATTGCATATAGGAAATATACTCCTCGGGACCACCTATAGTTGCGGTTCCTCCATTTATTCTTAAAAAGTCTCGAACGAAGAACGATAGTTTCGACCGATAACCTGCCACTTCTTTGCCAAAAGCTTTACGCTTATTTTGCGGTTTTACAAAACACAATGCATGCGCTGCTGCGATTTTATCGTTGTCGTCCAATGTCCAGGGACTTTTTAGGTTTTCTCGAACTTGTTTTTCTATATCTTTTGAAGCCTCTTCAGTCCTATCATCAGAGTATATGCATAATTTGTGGCGCATATAGTCTAATATCTGAATGATAAAACGTTCTTTATTCTCATCAGATAGTCCGTCTAATTCAGGAATGTCGTAGAGGCGTTCGCTTCCATTTTCTCCTGTAATTTCATCATGAAGGAACTCGTAGTTAATTTTTAATAATGCACACTCTTCAAGGTTGGGCATATTTACTTGCCAGTTTCCGGCCAGGTCGTCATAGATGATAGTTCCTAAATATCTTTCCATGACGCTTTCTACTTTTCTCGCGCGTCCTCCAGTCCAGTTCGGGTAACGGAAATAGTCGTCGTGGGAAAGGTTCAGTTGTTTGAATACAAGCCTGGCAATCTTGTCGCTGCTAATGGGGCCGTCGGATTCCTTCACCGCATTCCAGATGGCAGAACGTATTTTACCGATGCGTATAAAGTCATTAAAATGTCCAGCTTGTAACGCAGCATCCTGACGAGCATCTACAAAGGTCATGAGTTTACAGTCTGCAGGCTCGACATTGGCAGTTCTCATTTTTATGATATTCTCATAAGAAAGAACAGTTGTGGCCGTACTTCTGCCTTCACTGCCAATTTTTGATAATTTTGACCATTCTTTGCTTGAGCCTGAATAGATTGCTTTTGCTGTTGGATCATACTTAAGGGGGCAGGGTACATATATTCCCTCTATAGAATCACAATTGGCGAACTGATTCTCTGATATTTGACCACTTATTGTAAAATAAATTCTTTTTGGGAACCGATCCAGATATGTTTTTTTAATTGTTCGATTTCCTCGTTTGTCTAAAGTATACCAGTCCTCAGGGATTTCGTCAGAATCTGGATCGAGGAGGAAATCTTCAATCGATTCAGTCCTATGGGGAACTATAATATAGCCATTGTCTATAGAAGATTCTAGTTCATCTTCATTACGTTCGTCATAGTTTCGAGGATAAAGAATGTTATTAATTACCTTTACGGAGTATAATTCATGCCCACTTAAACGACTGAACATGACAGGGTAATATTGAACCTTATGATTTTCGTCGGACAATTCTTCACAATATAATTTCTCCTCGACTGTAATATATCGGTTCTTGGGATTTCCCAAGGTCGCATATACGTTTCCAGTCTGAGGAATAAACTGATGAATCTTATAAGGTAATAAGTTCGTTCTTTGATTTATATTAACATCATTGCACCAGTTTAATACCCTAACAATGTGTTGGAAACAATTATCTATTGACACTTTTTTGTCAATATAATTATATAGTTTCTCTGCAATTTCTTCAATGGAGCACGGGGTCCCTCTGAAATACTTCTGTTCTTCCTCATCAAAGCGTAATGCGATATTTTGCTCAATCCAATTGGTTGTTGGATAATTACGAACCTTATCAGCACTCAAATCTGATGGGATAGGCGAGGTTATAGCTGATATGATTTCTTCTTTGGAATAATTAGGATTAGTTAAACCTACCTTTAAGGTCTCATCCACAACTTGGGTGATGTCATAGTTGCTGCCAAAAATGCAGGATGCGACTTCTGCTACTTTTTGACGTTGTTCTTTGTAGCTGAGTTTGTCATTTGCTACCATTGTAGCGGACGTGCCAAAGCATAAAACAGATTTCTTTGCTTGTGCTTTTATTCGTCTAATCAGAAATGATACGTCGCTACCTTGCATGCCTCGATATGTGTGTAGTTCATCAAATACGAGGTAATGAAGATTTTCAAGGAAACAGTCTCTAAGGCGTTTTTCGTCACCAGCCCGCGTCATTAAAAGCTCTAACATCATATAGTTCGTTAATATGATATTAGGTGGCGTTTGTTGCATGCGTTCGCGAGCTAGTGAATCCTCTTGTCCCGTGTATTTACCAAACGTAAATGGACATTCTTTCCCGGTCGTAGCTTCATATTGGTTACGATACCGATCCAACTCGTCAGATTGAGAGTTGATTAGTGCATTCATGGGATAGACAATAATAGCTATTGTCTTGTTAATACAATCTTCTTGATGTTGTAAGACATAATTGAAGATTGTAGCCATAAATGTTCGAGACTTTCCCGAACCTGTACCAGATGTTACAATAAATTCCCTATCTTGACATCCTAGCTCGATTGCCTCTTGTTGGTGTTTGTAGAAGGGGGTTTTGAAAAACAGCCTTAAATCTTTATGGATGGGTAACCCGCTTTCAATCATTTGAAGCACATCAATCCCTTGGGCAAAATTCGGATTGAATTGAATCAGAGCTTTGGGCCAAAGCTTTTCATCTTGAACGGCTTCACCAACTGTGCACCTTATTCGCTCATCTTTTATAGAAATGAAGCTGCTGATATAATCTTTGTAGCTTTGTTTAAGCTCGTTATATATATCTATTATATTCATGTTATGAGATTTTTATGTGGCTTTTTATTACTTTGTACTAATCAGCAGTTCTCTAATATCAATTTCTAGGATTCGGGCTATTCTTAGTAGTGTTTCGAGGCTCGGTTGAGATGAGTTTGTGCACCATTTGGATACCGTAGCCGGATCCTTGCCTAACTGCTCGGACAACCATTTGCTGGTCCGCTTCTTTTCCACAAGCACAACTTTTATCCGATTGATGTCTCTCTCTTTTTCCATTCGTGTATTATTCGCTTTTTTGCAAAGATAAGAAACCCTATCTATTCTCAATTATTTCAATTAGGTTTTTTGCTATTAAAATTGCGAATTAGATCAATATTATTAAAAAGTTCGATATTTTTGTATAATAGATAAAGTATATTTAACCCTGAAGTTATGGATATAAAACAAATGGATCAATTTTATAAGAAGGTGTGTGAGTTACTTCCTTACAAACATGATAAAGAATTAGATTATCGAAAACGCTTGTATAAAGCGTTAGAAGAATACAGGAGAATCGTATCAGATAACAAATTGGCATATGATATTCAGAACTCTATTACCGATATATGTGCAAAGATTAAGGATATCGTAAATAATAGTTTGCGTGGTTTACAGTCAACGGCGGCCTTGCAGTTACAAAACTTGATTCAAGGGAAGATAGGATTAGCCCCTAAAATAAACCTGGTGAATACAATTCTTACTTGTAATATTGATTCCGATTTTTATAGAATTCGTCAGTTGCCATCTGTTTACGAGATTGAGGCTAAAGAATTATTTCATATTCCCATATCCAAACGAGGTATCGTGAAAACGCAACGATACAGTATTCCTGGGTATCCTTGTTTATATTTGGGGAAAAGTATATATGGGTGTTGGGAAGAGATGCGACGCCCTCCTATGCATATATGTGCCGTTTCTAGATTTCAAAATATAAAAGAGTTGAAATTTATTAATCTCGCTAGGCCATCTAAAGAAGCATTAATGTATCCAGAGTATCAAAAATTAGTTCCATTGATTATTGCATGTATGATCCCTGTGGCAAATGATTCTGATACATTTAAGCCGGAGTACATTATACCTCAATTGATTTTTGAGTGGTTTCTAAAGAATAGAAAGTTCCACAATCAAACGATTCACGGTATTGCATATACTTCAACTCATTTGAATGATGAATTCTTTTTTCCACATGATAAATTTATAAATTATGCCATCCCTGTGTTCGATGTAAGAGAAAAATATAAATATTGTAAAGAGCTGTGTTCTATCTTTCATTTGACCCAACCAACAACTAACGACATCGAGAAACTTAAAGGGGGATATGGTATTGATGGAGGAAGTTTTAGGTATACAGACGAAAATGAAGAGAGAGCGTCAAATTATGAAGCCTCTGATTTTGGTCACTTGGAAGCGAGATTAAAAGATATAGGGAATTTTCCGTTACAGACGATTGCTTTTAAGTAAGGACTTGTATTTTTTGTAAAAAGATCAATCTGGTAAGTGTATAATGATTCGGAAGACAAGTAAGATTTAAATTTACCAAATTTATAAAGTAATCTCCTCTATATCCGCCAAGACCGGCGGACTATTAGCGGTCGCACGATGTGGCCGCTTTTTGTATGCTTGTTCCATAACTCTTATCATTTTAATCCTATTTGCGTTTCGTAGCGACGGCCCATTGCAGGACGTTTTCGTCCTTGTCGCTTCACGTGAGGTCGCTTTGCGAGCCTCCTCCTCCGTCTCCGGTAGATACGTCGGGTGTATTAAGCACTCCGAGAAAGAGGCTACGTCCATGTTGGTCAATTGGCGGCAGTTGGTAACCTTCCGGTAGTTGAACTCTTCGTTGAAACAGTCAAGTCCTTGCTCCGGATAGGAATATAAAATCGTTGTTCCGTTCTACTATGAAAGAAAAGGGTGTAGGACTCCGAGCCGGAACGATAGCAGGTGTAATTCATAATCGCTTTTGGCCTTTGAGGCGACTCAGACTGTCGGTTTTGAGCGGTGTTTGTTGGTACAGAATCTTATTCCGAGACTTTTTAACGAGAACGTCTTCTCCCGGTTGCCATCGGGGAAGATAGTCATGCGGAAGGCCGCGAGCGGCCCGCCGTCCTCGGACGAAAAATCATCCTCGCCGAGGCTGCGGTATTTTTCGCCGCTCCGACGTCGCCGCATGACTGTGTCTCTTCCCGAGGCAACCGACCGCGTCGGGAATAAGTCCTCATAACATAATTTATTCATTGACTATGCAGTCCGTTTGGATTGCATGGCCACAAAAACGTGAGACACACGGTAAAAACTGTTTGATGTTATGCAGACTTCCAAAGGAGAACAGAAAACGAAGAAGAGCAAGGCCAAAGCATCGAAAGCCGCGACTTCGAATCCGAATCCCGACGTGCAGGAATTGCCGCAGGCTGCCTCCAATTCCGGGACAGCGGAACAGCAACCGACTCCGGCCGTCGAGTTGTTGGATCTGAACAAGATCGTCGGCAGCACCTACAATCCCCGCAAGGATTTCCGCTCGGAGACCTTGCAGGAACTCGCCGACAGCATCCGCCAGGTCGGGGTTCTGCAACCGATTTGCGTCCGGCCCAAAGATGAAGGTTTTGAAATTGTCTATGGCGAACGGCGTTATTGGGCCGCAGCGATGGCGGGGCTGAAATTCATTCCGGCCCTTGTCCGTGAGTTGTCGGATGCCGAAGCCGAGGATGCCGCCATTACGGAGAACCTCCAACGCGAGGACGTTACACCCCGTGAGGAGGCTGCAGCCTACAAACGGGCGCTGGAATCGGGACGTCATACGGTCGAGAGTCTGGTCGGGAAGTTCGGGAAATCCGAGGCCTACATCCGCTCCCGACTGAAACTCTGTGATCTGATTGACGCCCTTGCCGAGCAGCTCGACCGGGAGGAGATTTCGGTTGGCGTCGCTACCGAGATTGCGAAATACGATGCGGCGGTCCAGCAGGAGGTCTACGAGGAGCATTTCTCGGACGGCTGCCGCCTGTCGTGGAAGAATGCCCGGATCCGGGAGATTGCCCGACGGCTCTACGATCGCTACATGACCCGCCTGGATACCTATCGCTTCGACAAGACCGAATGCCTCTCCTGCCACCATAATACGGCCAATCAGATTCTCTTCAAGGAGGAATGTGCGGAGGGCTGTGCGGGCTGCCAGAACCGGAGCTGCATGATGCGCAAGAACGACGAATACCTCGTGCAGCAGGCCCTGCAGCTGCTGAAGGCGGACCCGCGGACGGTCCTTGCCACGGTGGGCGATACGCCCGATTCAGTGATCGAACATCTCGAAGAGGAGGGCTATCGGATTCAGGAGCTGGATTACTATCTCGATTACTACGATACGGCCCCCGAGATGCCCGAAGCCCCGCAGGCGGAGTGCTACTCGTCGGAAGAAAACTACGCGGAAGCTGTGAAGCGCTACGAAGCGGCGCTGGCCCGGTTTACGGAGCAGACCCGGCAACTCGAATTTGACGTAACGGAGGGGCGTGTCCGCAAATATGCCGTCATTGGCATGTTTGACGTGGAGATTCGTTATGAGGACATCCCGGAGGAGGAGCGAGAGGTCGCAGTCGAGGATGCCGCAGGAGAACGGACGGTCTACGTCACGATGGTTCCTGCCTCTCCGATGGAGAGTCTGCTGCGGCAGGACCATCGAAACCGGCAGCTCTGCTACGAGCATATCACCGCCGATATGAAGACGCTGTTCCGCGAATCGAAGGTCTCGGGCAGTCCGCTGACCGAAGAGGAGCACCAGATGTTCTACTACGCCGTGATCCGACACATGGCCGACAATCGGCTCCGACAGTGCGGCATCGAACCTCAAAATCAGTGGCGCGTTACCGAGGAGGAGCGCTTTGCGGCTGCCGGGCAACTGACACCCGAACAGCGGGCGGCAATGATCCGCATCTTCCTGCTCGACTTCTTCCGCACAACGGCCCGGGATTATAACTGTACGGACGAGGAGGTGGACACGCGCCTGATGTGCCGGTTTGCCGATTTGAATTTCGAGGCTCAAAGCCGGACCGTGCAGGAGAAATACCTGGCAACCTACGAACGACGCCGGACAAAGTTGCAGGAGCAGATCGACGACCTGAAGGCGCAGGAGGAGGCCCGGGCTTTGGCCGAATCCCGGGAGTCGGATGTAGAATCGATTCCCGAAGAACTTCCCGAGGAGCCGGAAGCGACACCCGACACGGAGATTCCGGTACCGCCTGCCGAGCCGCTGATTATACCGGCCGAACCGGAGTTCGGTCCGAACGAGACGGCAGAATCGTTGGCCGCCTGAACCAAGTAAAACCGACGGAGCAATCAAACGATTGCTCCGTCTTTCATATCTGCAACAATGAACAGGACACTCAAAAAATTGCGAAACCGATACCGCAGATTCTTCCGACTGCAACCTGCCATGATACAGCCCGCCATCCCGGATAACAGTCCTAATCCGTGGCGATGCGAGGAGTGTGGTTCTCGTCATGTCTACTATCAGGCATGGGTTGATGGTAATACCACTCAAATTTACTCGATAGATGATAATCGTGAAGATATGTGGTGTGATGACTGCCAGGCCCACACCTGCCAGGTTCGAGAAAGTGAATTGATGAAAGAGATAATCAATCCATGGTGGGAGAATAAGCTCGTGATAGCGGATTGGGAAAAAATTACTGGTCTTACTCAAAAAGACTTCAATCCCCAAGAGGATTACCGTGCATTCCGGGAAGCCTGCAATCGTTGGTGGAATACCAAGGCGAATGAAGAAAAGATTGAAGTGTGGCGGCTCGCTACCCAATTCGAATCATAACCCTTTCAAAACTTTCAGCCATGAAAAACCACAATCTGATAGATGCCATAGCACCCCGACTGACGGAGCTGATGATTCAGCGTATTGAACACCTCGAAACCGATTGGCAGAAACCGTGGATTACGGACCTCGCGCACGGCCTTCCCCGCAACCTGCGCGGCACGCCCTACCGGGCCGGGAACATCCTGATGCTGCTCTTTCTCTCGGGGATAGCGGGCTACCAAACGCCAATCTTCATGACCTTCCGGCAGGCCAAGGAGGAGGGGCTGAATATCCTCAAGGGCTCCCTGTCGTTCCCGGTCTACTTCTGGAGAATCTGCATCCGCCACAAGGAGACCCGCCGCAAGATCGACCTCGAGGAGTATCGCCAGCTTCCGAAGGAGGCCCGCATACAGTACGAGGTCATTCCCATCATACGCTACTATTCGGTTTTCAACCTCGACCAGACGGATATGCAAGAGAAGCAACCGGAACGCTATGCGGCGCTGACGGCTCGTGCCGAACAAAAGAATTACTCCGACGGAATGGTCTGCGAGCCGATTGACCGGATGATTGAGCAACAATCGTGGCTCTGCCCGATTGAACTCCGTTACGGCGACCGGGCTTACTACACGCGCCTGCACGATTGGGTCGTCTGCCCGCTCAAGGAGCAGTTCCCGAAGGGCGAGGCCTTCTACGGGACGTTGCTGCACGAGATTGCTCACAGCACGGGCCATGCCGAGCGTCTGAACCGCACGATGGGAACCCGCTTTGGCGACGAGCAGTATGCCCGCGAAGAGCTGGTTGCGGAACTGACCTCGGCGCTGTGCGGCGCCATGGTTGGCTTTGCCACGACGCCCCGCGAGGAGAATGCCGCCTATCTCAAAGGGTGGCTTACGCAATTGCGCCGGGAACCTGCCTACCTCTTCGATATTCTGGTCGACGTCAACCGGGCCGCCCGGATGATCTTCGACCATCTGGAGACCGGGACTGACGAAATCGCGGACGAGGAGACCGAAGCTCCGGCTGCATAAATCTTTATTGCCGATTATTAAACCATGCCGCAGTCTTCGGGCTGCGGCTTAATCTTTTCAAACCATGAAAACCACCCATCCAATCTATGACGTCTACTTCCGCATCGAGGCGGGCTATAACGACGGACGTATGTCGCACGAACAACACGACCGGTTCTACACGGAGATCCGCACGCTCTTCTCCCGTGCCGGTTTTACGATTCTGGAGAATCCGCCGGGATGTCCTTCCTTCCAGTTGGGAACGACCTGTCTTTACTGCCACCCGACGGAACTCTCCGGCCCGGTCGAGGAGCCGCATATCGCCCTTGTCGAAAGAGTTTTGCGACAGGGGACCTCGTTTCAATATCAGACAACGGACCGTTACGACCGGCTCTACGACTTTACCGTCGAGGAGGAGTTGGCCTACTACCGGCAGCACCATTCCGAGCGGCTATTTCTCGATGCCTTCCGCACCTCGGATCCTTCGAAATACCACCTTCGGGATGAGATTCTCGAGAAGCTGGTGCGGCAACTGATGGTGTACACCGTCCGCGCACCGCTGGGCTGTTCGTTCGATTCGCCGTGCGTGCACTTCGTTCGTGAGACCTACGCCTCGCTGGTCCAACGGGGCCTGCTGATCGAGATCCAGCGCCGGAAACCTTATGGAACCATGACTTATTGTCGAATCAAATAACAAATCACGCTATGAAAATCATGTGTCAGGAGTATTTTGATGCGGTTGTTCAGTATGCCGAAAGCATCGGCGATTGCACCTTGCAGGAGTGCCTCGGCAGGCTTGAACGATGGGGACAAAACGCTCGTCAGGCGAGCGAAATAGAGCTCTATCGGGATTTTGCTCCCTACTCGTTCTTGTTCAAGCAGCGCTATGCAGATGGCTCACTCGGAGTTGTCGGCGGACTGGTCTATCATGGCTCGCCAGATCGTTCTTGCTGCTATACGCTGGAAAAGATAAACGGGTGGTCCATTCACACTAGAAAACCATGAAAACAAAAGTATGGAATTATGCTCCGGATCGGGACGATTGTGTCGTTCAGACCGAAGAGAGCGTAGTGTTTGAAAACGAACATGTCGGTTGGTTCGTAGCGAATCCGGATCCGGACGGACGCCGGAGACTGGATAACATGGGTGTTGTAGAACGGGTCGGAGATGTTGTTTTTCTGGCTTGTTTCAGCAGCCGGAATGCTCTTACACCCGAATTTCTCGGTGCTGTGAAAGATGAAGCCACACATTTGCGTCAGCGCGTGCGGGAGCGTCTGAAACGCCGGGAAAAGCTGCCTCTGACTTATATCGCAGCATTCAAGGCTCTGGGATGGAAACTGGATTAGTTTCGGATTGGCGGATAAAATTTGTAACATTACCAAATATTGGTAACTTCGCAGAAAAGAACCCTATTATGAAGACAACATCGGTAGCATTGGGTGGATATTTCGAAGAGTTTATCCGAGCCAAGATTGCGGAAGGAAGGTATAACAATGCCAGTGAAGTCATTCGGGCGGGACTCCGTTTATTGGAAGAGAACGAAAGCCGCCTGGTAGAGCTTAAAGCCGCCATTCGTGCCGGAGAAAAAAGCGGGGAGGCCGTGGACTTTGATCCGGAGCAACACTTGAAAACCCTGAAATCCAAACGTCGCAATGGGTAAAGTGCGTTTTTCCAATGTAGCTGTCAAGAGTTTGAGTACCATGTGACACCACTTTGAAGAAAATGCAATAGGTGATAATGTCTTGATTTGCAGGCGTGTCACGCCCTATCACACATCGACTTGCAGAAAACGGCACAAAATTACCGTTCGAAGTGGAGGATATTGTTTCAAAGAGTGTGTCTGAAGAAGGGTAAAATAAAAAGTCTACAGATTTTTTAGATTTGTAGTGACGAACCAACAAAAAACTAAAAAGGAGTAGACTTATGTTCCTTAACAAAAGAACAACTTTCCGAATTAATATGCAAACATTCGGAGCGAGAAAATGGCCTTCAGGATCTGTTGGAGATCTTATTGGAGAGTATGATGCTTTCGGAACGCCGGGAATATCTCCGGGAAAACTCCGCATCAGGGAATAAATGCAACGGCTTCCATCTGGGGCATAGTTACGGTTTGGCCGAACGCTGACGTTCCGGATACCTCGAGATCGCTACGGGAATTTTCATCCCCGGATCCTGGCGATCCTACGCCATCAGGAGGATGAATGCGAACGTCTTGCCGGAACGCTTTACACGAAAGGTCTTACGCAGGAACAGGTCGGCGAGGTATTCCAGGATATCTATGGCGAGCACTACAGCAAGGCGAGCATTTCGCGGATGCTGGACTACCTTCGTGAAGATGTTTCGCAATGGCTCACGCGCTCTCTGGAGGCTTATTATCCGATTGTCTTCATCGATTGCGTACACATGAAGATCCACCGCAAGCGGAGCGTAGAAACAG
>OJOA01000257.1_pt1 | contig 39306 bp, 36 predicted proteins | sample 1597991 | NCBI WGS metagenome assembly OJOA01 (sample SAMN01915207, study PRJEB22387) | human gut metagenome | isolation source: stool | host: Homo sapiens | place: USA | reverse complement strand
TCCCGGTCGGGACACCCGCTCCTCGTTTTATTGCGCAGAGCTTACCGCCGACGCTGCAGCTGCCGGCGCACCAGGCCGACCACCTCGCCGAAGGCCTCGAGCCGGAAGAGGGCCGACAGCCCGACATAGATTGCCACGCCGACCACCACCTCGAGCACCAGCCGCAGCAGGTCGTTGGCGGGGCCGTAGAGCTCCGTCAGTCGCACGAGCAGGAACATGAGCGCCGTCACCGCCGCCACGGGAAGCAGCGTGCGGAGGAAGCGTCCGAAGGTGAAGAGCGTAAGGCGCAGCGAGGCGGCCACGTTGATGAGCATCTCGAGCAGCCCGTAGAGGGCCAGTCCCCAGACGACGGCCATCACGCTGCGGGGAATCGTCACGATGAAAATCACCGTCAGAACGGCCTTCTTGGCCACCTCGAGCCGGAAGATGGTCCTTCCGTCGGCCTTCACCTTCAGCACGTTGTAGGCCACCATCGCCACCGGCCAGAAGAGGCCCGCAAGACACAGCACCTCGAAGTAGGGCACCGCCGGCAGCCACTGCCGGCCGACCAGCACGGCGAACATGTCCTGTGCAATGGCCGCCATGCCCGCCATGACGGGAAAGAGCGCATAGGCAACCACCATCACAATCTGGCGGTAGCTCTCGGCGAACTTTGCCGCATCGTGCTTGATTTTGGCCAGCGCCGGGAAGATGACCCCCTGCACGGCCTGCATGGTCGAGGTGATGGGCAGGTCCTTGAGCTTCTGCGCCTGGTCGTAGCTGCCCAGCGTCGCCGGGGTGTAGAGCTTGCCGATGAAGAGCTGCGGAATCTTTGTGTAGAGCGCTGCGAAGAGGTCGGAGGCCATCAGGCTGAAGCTGTAGGGGGCCATGCGGCGCAGCGAACCGACGCTCCAGCTACCCGACGGGCGCCACGAGCTGAGCCACCAGAGCAGCAGTGCCCGCACGGCCATCTGCAGCACCCGCTGCGCCACGATGCTCCAGACACCGAAGCCGGCCAGCGCCAGCGCCACGGCCGCCACGCCGCTCACCAGCGAGGCGGCGAAGGTGACCTTCGAGAGCAGGGCGAAGCGGAACTGCCGCGTGAAGAGCGTCTGCTGGATGACGCACAGGGCATTGACCGGCAGCAGCAGGAAGAAGACCGGAGCAAGGGCCGTCAGCTCGGGCATGGCGTAGTAACGCGCCAGAAACGGCGAGAGGGCCACCAGCAGCAGGTAGAGCGCCACCGACACCGTCACGTTGAAGAGGAAGACCGACTTGTAGTCCTCCTGCAGCGGCGAGGTGCGGCGCACGAGCGTCTGCGAGAAGCCGCTGTCGACGACCACCAGCGCAAAGGTCGAGAAGACGGTCAAAATAGCAATCAGACCGAAGTCCTCGCGCGTGAGCAGGCGCAGCACGACGATGCTCACCCCCATCTGGAGGAGCATCGTACCGACCTTCTCGCCGATACTCCACGCCACGCCGCGCGCAACCTTGACCTTCAGCTCACCGCTGCCCATCGTCGTACCCCCTTTCAGCTACTGGTTTCTTCGCTTGTCCGTTCGCTCCATACGCCCTCCGACCGGTCCGCAGGTCAGCGCACCATGCCGGCGGCAATCTCCTCGTTACGGTGACGGATGTTGCGCACGTTGGCCAGCTCGACATACGACGCGCCGCCGTCGGGACCGAAGCTGCCGCCGACGATGGCCAGCAGGTCCTCCTCGTCGAGCTTCGTATACTGGTCGATGAACTCCATGGCGTCGATGAGGAAGTGGTACTTGTCGTTGACCTGCTGGTTGCGCAGGATGGCCACCACGCCGTACGAGAGGCCCAGGATGCGCTGTGCATGGCGCTGGTAGCAGACCGCCACGACGGGCTTGCGGCCGCGGAAGGCGGCCACGTAGCGGCCCGTACGCCCCGTCTTGGTGTCGAGCACCACATAGCGCACCGGCAGGTTGGTGCTGGCGCGGACCACCGTACGGGCCAGCTGGGCAGTGATTTCGTGGTTGACCGAGACCATGTTCATGTCAATCATCGGGGCGAAGTGCGTCTCGTCGCGCTCAATCTCGCGCGCCACGCGCGACATCGTCTCGACGGCCTGCACGGGATAGTCGCCCATGGCCGTCTCGTCGCTCAGCATCACGGCATCGACCCGTTCGTAGATGGCGCTCGCCACGTCGCTCACCTCGGCCCGCGTCGGGCGGGGGTTCTTCACCATCGAGTAGAGCATCTGCGTGGCGATAATCACCGGACGCTTGGCGGCGATGCACTTCTCGACGATGCGGCGCTGCGTATTGGGAATCGCCTCGGCCGGCAGCTCGACACCCAGGTCGCCGCGGGCCACCATGATGCCGTACGACGCCTCGATAATCTCGTCGATGTTGTTCAGACCCTCCTGGTTCTCGATTTTCGAGATAATCTTAATCGGGCTCCGGTGCGCGTCGAGAATCTCCTGCACGGCGGCCACGTCGCGGGCGCTGCGCACGAACGAGTGGGCGATGAAGTCAACGTCGTTGCGCACGGCCCACTCGATGAAGCGGCGGTCCTTCTCCGTAACCGACGGAAGGTCAATCGAGACGCCCGGCACGTTGACGCTCTTGCGCGAGCGCATGCAGCCGCCCACCGTAAATTCGCAGCGGAGCTCATCGTCGCTCTTCTCCAGGACGCGAATCTCCATCTCGCCGTCGGCGATGAGCATGCGCGCCCCGACGGGGATGTCGCGGACAATGGTCGGGACGTTCATGTAGACCACCTTGCGCGTGGTGAGGTCGTCGCCCATCGAGCCGCGGACGCTCACGATGTCACCCACCTGGAAGTGGATGCCGTTGCCGTACTCCTCGGCGATGGTCGTCACCCGAATCTCGGGGCCCTTGGTATCTATCATAATCGGAATGGAGGGGTTGACGCGGTGCACCGTCTCCACGATGCGCGTGGCGCTCTCCTCGCTCACGTGGGCCGAGTTGATGCGCACGACATCCATACCTGCATCGTAGAGCTCCTGGACAAACTGTTCGGTGCAACGGAAATCCGACATCGTCGCAACCACCTTGGTTCTTTTCTTTCTGTACATGTATTGTCTCGTTAAATCTGTTGTTCGTTCCGTTTGAGCCTCAGCGCCTCGACACCCAGCAGGTAGGAGTCCATGCCGAACCCCATGATGGAGCCCGCCACGACGGGGGCCAGCAGCGAGGTGTGGCGGAACTCCTCGCGGGCGAGAATCGACGAGATGTGGACCTCGACAACCGGCACCGCAACCGCATCGACCGCATCGCGCAGCGCCACGGAGGTATGGGTATAGCCGCCGGCGTTGAGCACCACCCCGTCGCACGTCTGCTCGGCGCGCTGGAGCGCATCGATGAGTTCCCCCTCGACGTTGGACTGGAAGTGGATGAATTCGACGTCGGGATAGCGTTCCGCAAGGCGTCGCATGAGGTCGTCGAGCGTCTCCGCGCCGTAGACCGCGCGGTCGCGCCGCCCCTGCAGATTGAGGTTGGGACCGTTGAGAATCAGAATCTTCATCGTTGGACTGAGGCTGCGGTCCCGCTCCGCGGCGGGACCATTCTCCGGGCAAAGATACAACATTATTCGATTATTTTCGATACCTTTGCGTGACGTTTCGGTTCCGACGCTGCAGCTGCACGGCGGGGCATCTCCCTCGCGCAAGCAGCCGCGCGCCGCACAGAGACAAAAGCAAACAGACCACCATGACCGAATTCGGATTCATCGACCACATACGCACGCTCTTCGCCGCGCTGCCCGACAACGGCTTCGAGGGCATCGGCGACGACTGCGCCGTACTGCCGCTCCAGGGCGGCGAATCGCTGCTCTTCACGGCCGACCTGCTGACCGAGGGGGTGCACTTCCTGCGCCACGCAACCACGGCCCGCGAGCTGGGCTGCAAATCGCTTGCCGTCAATCTGAGCGACGTTGCCGCCATGGGGGGCCGCCCCGTAGCGACGCTCCTCTCCATCGCGCTGCCGGCCGATGCTGCCGGGGCGTGGGCTGAGGAGTTCATGGAGGGCTACCGTGCGCTCTCCGAAGAGTACGGAGTCGCCCTCATCGGAGGTGACACGACCGCCTCGAAGGGGGGCGTCACCATCAACGTGACGGCCATCGGCCGGGCCGCCGACGGCTGCATCAAGCGGCGCAGCGGCGCCCGCCCGGGCGACGTGCTGCTCACGGCCGGGCTGCTGGGCGAATCGGGCGCCGGGCTGCAGGACCTGCTCCAGGGGCGCTGCGACACGCCCTGCGCCGCCATCCACCGCATGCCCCGTCCCCAGGTAGACGAGGGGCTCTGGCTCGGCACGAGGAGCGAGGTGACGGCCATGATGGACCTCTCGGACGGTCTGGCCTCGGACGTGCGCCACATCATGGAGTGCTCGGGCGTCGGCGCCGACATCGACCTGGAGCGCATCCCGACCGCCCCGGGCATCGACCTGCGGACGGCGGCCTGCGCCGGCGAGGACTACAAGCTGCTGCTCTGCGCCGAGGCGTCGGGGGTCGATTCGCTCATGGAGGCCTTCGAGGCCCGCTTCGGAGCGCCGCTCTACCCGCTGGGCCGCATCACCGGAACGCACGAGCTGCGCTGGTGCGAGCACGGCACGCCCAGTCCGCTCGACTGGCAGGGGTTCCACCACTACTGACACGCTCCGCAACCGGCTCCGCCGCACACCGCCGCCCCGTCGCACGGTTATCCACAACAGCACGATACTCCACCAGATGAAGCTGCGCGGCACATCCAAAAGCCGCGCAGTCCCGAAAATAAAGAGGAGAGCGTCTTCGGACGCTCTCCCCTGTTTTTTATCGCTTTCGTATCCCGTTCGGACACCCCACACGGCCTGCCCTGTCCGACCCGGTGCTTCTTCAACGCAGCACGGTCTGTCTGGCTCTCCCGATTCATCAATCGGGGCCTGTCCTGTCCAGCCCCTCCCCTGTCACTGCCCGGCGCCCACAAGCCTCACGCAACCCGGCCCCGGAGCCTGCCGGCCGCTCAATCATCCATGAGGAAGACCCGCTCGTCGCGCCGCTGCATGCCGTAGCGCTCGCGGGCATACTCCTCGAGGTAGTCGTCGTAGCGCAGCCGCTCGACGAGCGTGCTGTCCTGGGCGATTTTCTCGCGATACTCCTCGGCCTGACGCCGCAGCGTCCCGATTTGCCCCTTGATTTTCACGGCATGGACCAGATTGCGCCCCACCACGAAGAGCATGAAGAGCACCACAACGGTGGTCAGAAACCGCCAGAACTTGCGTCCGAAATGGAGGGTCATCTTCGATTGGGACAGAGGGGTTAAGGAATATGCATGTACTTGTGTGCCTGGATGGAGATGTTCCAGCGCGGGTTGGCCTTGACATACTCGACCAGCAGCGGCATCACCTGCTCCGAGACGCTCCATTCGGGCTGTACGTAGAGCCGGCACTCGGGACGCACGCGGGCGGCGTTCTGCTCGGCCCACGCGAAATCCTCGGCCCGCTCGACAATCACCTTCAGCTCGTCGGCACGCACATAGGCTTCCTCCAGAGGGGGCTGCTGCCGTTTGGGCGAGAGGCATACCCAGTCGAACTCGCCGCTGAAGGGGTGCGAACCCGAGGTTTCGAGGAAGAGTTCAAGCCCACGGGCGCGCAGCTCCGAGGTCAGCACGCCGAGCGGATAGAGCAGCGGCTCGCCGCCCGTGACCACGACGGCCTGCGCCGCACAGGCCGTAGCCCGCGCAACAATGGTCGCCACCTCGACCGGGGGATAGAGGCGCGGATTCCACGTATACTTGGCGTCGCACCAGCGGCACCCCACGTCGCAGCCGCCCAGACGGATGAAGTAGGCCGCCTTGCCCGTATGGTACCCCTCGCCCTGGATGGTATAGAAATCCTCGACCAGCGGAAGCAGCCGCCCGCCGTCGAGCAGCTCCACGATGTTGTTCGTCACCTCGCCCATCATTCGGTCACCACGTAGATATCCTTCAGATTGCGGCCCAGCTGGTTGTAGTCCAGACCGTAGCCTACGATGAACTCGTTGCCGATTTCCATCGCCCGGTAATCGATGGAAATCTGCTTGCGGTAGGAGCCCGGCTTGAAGAAGAGCGTGCAGACGGCGATGCTGGCCGGATGGAGTTTCTCCAGGTCGCGAACCATCCGCTCGATGCTCTCGCCCGTGTCGACGATGTCCTCGACGATAATCACGTGGCGCCCCTCGAGCGACTGGTTGAGTCCGATGAGGCACTTCACGTCGCCCGTGGTCTGCGTCCCTTCGTACGAGGCCAGCTTGACGAACGACAGCTCGCTGTTGAACTCGATTTTCTTGATGAGGTCGCTCATGAACATGAACGAACCGTTCAGCACCCCGACAAAAAGCGGCGTATCCTTGTCGGCATAGTCCGCATTGATGCGCTGCGCGACGGCCGTGACCGCCTCGTCGATTTTCGCGGCGGGAATCATGACCCGGAACTTCCGGTCGTGAAGTTTGATGACCTTATCCATTGACTTCGGTGGGTTTTATTCGATAATAGCGCAAAATTAACAATCTTGGCGCAAGAAACGAAGTTTTTACGGCGAAAAAAGTCGGCCGTGTACAAAAAGCGTGCCCCGGAATGCAGCGAAGACCGCCCCTCGGGGAGCGGTCTTCGCGGTGGAACCGTTGCCGGGTCTCAGACCAGACCCGAAAAGCCCATGAAGGCCATGGCCAGAATGCTGGCCGTGATGAGCGCGATGGGGACACCGCGGAAGCCTTTGGGAACCTCCTCGAACTCCAGACGCTCGCGGATGCCGGCGAAGAGCACCAGCGCCAGAGCAAAGCCCAGAGCCGTCGAGACCGAGTAGGCAACGCTCTGCAGCAGGTTGAACTCCTTCTGAATCATCAGGATGGCCACACCCAGCACGGCGCAGTTGGTCGTGATGAGCGGCAGGAAGATGCCCAGCGCCTGATAGAGCGACGGAGAGAGTTTCTTGAGCATGATTTCGACCATCTGCACCAGAGCCGCGATGACCAGGATGAAGACAATCGTCTGCATGTATTCGATGTGGAGCGGCACCAGGATGTAGGTCTGGATGGGCCACGCCACCACGGCCGTAAGCGCCATGACGAAGGTCACGGCGGCGCCCATGCCCAGCGACGTCTCAACCTTCGACGAGACGCCGAGGAAGGGGCAGATGCCGAGGAACTGCGCCAGCACGACGTTGTTGACGAAGATGGCGCCGATAATGATTGCGAAATAGGATATTTCCATGGCTACTTCTTGGCTAATTTATTGAACAGGACCATCAGGTATCCGAGCGTGAGGAAGCCGCCCGGCGCAAGGACGAAGACCAGCGGCATGACATCCGCGATGCCGAGGTTGATGCCGAAGATGGCACCGCTGCCCAGAACCTCGCGCACGGCGCCGATGACCGTCAGCGAGAGGGTGAATCCCAGACCGATGCCCACACCGTCGAGCATCGAGTCGAAGGGCGAGTTCTTCGAGGCGAAGGCCTCGGCGCGGCCCAGGATGATGCAGTTCACCACGATGAGCGGGATGAAGACGCCCAGCGCCTTGTAGAGCCCCGGAACGAAGGCCTCCATGAGCATCTGGATGATGGTCACGAACGAGGCGATGACCACGATGAAGGCCGGGATGCGGACCTTGTCGGGGATGATGTTCTTGATGAGCGAAATCACCAGGTTCGACATGATGAGCACCGCCATGGTGGCCAGACCCATACCCATGCCGTTGGCCGCCGAGGTGGTCGTACCGAGCGTCGGGCACATGCCCAGCACCAGTACAAAGGTCGGGTTGTTCTTGATGATGCCGCTGAGAATGATTTGCAGTTTATTCATTTTGACCTCCTTCCTGAGCCGCAGGCTCGTTGTTGGTTTGCTGCGAGGCGCCCGACGCCACGTCGGTGGCGGGTGCGCCCGTCGCTACGCTCTTGTAGGCCATCCAGGCCCGGTTGACGGCATCGACATAGGCGCGCGACGAGATGGTGGCAGCCGTCAGGGCGTCCACGTCGCCGCCGTCCTTGCGGACCGCCAGCTTGCCGTCGACGAGCTGCTTATCCTCGAGGCGCTGCCCCTTGACGCTGCCCAGCAGCGGGTTGCCCTCGTCGCACATCTTGGTACCGAGGCCCGGGGTCTCGGTCTGCTCCAGCACGTTGATGTTGACCACGCGGCCGTCGGGGTCGAAGCCCACCATCATGCGCACCGCACCGCCGAAGCCCAGCTTCGACATCGACTGCACGGCATAGCCGGCCACCACGCCGCCCTTCGTGGCGGTGTAGACCGTGATGGGCATCTCGTCGATGGTGAGCTCCTCACTCGTCGTCTCGTCGAACGGAGGCAGCACCTCGGTCAGCGCCGCCGTCGTGGCGGCCTGCTTCGACTGGGCAATGGGCTCCACGGTAATCATGTTCACCACGCCCACACCGGCCGAAGCCACCAGCGTGATGCCGAAGAGCACCGCAACCATGTTCTTAAGTGTACTTTCCATAATCTTAAGGCCTCCTGTTATTTCACGCCGAAGCGCGCGGGTTTCACATATTTGTTAATCAGGGGCACGACGGCGTTCATAATCAGAATCGCGAACGACATGCCTTCGGGATAGGCACCCCACAGACGGATGAGCATGGTGATGACACCGATGCCGACGGCGAAAATCACGCCGCCCTTGACCGTCATGGGCGAGGTCGAGTAGTCGGTAGCCATGAATATCGAGCCCAGCAGGGCGCCGCCGGCCAGCACGTGGAAGAGCGGCAGCTGCCACAGCAGCGACGGCTCACCACCGCGGCAGAGCGCCACGATGAAGGCGAAGAGCGCCATCGTCACGAGTACCGTCACGGGGATGTGCCACGTGATGACCCGGCGCCAGAGCAGATAGACGAAGCCGCACAGCAGCGCCAGCGCGGCCACCTCGCCCATCGAACCGGGCATGTTGCCCAGCAGCAGGTCCTGCACGCCGAGCACGTCGGGACCGGCCGCACCGTGCTTGACGACCGCCAGCGGCGTGGCGCCCGACAGTGCGTCGAACGAGCCGTTGACCGGCATGGGGAAGGTGGTCATCTGCACGGGATAGGCAATCAGCAGGAAGACACGGCCCACGAGTGCCGGGTTGAAGGGGTTCTTGCCCAGGCCGCCGAAGGTCATCTTGGCGATGGCGATGGCGACGAAGGCGCCGATGACGACAATCCACCAGGGAATCGTCGCCGGCAGGTTGAAGGCCAGCAGCATGCCCGTCACCACGGCCGAAAGGTTACCCACGGTCACGGGGCCCTGGACCAGGAATCGCTGAATCAGGTATTCGAACAACACGCAGCACGCGACCGACAGCGCCGTGACCCAGAGCACGTTGAGGCCGAAGACCACCGTCGAGACCGCCAGCGCAGGCAACAACGCGATGATGACGTCGCGCATGATGACGCTCGTCGATTGCGTCGTCTGCACGTGGGGCGCGGGAGCGACAACAAGTTTGTTTGCCATAACTTTATCGTTTATTTTCATTTACTTTTTAGGAGCGTTGGCGGCAGCCCGCGCGCGGATGATGCCCATGACGGTCTGCTTGCCCAGACGAATCCAGTCGAGCAGCGGCAGGTAGGCCGGGCAGGTCGACTGGCAGCAGCCGCACTCGATGCACGAGGTAATCATGCGGGCCTCGACCTCGTCCCAGTTCTTCTTCTGGGTCATCTTCGAGAGGAAGTAGGGCTCCAGACCCATCGGGCAGGCCGACACGCACTTGGCGCACTTGATGCACTGCGAGGCGGTGCGGCGCACGGCGTCGCGGCCGCTCATGACGGTGATGCCCGAGCAGCCCTTCGTCACCGGGGCCTCGAGGTTAATCATCGCACGACCCATCATCGGACCGCCGTTGATGACCTTGCCCGCATCGGCGGGAAGACCTCCGGCCGCCTCGATGAGCGTCGAGATGGGGGTACCCATGCGCGTGAGCAGGTTCTTGGGCTCCTTCATCCCCTTGCCGGTGATGGTGACCACCCGCTCGATGAGGGGCTTGTGCTTCTGCACAGCCTCGTAGACGGCCACCGTCGTCGAGGCGTTGCAGACCACCGCACCCACGTCGATGGGCAGTGCGGGCGGAGGAGGTACCTCGCGGCCCATGATGGCGGCGATGAGCTGTTTCTCACCGCCCTGCGGATACTTCACGCGCAGCGGCACAATCTCGATGCCCTCGTATCCGGCTGCCAGACGGCGCAGATGCTCGATGGCATCGGGCTTGTTGTTCTCCACGCCGACATAGGCGCGCTCGACACCAAGCGCACGCTTGAGAATCGTCACGCCGACGAGCAGCTGTTCGCCCCGCTCGAGCATCGTGCGATGGTCCGACGTGAGGTAGGGTTCGCACTCGACGCCGTTGATGATGAGTGCCTCGGCCTTCTTGCCGGGAGGCACCGAGAGCTTCACGTGCGTGGGGAAGGTCGCACCGCCCATGCCGACGACGCCGGCCTCCTTGATGCGGGCGATAATCTGCTGCGGCTCGAGCGTGCACTCGCGCACCAGCTCCGGCGTGCGGTCGATGCCCTCGGCCCACTCGTCGCCCTCGCGCTTGATGACGATGCTCATCTGACGCACGCCCTGGCCGTTGGCCACGGGCTCCACGGCGGTCACCGTACCCGAAATCGGCGAGTGGATGTTCGCCGACATGAAACTGCCCGCCTCGGCGATGAGCTGACCGGTCAGCACCTTGTCGCCCTTGGCCACCTTGGCAACCGCGGGCGCGCCGATATGCTGCGACAGGGGAATCGTCACCACGTCGGGCAGCGGAAGGACCTCGATGGGCTTCGCGCAGCTCAGTTTGTTTTCCGACGGATGGACTCCGCCTTTCGGAAATGTCTTCATATCTCGGAATCTGAATTTTAGCGGTTAATTATTCGGCATCCGTCTTCTTTGCGGCCGGTGCGGCCTTGGCCTCTGCGGCGGGCTTCTCCGCTGCAGGTGCTGCTGCAGGCTTGGCGGCCGGAGCAGCGGCAGGTTTGGCAGCAGGAGCGGCGGCCGGAGCGGCTGCAGGCGCCGTCTTGGGGGCCTTGGGCAGCGGCTCCATGCCCACCAGGCGGATGGCGCCCGTCGGGCACTCGTTCACGCACTTGCGGCAGAGCTTGCACTTCTGCGGGTCGATGTAGGCCAGGTTGTTCTCGACGGTGATGGCGCCGAAGGGGCACACCTTCGCGCACTTGCCGCAGCCGATGCAGCCCGCCTTGCAGGCCTTCATCACCACGGCACCCTTATCCTTCGAGACGCACGAGACGTAGACCGCACGGTTCTTGGGCCACTTCTTGCGCAGCTCGATGACCTGCTTGGGGCAGGCCTTCACGCAGGCGCCGCAGGCCGTACACTTGTCGGCGTCGACCTCGGGCAGCCCCGTCGCGGGGTTGATGTGGATGGCATCGAACGAGCAGGCCGTCACGCAGTCGCCGAATCCGAGGCAGCCGAACGAGCAGCCCGTCTCGCCGATGTAGAGCGATGCGGCCACGGCGCACGAGCGTGCTCCGTTGAACTGGTTGGTGCGGGGGCGCTTCTCACACGTACCGCCGCAGCGGACGGTCGCCACCTGGGGCTCCTTCTCGGCGGCAGCCTTGCCCAGGAAGCCGGCCACGGCCTTCATGCAGTCGCCGCCTCCGACGGGACAGTAGAGCGCCGAAATGTCGTCGCGCTTGACCAGCGCCTCGGCCATGCCGCGGCAGCCGGCGAAGCCGCAACCGCCGCAATTGGCACCCGGCAGCATCTTCTCGACCTGGTCAATCCGCGGGTCCTCCTCGACCTTGAACTTCTGGGCCACCACGTAGAGAATAACTGCGGCAAGCACTCCCAACACGCAGAGCGTCAGGATTGTGTAAAGTAATACTTCCATCAGTGTTTTGTTATTGTAAAATGAATTGTATGTTCAATTCTGCGGCGGAAGAGCCCCAGCACCCCGTAGTAGAGCGCCACGCCGGCCAGCGCCGCCAGGGCGCTCGCCCCGTCGCTCCACCCCAGCGCCAGGCTGCTCACCATCAGCACCACAAGCAGCACGGCAAGGGCTCCCATATAGGCATATACGACCGCGACGGCACCTGCGCGCCGCCGCACTCCCACCGACACCTCCTCGCCGGGATGATAGCTCCCCGACTCCGGAGTGTGGACCTCCACAATCTTCTCCTGCGTCTCGGCCAGACCGCATGCGGCCCGCGCCTTGCAGCTGCCGCACGCCGAATGCGAGGTGATTCGTACCAGGACCGCATCCCCTTCGATGCGCTCGACCACCCCGCTATGTTCAATCAGCTCCGCCACAGTTCTAATCGCCGTACTTGTTGGTCAGCGGCATCAGCCGCTCGTGTCCGAACGAACACATCGAAAGGCGCAGCACGGGCGGGAACTGGTAGCGTTTCTTCTCGTTGCGCATAATCATCGAGTGAATCTTCTCCACAACCTCCGAGTCGAAACCCGCGTTGACAATCTCCTCGCGGTGCTGCCCCTCCTCAATCATGCGGTAGAGGATGGCGTCGACCACCTCGTAGGGAGGCAGAATGTCGCTGTCCTTCTGGTTGGGGTGGAGCTCCGACGAGGGCTCCTTGTCGAGTATGCTTTCGGGAATGGGGTTGCCGAAGGTGCGGTTGATGTAGCGCGCCACATCGTACATCTCGCTCTTGTAGAGGTCGCCCGTAGGGCTGAAGGCGCCGGCCGTATCGCCGTAGAGCGTGCAGAGACCCAGCGCGTTTTCGCTCTTGTTCGACGAATTGAGCAGCACGTAGTCCGTCTTGTTCTGGACGGCCATGAGCAGAATCGTGCGGATGCGCGTCTGGATGTTCTCCTCGGTGGAGTCGAAGTCGCGTCCGCCGATAACCGGCGTGAGCGTGTCGACCACCGACTTGTAGATTTCCGTGATGGGGATGACGTTGTATTCGATGCCCAGATTCTCGGCCAGCTCCTTGGCATCCTCGACCGAGAGGTCCGACGAGAACTGCGAGGGCATGAGCAGCGCGCGGACATTCTCGCGTCCGAGCGCATCGGCCGCCAGGCAGGCGACTACCGCCGAGTCGATACCGCCCGAGAGGCCAATGCAGGCCTTGCGGTAGCCGTTCTTGAGGAAGAAGTCGCGCAGTCCGCAGCGTGCCGCCTCGTAGACCAGCCGCGTACGTTCGCCGCTGGTGGGGATGACGACGGGACGGGCCTGGGCGCGGGTGTCGAAAATCTGGAAGTCCTCCTCGAAGTTTTTCATCATGAGCACCAGCTCGCCGCGGTTGTTGAAGGCGCCCGACGTGCCGTCGTAGACGATGTCGGTCGAGCCGCCGACCTGGTTGACCATGACGATGTTCTTGCCCTCGACGAACGAGAGGTTGCGCATCACCTCGTAGCGGTAGGTCATCGTGCCGCGGCCGTACTTGCGGGCGTTGATGGAGATGACCGTCTCGACCGACTTGTCGTAGTCGCGTTCGCGGCTCAGGTCGTCGCCCACGACGATGGCGCACTTGTGTCCCTTGATGGTGGCATACTCGTAGCCCTTCGAGCCGACGAGGAAGCCCATCTCGCGGCGGGCCGTAATGTACTTCTTGCCCACGTAACGCAACACCTTGCGGTCCTGGATGAGCGCGGCGGCGCTGATGGTGCCCTGCGACGTCAGAATCGGAAGCCCCACGATGGCGGCGATGCCGTCGCAGCAGGAGGCGATGGTAACCAGCGCATCCTCGCACAACTCGAGGAAGGTCGTCTTCCGCAGCAGGTCGAAGGCGGGGGTTCCGCTCACGGCCTGCTCGGCAAAAATCACGAGGTCGGCTTTACGCTCTTTGGCCTTTTGAATCGAATCGATGATTTTCGAGGTGTTGCCCTCCACATCGCCGATGGTGTAGTTCAACTGGGCAATGGCTATCTTCATCTAAGGCAATTTTAGTCGTCGGTATAGAACTTTGCAAAAATAGCGATTATTTGCTAAAGTCCGAACTTTTTCGTCCGTAAAATGTTATTCCCGAGCCATTATTCGGTTCCCGCCCGCGCGAGACCGCCCCGGAGCCGCTCCACCGCGGCCGGAGGGCGGAAGGGGGGGTAAATGCTTCCGGTCCGGTCCGGTCCGGTCCCGCCCCGCAACCGCAGGGCAAGGGGTGCCCGGCCGCCACCGCCCGGACATAAAAAAAAACGACGGGCACTGCCTGACCCGCCGTTTCAACCAACCGCACCACCCTGCTGCCACCCACCCATCGAGGGGGAACGCCGCCGCACCTTTAAAAAGGGACATGCCGACACACCTGCCGACACGGAAAGCCGCTCCGCCCCTCCGGGCACAAAAAAGCGGCGGACGCATCCTGCCCCGCCGTCTCCGTCGACTTTCTCCTCTTCCGCCGCCGGCATACCGCCCCGCACCCCCGCCGAAGACGAAAGGTTCCACCTGCCGACGCGGAAAACCGCTCCGTCCCTCCAGGTACAAAAAAGCGGCGGGCCCTTTTGGGGTCCGCCGCCCTGTTCACATGCACCTCCCGGCTTCACGCCGGAAGCCGTCCGCTACTGCTCGGCTTCGGGGTCTGCCACCAGAATGCGACCGCAGTACTCGCAGATGATAATCTTCTTGCCGGCACGGATATCCATCTGACGCTGAGGCGGAATACGGTTGAAGCAGCCGCCGCACGCATCACGTTTCACCGTCACCACGGCCAGACCGTTGCGCACGCTGCGGCGAATGCGGTTGTAGGCAGCCAGCAGCCGGTCGTCGACCTTGGCACGGGCCTGCTCGGCCTGAGCCTCGTACTCGGCAACCTGCGGAGCCGTTTCGGCCTCGATGCTCTCCAGCTCGCCCTTCTTGACCGTCAGGTCGGCATTGCGCTCGTTGAGCTCAGCCTCGGTCTGCTCCAGCTGAGCCTTCTTGGCCTTCACACCGGCGGCGTACTCCTTCAGACGCTTCTCGGCCAGCTCGATTTCGAGCTCCTGATACTCGATTTCCTTCGAGATGGCGTCGAATTCACGGTTGTTGCGGACGTTGTTCTGCTGCTCCTTGTAGTTGGCGATTTGAATCTTCGCCTGGTCGATTTCGCGCTTGCGCTGCTTGGTGAGCGCATTGAACTCCTCAATCTCGGAGTTGATGTTGTCGATGCGCGTCTTCAGCCCGGCAAGCTCATCCTCGAGGTCCTGAACCTCGAGCGGCAGTTCACCCTTCACCTTGTTGATTTCGTCGATTTTGCTGTCGATTTTCTGAATCTCATAGAGCGCCAGGATTTTCTCCTGCATCGAATAATCAACATCGGCGGCCTTTTTCTGTGTTGCCATATATTATAATTGTTTGAACTTAAACGAAATAGTTCACCGGATTACGCGAGTATCCACTCTTGCGGACCGCAAAGGTAAGCAAATTTTTCGATAAAACCTCAAATATTAGCTCAATTGCGCAATATTCGCTCTCGAAATGTCCGATGTCCGCCACCACGAAGGCTCCGTCGGGGAGCATGAAATCGTTGTACTTCAAATCGGCGGTCACGTAGAGGTCGGCACCCGAGCGGCGGGCCTCCTCCATGAGCGAGGCTCCGGCCCCCGTGCAGAGGGCGATGCGCCGCACCTGAGGGCGCACCAGGTCGCTGTGGCGCACCACCTTGAGCCCCAGACGCTGCTGCATGCGGCGCAGGAACTCCTCCGTCGGGAGCGGCTCGGGCAGCTCGCCCACCACGCCGAAGCCCACCTGCGGGTCGGCCGCCGAGGGCTGCAGCACGCGGAGCTCCCCGATGCCCATCATCGCGGCCAGACGCCAGCTCATCCCTCCGGGGGCGCTGTCGAGGTTCGTATGGCAGGCATAGAGCGCGATGCCGCGGCGGATGGCCCGCTCGACGCAGCGCTGCACGGCATCGGCCGAGTTGAAGCGCTTGAGCGCATGGAAGATGATGGGATGGTGCGTGATGACCAGGTCGCACCCTTCGCGCTCGGCCTCGTCCAGCACCTCGTCCGTAACGTCGACGGCCAGCAACGCCCGCTGCACCTCGTCGTCGGGACGCCCCACAATCAGCCCCGCGTTGTCGTAGGACTCCTGGTAGGAGAGCGGTGCAAAGCGCTCGATTACGTCGGTTATATCTTTGATTTTCATAGTGTTGTCTTCTTTTTCCAGATGATTGCGTTAACGTGCGGCGCGCTGCCGGCCGCAGCAGGCCGCTGCGCCTCAGAAGAGCGACTGTTCGTAGAAGGCGAAGAGTTCCTTGTGCTCCGCCTCCTCCTTCTTGCCGCGGCGCGGACGGCGTGCCGTACGCTTCGGAGCGCCCGGCTCGGTCTGCGCGGCAGCTTCCGCCTCTGCCTCCGCCGGGGTTCCACCCTCGGGCGTATCGGCAAACTTCACCACCGGTTTGGTGCGCCGGCGGCGCTTCGGGGCGGCAGCTTCGGCCTCGGCGGCGGTTCCAGCCTCTGCGGCAACCGAAGCATCCTGCTCCGCAGCCGCTTCTTCGGGGGCCTCCCCGTGCGCCATCTCTGCGGCATCGGTCGGAAGCTCCGCCGAAGCGTCGACCGACGAATCGACCAGCACGGTCCGCCCCTGCGAAGCGGCAGGCTCCTTGAGCTCCTCGCGCACCTCAACCAGCAGCGCGCGAATGCGCTGCAGCCGCTCGAGCAGCTCCACGTCGCGCGGCACCTCCTTTTCGCGGCGGCACTGACGCAGCGCCTTGCGGGCCCCCTCGAGCGTCATGCCCTGCTCCTTGACCAGGTGGTAAATCAGCTTCAGGTTCTCGATGTCGGCCGGCGTAAAGAGCCGGTTGCCCTTCTTGTTCCGCTTGGGCTTCAGCACGCCGAACTGCGACTCCCAGTGGCGCAGCAACGACGGCCGGACGTCGAACATCTCGGCCACCTCGCCCATTGAATAGTAAAGCTTCTCTGCCATACGCTATTTCGTTTCACGGTTTATATTTTCATCTCCTTCGGGGCCGGTTTCCTCAACACAAGGCTTTCCTCAGCATGAGGTCGGCCCCGCTCTCCGTATCGGACCGCGCCCCGGGGCTACGCCTCCCCCTCGCCGGCCGGCTCTCCGTCACCCTGCTGCCGAAGGATGCGCAGCGAATTGGGATAGAGGTTGTTCACGCGGGGGCCAATCCGCTTGACGAATCCCAGCGCCCGGCCGCTCGCCGTCACCAGATTGATGCCTTCGGCAAAGAGCCCCGCTGCAAGCTCCTGCTTGCGCAGGAAGCGCAGCGCATCCTCCGAGCCGAGTTCGGCCGTCGGCACGGCATCGCGCCGCAGCCCCGCGAAGAGGGCCAAAGCCGGGTCGGGCTTGAGCCGCCCCTTGAAGAGCTGCCCCATGGCCACTCCCGAATAAATCACGGGCAGCACGCCCGAGAGGCTCCGCACGGCATCGTACTGCGCCGCATACCAGCCGTAGAGGGTATCGCCCGCCGCGGCAAAGCGCATCGCCGCGGGCTCCTCGACCCAGCGTGCAAGCTCCGCCGCTGCGGCCTTGTCGGCCGCGACGAGCACTTCGCGGCGCTGCCGCGGCGTGCGGCTCCGACCGCCGGTATCGGGGGCCTTGCGGGCCACGGCGGCGAAGAAGCCCTCGCCCTCGGCCCGGTGCGGGAAGAAACGGAAGGTGCGGAAGGCTCCGACCCTGCCGCCGAGAATCCCCCACTCCTCCGCGAGCGGGAACTCGCCGGCCTCGGCCATCTCGTCGCCCGCCCATGCAAGAAAACGTTCAAGCGAGCCCTCGTCCTCGATGCGGTTGAAGGTGCAGGTGCTGTAGAGGAGCGTCCCGCCGGGCCGCAGCGCCCGCCACGCCTCGCGCAGAATGGCATCCTGACGCGATGCGCAGAGGCGCACGTTCGCCTCGCTCCACTCGCCGCGCGCGGCGTCGTCCTTGCGGAACATCCCCTCGCCCGAGCAGGGGGCGTCGACCGCCACCACGTCGTACCACGCCTCGAACTCCGCCATGCGGGCCGCATCGGCCGTCGTGACCACGACGTTGCCCGTGCCCCAGCGGCGGATGTTGTCGGCAAGCACCTGCGCCCGCCGGCGGTCGATTTCATTGGCGACAACGAGCCCTTCGCTCCCGACCAGCGAGGCGTAGAGCGTGCTCTTGCCGCCGGGTGCGGCGCAGAGGTCGAGCACCCGCGCACCGCGCATATCGACACCCGAGAGCAGCCGCCCGACAAACTGCGATGAGGGCTCCTGCACGTAGTAGGCACCGGCATGGAACTCCGCATCGAAGGTGAACTGCGGCCGCCGGGGCAGGTAACGCCCCTCGGCACACCACCCTACGCGGCGCACCCCTTCGCCCGTCGCAACGGCGGGCAGGAGTGCCGCGCACTTCGCCGGGTTGAGCCGCACCGCAACGGGCGACGGGCCGTCGAGCGCCGCACACAACGCCTGCGCCTCCTCTTCGCCCAGCTCGCGGGCAATGGACGCTACGAACGCTTCGGGCAGCCTCATTGCTTCTCGGAGGCTTTGAGCGCATCGAGCCGTGCGCAAATCCGTTCGAGCACCTCGGGATTCTCCACGAAGTCCTCGTTGTCCTTGTCGACGCCGAGCACCTCGCCGTCGTAGATATGGTCAATCCAGTGGTCGTACTTCTCGTTGAGCCGCCGCAGGTAGGACTCGTCGATGTTCATCTCGTACTCGCGGCCCCGCTTGTGAATCTGCGAGATGAGCGTCGGAACGCTCGCCTTGAGGTAAATCAGCAGGTCTGGTTTGGGGATGAGCGTGGTCACGAGCCGGAAAATCTTCATGTAGGTCTCGATGTCGCGCGTCGACATGAGCCCCATCTCGTGGAGGTTCGTGGCGAAGATGTGGGCATCCTCGTAGATGGTCCGGTCCTGGATGATGTCCTCGTCGCCCGAGGCGAGCATGTCCATCGTCTGCTCGATGCGGCTGCCGAGGAAGCTGATTTGCAGCTGGAACGACCAGCGGTTCATATCCTCGTAGAAATCCCCGATGTAGGGGTTGTTGCTCTCCTCCAGATAGCATTTGGCCCGGTAGCGCCGGGTCAGCATCTCGGTCAGCGTCGTCTTGCCGCTGCCGATGTTTCCCGCAATGGCAATATACATCGTTCAATCGATATTTCTGAATGGTTTTACACTTCTTGTCGTTCGGCGGCCGTTTTTTCGGCAACCGTTGCCGGCGGCTGTTTTCAGCGGTTGTTTTCGGCGGCCGCAGTCCGACACCCGGCTGCAACGCCGCGCTCCCGAAACCGCTACGTCCGAAAAAACGTTCCGCCCTGCAAAGCCGGGCCTAATTAGAGAATCGGCGCCCGCCCCGGTCCGGACTACTCGCCCCCGAGCACCGAGTCGGCCACGCGGCGGTCGTTCATCAGACGCGGCACCTTGTTCTTCCCCTTGCGGCGCATCCAGTCAAGGAAGCGGCCCCGCTCGACCACCGTGATGCGCGGCAGGTCGAGCGTCGTCAGACGCTTGGCGTCGTAGTCCGAGTTGATGGCCCGCAGCTCGCGGTCGAGCACCTCGGCGAAGCGAGCCCGGTCATCGGGCTCGCGGTCGAACTCCACAATCCACTCGTGGGCGCCCCGCTCGCGGAGGCTCATGTAGCAGGGAGCCACCGTATACTCGCCCACCACGGCGCCCGTCTCGCGGCAGGCCCGCTCCAGGGCGCGGTCGGCGTTGTCGGCAATCACCTCCTCGCCGAAGGCGTTGATGTACTGGCGCGTACGCCCTGCAAAGCGAATCCGGTAGGGGTCCGTCGAGGTGAACTCCACCGTATCGCCGATTTCGTAGCGCCACAGCCCGTTGTTCGAGGTGATGACCAGAGCATAGACCTCGCCGCTCTTCACCCCTTCGAGCGGCACGATGCTGTCGCCCTGGCGGAATTCGAAGTAGGTGCCGTAGTCGAGCATCAGCAGCATGTCGCTGCGCGTGGGGTCGTCGGCCAGGGCGAAGAAGCCCTCCGAGGCGTTGTAGGTCTCCATGTACTGCATCTCGGGCGAGGGTATCAGCTCCTCGAACGAACGCCGGTAGGGGGTGAACTCCACCCCGCCGTGGGCGAACATGCAGAGATTGGGCCACACTTCGAGCAGGTTGCTGCGCCCCGTATACTCGAGCACGCGGCGCATCAGCGCCAGGTTCCACGACGGCACGCCGGCAAAGGCCGTGATGTTCTCGCCCGTGCACTCGCGGCAGATGGCCTCGGCCTTGCGGTCGAAATCGGCGATGAGGGCCGTCTGCATCTTCGGCGCGCGGAACCAGCCGCTCCAGAAGGTCGTCTCGTGGATGAGCAGCGCCGAGAGGTCGCCCACCAGATTCGACCCCTCCTGCCGGCATGAACCGCCGAGCGTGAGCGTCTTGCCGTCGAAGACCTTCGAGCGGGGGTTGTTGGCCGCGAAGACCGTCGCCACGTCGCGCATGCCCATCGTATGGTTCCACCACAGCGATTCCCGCGTGACGGGGATGTACTTGCTCCGGTCGGAGGTGGTGCCCGACGAGCGGGCAAAGAGCGTGACGCGGCCCGGAGCCGTCACGTCGGACTCACCGGCCAGCATCCGCTCGATGTAGGGCTTGAAGGTGTCGTAGTCGAACGTCTCGACCATCGAGGCGAACTGCTCGGGCGTGCGGATGCGGCCCAGGTTGTAGCGCCAGCCGAACTCCGTGCGGCGGCCCCGGCGCAGAAGCTGCCGGAACATGCGTGCCTGGGTCTCCACGGGGTGGCGGCGGAAGGTGTCGATGGCCCGCTCGCGCTGCGAGAAGTAGGCCCTCAGAAGTATGCTGCGAAGTGACAAAATCGTTTTTGTTGTTTAAAGTTCCTTAGTTGAAGAAGTAGCCCACGCGGCCCACCGACTCGGGCATGGCGAAGACCACCACGCGGTCGTAGGGCTGTATCATCGAGTTGTCGACCGCAATGAAGACCTTGTCGCCGCGGACGATGCCGCCGATGATGGTATCCTCGGGAAGCCCCATCTCCTTGATGCGGCACTTGGTGGCCGGCGAGTTGGGCTTGACGATGAACTCGAGCACCTCGGCGTCGCTTCCCGTCAGGCACTTGATGGCCTGCACGTCGGTCGACATCGTGAAGCGGAAGATGTTCGACGCCGTGATGAGCTTCTTGTTGATGATGGTGTCGATGCCGATGGACTCGGCCAGGTTGATGTAGTTGAGGTTCTCGACCTCGGCAATCACCTTCTTGACGCCCATGCGCTTGGCCAGCATCGCCGCCAGGATGTTCGTCTCGCTGCGGCCCGTCACCGCCACGAAGGCGTCCATGTTCGAGAGGCCCTCCTCCATCATCGCCTCCGTATTACGCCCGTCCTCATTGATAATCAACGTCTTGTCGAGCATCTCGGCCAGACGGTAGGCCTTCTCGGCGTTGTAGTCGATGAGCTTGATGTTGACCTCGTCCTGCAACTCGGTGGCGATGCGGATGCCGATGCGCGAGCCACCGAGTATCATCATGTTCTTGATTTCGATGTTCGACTGCCCCGAGAACTCCATCACCTCGCGCACGGCATCCTGACGGGCGATGACGTAGATGATGTCACCCTCGAAGTAGCGCTCGCCGCGGTGCGGAATGATGGTCTCGCCGCCGCGCGTGATGGCCACCGTGCGGTAATTGAGCTCGGTCTGCTCCTCGTCGAAGCCCGTGAGCTCCTGCCCCACCAGCGGCGAGGCGGGCTCCAGACGGAAGACCGCCAGCGAGAGCTTGCCGCTCGAAAAGTCGACATACTCGGTGGTGGAGGTGTGGCCCAGCAGGTTGATGACCTCGCGGGCGGCCACCTTTTCGGGATAGAAGAGGTAGTCGATGCCCATCTCGATGAACATCTCCTTGTTGTTGGGCTCGAGGTATTCGTTGTTGTCGATGCGTGCGATGGACTTCTTGGCCCCCAGCTGCTTGGCGAGCATCGCCGCCACGACGTTGTCGTTCTCCTCGTGGTTGACGGCGATGAAGAGGTCGCACTTGCGCACCGAGGCCTTGCGCAGCACGGCAAAGGTGGTCGAGTCGCCCTCGACCGTAATGACGTCGGCCAGGCTGCCCACGTCGGCCAGCAGCTTCTGGTCGGCGTCGATGATGGTGATGTCGTGGCCGTTTCCGCTCAGCATCTTGGCCAGATGGCTCCCCATCTCGCCGGCTCCCGCAATGACGATTCTCATAGGTTCGATTTTTGGCCGGATGCCGCGCCCGCAACGCTCCGGCCGGTTTTTTCGGGTCGGGGTTCGGAACAGGGCGGCATTTTTGCAAATTAATTTACAAATGTATACATTTGTCCCGGAAAGCCCAAAATTTCGGACCCTAAAAACACACATGTCATGCCATCGTGGTTGATTCTTCTGCTGGCCGCCATTGCGGCCGTCGCCCTGTTCGTCGTCGGGATGTCGCTCACGCTGATGTTCAAGGGGCACTTCATCGATTCGGAAATCTCGACCAACAAGAACATGCAGCGGCTGGGCATCAAGTGCGCCGTGCAGGAGTCGCGTGAGGATTCGGGCCAGACCGACTGCGTCACAGCGGGCTGCTCGGGCAACTGCTCGGCCTGCGACATCGAGGAGCAGCGCATCCACCACGCCCCGGCGGGGAGCCGCACGGCAGCCTCCGCAGCTTCCGCCTCCGCGGAGCAACCGGCAGCACGTTAGTCCGGCCGTCCCGGCTAAGCCCCGGCGCCGGGCACAAAATCCCGGTTCCGCGCGTCGTAAAGTCCCCGACAAGCGGGTGCCGGGCACAAAAAAGAGGGCGCCGGGCACAAAAAAGGCGGGTGCCGGGCCCACAAAGGGCGCCGAGCACAAAAAAAAGAGGAGTTACGACTCCTCTTTCTTTTTATCCATATCCTCGCCCGGCGGCGGTATTCCGACATCAGACCGGCAGCGGCACATCCTGCCGCCTCTCCCTCAACGGCAACATACCCTTCTGCTTCGTTCGCAACGGCAATGCCTCCTTCACTCCGACCAACGGAGACACACCGTCCGACCTCACCTTCACCGGGGAGCTGACCCCAATTCAGTCGCAGCCAAGACTTCCTCCCGGGCATGCCCGCTTCCACTGCTCCGCTCCGGGCCCGGCGCCGCATCCGCGCAGAGTCAGAGCCGGCAGCACTTCGCCCGGCAGACGAACCAGGGGTTGTGGAGGTCCTCCTCGTTGTAGCGAAGCTCACGCCCCTCGGGCAGCGAACGGGTCTGACCGCCCGCCTCCGAGAGAATCAGCTCTCCGGCCGCCGTATCCCACTCGTAGGTGGGCGACGTGCGGACGTAGTAGTCGACCGTACCCTCGGCCAGCAGGCAGAACTTGTAGGAGCTGCCCTGCTCGACCACCTCCAGATTGGGCCAGCGGCGGCGCAGCTCCTCGATATGCTCATGCGTCTCGGGGGTCTGGTGCGAACGCGAGACGGCCACACGCTGCCGCTCGCGACTGCCGTCGAAGAGCGGCAATCGCCTCCAGCCGGAGACAATCTGCTCGTAGGTATAGTCGGCCGCCGCATCGGGCGCAACCCTCTCCTTGAGGTAGGAGCCGGCTCCGCGTCCGGCCACATACATCTTGGCAAAGTAGGGGACATAAATCACCGCGCCCACGCAGACATTGTTCTCCATGAGCGCGATGTTGACCGTGAATTCGTTGTTACCCTTGAGGAATTCTACCGTTCCGTCGAGCGGGTCGACCAGCCAGAAGAGCTCCCAGTTGCGGCGCTCCTCGTAGCGCAGTTCGCGCCCCTCCTCGCTCAGAATCGGTATCCGCGTGGGGCCGAGGTACTCGCGGATGGTCTTGTGGGCCAGCCGGTCGGCCAGCGTGATGGGGGTTCGGTCGCTCTTGAGGCTCACCTCATACGACGAGCTGTCCTTGTAGACCTCCATGATGGCTGCCCCGGCCCGCACCGCCGCATTGAACAGCGGCGGGAGCAGGAACTTCCGCTCCTTGTCGTTTATCATCGTTCGTCCTGTTTTTGTTCGATACTCATTGCTGGCATAAAGGTAGCAACAATTTATGATATTGTGAAATTTTTCACAATCAATTCCACCCATACCGTCCACAGCTCCGGTCATCGCCGCTCAAGGCCGCTTCCTGTATTTTCATAACGCTCTACCCTCCTGAAAATTGCGTGGCAATGGCCCTGCCGCACCGTGCCGACGCCCGCCAGAACCGTGCCGAAGCGGCGGCCGCAAAAAAATTAGCGCAGGTTGTTGCGTATGAAGCGAATAATACATATCTTTGCATGCTGAATTTATGTTCAAAAACATAATTTACACATTCAATGTACGTTATAGTAGAGATTGCAGGTCAGCAATTCAAAGCTGAGAAAGGTCGGAAACTTTATGTTCACCGTCTCCAGGGCGAAGAAAACTCGTCCGTAAGTTTCGACAAGGTCCTGCTCGCAGACAACGACGGTCAGGTCAAGGTAGGCGCACCTGTAGTAGAAGGCGCCTCGGTAAAGTGCAAGATTCTGAAGCACCTGAAGGACGACAAGGTCCTCGTCTTCAAGAAGAAGCGCAGAACGGGATACCAGAAGTGCAACGGACACCGCCAGTATCTGACGCAGGTGCTCGTAGAGGAGATTGTTGCATAAACCTTTAAAAACTGAAGAGAAATGGCACACAAGAAAGGTGTAGGTAGTTCGAAGAACGGCCGTGAGTCGGAAAGCAAGCGACTCGGCGTGAAACTGTTCGGCGGTCAGTTCGCAAAGGCAGGTAACATTATCGTTCGTCAGCGCGGTACGGTACACAATCCGGGCGAGAACGTCGGCATGGGCAAGGACCACACGCTCTTCGCGCTGGTCGACGGTACGGTCGAGTTCTGCAAGAAGGCGAGCGGCAAGTCCTATGTAAGCGTTACCCCGCTGAGCGAGTAACTGCTTTCGGAACGCGAAACAAGGCGGATTTCCCCTGCGGGAAGTCCGCTTTTTTCGTATCGACGCACAAGTGCTGCCGTCGGGCAACAAAAAGGGGTGGCCCCTCCGGGAGCCACCCTTTTCCTATTCCGAAGAGGGTCGTTACTCGACCACGTCAATCGAATCCATCACCTCGATGGCAGCCTCGGCCGCCTCGACGGGGGTCACCCTGGCAGCCGGAGCATCCTGGGTCGTCGGCACCGCTGCGCTCTGCGCCTTGAAGGTGGCAAGCGCCTTACCGTTGCCGAGCAGCGTCAGCGTCTCACCCTCGATGGCGTAGCCGTCCACCCCGTTGAGCATCTCCACGAAGGCGTTCTCATACTCCATCTCGGGGCAGGCCATCCGCGTCATACCCATGTTGTCGAACTCGAGCTCGTTGCCATTGAGTGCATAGCGGCCGAAGAAGCGGTTGCAGTTCGTACGACCGTTGACCATCGTATCGGCAGCGTTGAAGGTCAGCGTAAAGAAGTCGGCCTCGCGCGTGATGGCCTCGGCGGGAATGCCCTCCATCTGCTCCAGCTTCCACTGCGTACCTTCGAGCGCGACGGTCTTCCTGGCTCCGTCGCAGGCGGTCAGCGCAACCAGCACGGCTGCGGCCGCAAAGAGAATCTTTTTCATGTGTCTATTGTTTTTATTGTTTGCTGTATCGGTTTTACGCCCTGGAGTCCAAAAGCCATGCCGCAACGACACAAGCAGGCAACGGTCTTCAGCCCGGACCATTCTGCGGCAAAGATAACCAACTCGTTGCAATTCTCCCAATTTCAAGTTCGGAAAGCGCAAACGACCTGCTGCGTCTTCAATCCAAGAAAGCCTTGACTCCACCACACATGGTGAGCAAGAGAATTTCATTACAGGTGTTTGTTCATACGACGTGCACATTGTAGTATACGCATACTCACAAAAGCAAACAAAAACGGCCGCCCTTATACCTGGGCAGCCGTGTTCATGAAAAAGCGGGAGCTACTCCTCCTTCACAAGATTGAATTTGGTTGAAATTTCCTTTTGCTCAATAACCTGTCGGAGATTGAAGCGACGCTTCTGAGTAATGTAACCGGGCTTCTCACACGTAATCTCAATCTGCACATTGCCCGAATTGTTGAACGTAAGGCCCTTGATGTCGAACGTCTCCGTCGTCTCGTAGGGTGTGGAGCCCACGTAATTCTGGTTCGTATTCTTGACATCGGAAACAGATGAGACAATTCGCGACGATACATCAGCACCGCGGGGCGACGAGTCGATATACCAACGGATAACGGTTGCTTCGAGCGACGTGTTCCCATCTCCCGTCACCTGCTTGTTCTTTTCGAGAGCCGGAGTATCGGCCTTGCGCAGGAAGAAGGCGATTCTGTCCCAGTCAATATCGCGCAAAGCATTCGCATACGCTTTGTTGAGGGTTTGGGCAGCCGCAATGAAATCGGAGCTGTTGCCGGAACCATTGGCACGACCTGAAACCACAACATTGGGGTAAACCAGCCGTCCGTTGCGGTCATGCACCTCAACATTCATCTGCACGGTACCGCTCCATCCCACACCAGAGAGGTAGTTGACCGCAAATTCGCGAAGCATAATGGTCATCATGTAATCGGTGGCCACATCGGCATTGAGCACAAAGCCCATCGTACGCATGTAACGGCGCGTACTCTCCCCGACAAAAGACAATAAATCGGGATTTACCTGAACCGAAGGCAGCGATACGGCACTGGCATCATATTTCTGCACGAACTTCGTATTGGCCCGTCCGTCACGTACATTGAGCCGAATGCCATAATCCAAATCAACATACCGGTTCGAATAGGGCTCTTCGACAAGAGCCAGATTCAATATTCTCGGTCCCGTAGCCACTACCTTCTTACTCGACCCACAGGCAGCCAACATCGACAATGCCAAAACAAGGGTCAGTATTCGACTAATATTATTTTTCATATGTCCGGATTGATTATATATCAATTGTCAGTCTTGATTTTTACGATTTTAGCCGTAGCCGTCGATTTGAAAATCACTCTATCGCCCAACTGCTCCACGTTGGTTGCAACGGTCGGAGCAATCAATACATCCGTGCCGTACTGCTGAGCCTCGTTAATCAGGCGATAAATGGCCAGACGCCGGGCGACATCCTCGGGACGGAAAAGATTGGTCGTTTCGCCTACATAATCTCCACTGAGATACCCGAGCTTCAAGATTCCACTGAACTTGCAAAACCACCCCTTCTTCAGAGAATAGTCATACTTCAACGAAAATTCATTTTGCTCGTCTATAATTTCATACTTGGTCCCCGACTTATTGCTCCAATAGGAGATGGAGGCCTCAGCCGAAATTGTATTCAACACCTCATAGTCGCCACGTTCGAGGTTCAACTCCTCAATTGCCGCCGTATTGACGGTGTTGACGGCACGGGGTACCACCAGCATGCGCTGCGAACCGCAAGAAACAAAAAGGAAGGCGGCCGCAAGAATACACAAAAATCTTTTCATAGGTCAATTCGGATTAAATTTAGGTTGGGATAAGGGGGCCCGTTCAGGGAGAGTGCAGACAAAACAAAAAGCGCGGACCCTTTGCTCAATGCCGGATTTTGAGGTCTTCCACAACCCTTGTCCCCGAACACAGAATAAAGCCCACGCTGGAATACACAGCATGGGCGTTGAACTTTATTCCTTCGGGGACATGTTTGATAAGTGGAAGTTTCAAAATCCCGAAATAGAAGCTAACGCCTTTTATCTATATGTCCTCAAGTCATTTATTTATCCATAGGCAAAATATTAAATCTCCATGTGAAATACACAAAAAACGAATTTATCACAAATATACGAAAAGTTTTTCAATTTAACAGAATCGATTGAATAAACAAAAATGGTCCGCAGTAATTCACTGCGGACCATTTTTATTTGCCTGCGAAAGTATTAGTACTCGATTTTCGACAGACGCTTGTAGGTGTTGTAACGCCACTTGGCATTCTCCTCGGCAGCCTTGTAGAGCTCCTCGGCCTCGGTCGGGAAGGACTTCTGGAGCGACGAGTAACGAACCTCCTTCATCAGGAATTCGCGGAACTTCGTCCAGTCGGGCTCCTTCGAGTCGAGCACGAAGGGGTTCTTGCCCTCGGCCTCAAGCTGCGGGTTGTAGTGCCACAGGTGCCAGTAGCCGCATGCTACGGCCTCCTTGCCGACGGTCTGCGTACGCGTCATGCCGCCCTTGATGCCGTGGTTGATACACGGAGCGTAGGCGATGATGAGCGACGGACCGGGATAAGCCTCGGCCTCCTTCAGCACGTTGAAGAGCTGCTGCTGCGAGCCGCCAATCGAAACCTGGGCAACGTATACATAGCCGTAGGTCATGGCCATCGCGCCGAGGTCCTTCTTGCGGACGCGCTTGCCGGCCGATGCGAACTTGGCAACGGCACCCACGGGGGTCGACTTCGACGACTGGCCGCCCGTATTGGAGTAAACCTCCGTATCGACAACCAGCACGTTCACATCCTGACCCGTCGAGAGAACATGGTCCAGACCGCCGTAGCCGATGTCGTAGCCCCAGCCGTCACCGCCGATAATCCACTGCGACTTCTTGATGAGCCAATCCTTGTGGGCGAGAATCTCCTTGCAGTAGTCGCAGCCGCAGGCCTCCATCATCGGCACCAGACGGGCCGTAACCTCGGCCGAGCCGGCCGACGAACCGCGGTTGGCAATCCACTCCTTCATCACGCCCTTCAGCTCGTCGGAGCACTTCGAGCAGTTGGCTATGGCCTCCTCCATCGTCTGCTGGATGCGGTCGCGGAGCTTCTCCACGCCGATGTGCATGCCCAGACCGAACTCGGCGTTATCCTCGAAGAGCGAGTTGGCCCATGCCGGACCCTTGCCCTCGGCGTTGGTGCAGTAGGGAGTCGACGGAGCCGAACCCGAGTAAATAGACGTACAGCCCGTAGCGTTGGCAACCATCATCTTGTCGCCGAAGAGCTGCGTGATGGCCTTGATGTAGGGCGTCTCGCCGCAACCGGCGCAGGCACCCGAGAACTCGAAGAGCGGCTGTGCGAACTGGAGGTTCTTCACCGACTTGGTCTTGTCGACCACCTGCTTGTAGCCGATGTGCTTGGTCAGGTAGTCCCAGTTCTTCTGCTGCGGGAGCTGCTCCTCCAGAGGACGCATTACCAGCGCCTTCTCCTTGGCCGGGCAGATATCGACGCAGTTGCCGCAACCCGTACAGTCGAGCGGCGAAATCTGGATGCGGAACTTGTAGGCCTTCGTCTCGCCCAGACCCTGCTTCCACTCCGTACCCGAAGCGGCAGCCTCCTCGTCGGTTGCCAGGAAGGGACGAATCACGGCGTGGGGGCAGACATAGGCGCACTGGTTGCACTGGATACAGTTGGCAATCTGCCACTCGGGAACGTTGACGGCGATGCCGCGCTTCTCGTAGGCGGCCGTACCGTTCTCCCACGTGCCGTCCTCACGGCCGTTGAAGGCCGATACCGGCAGGTCGTCGCCCTTCAGACCGTTGATGGGCTCGACAATCTTGCGGACGAACTCGGGATACGAAGCATCCGACGGATGGGTGAAGCCCTTGTCCTCAATCTGTGCCCACTCGGCCGGAACCTCGACCTTCTCAACGGCGTTGCCGCCGGCGTCAACGGCAGCATAGTTCATGTTGACGATATCCTCGCCCTTCTTGCCGTAGGACTTCAGGATGGCGTGCTTCATCTCCTCAACCGCCTTCTCGAAGGGAATGACGTTGGCAATCTTGAAGAAAGCCGACTGCATGATGGTGTTCGTACGCGAACCCAGACCCAGCTCGGAGGCAATCTTCGTGGCGTTGATGATGTAGAAGTTGATGTGGTTCTTCGCCAGGTAGGCCTTCATGTGGTCGGGCAGCGTGGCGCAGGTCGTGGCGGCGTCGTGCACCGAGTTGAGCAGGAACGAACCGCCGGCCTTCAGACCCTTCAGCACGTCGTACTTGTCGACATACGAAGGCACGTGGCAGGCCACGAAGTCGGGCGTGGTCACCAGATAGGGCGACGTGATGGGCTTGTCACCGAAACGCAGGTGCGACGAGGTGTAGCCTCCCGACTTCTTCGAGTCGTAGGAGAAGTATGCCTGGCAGTACTTGTTGGTCGTACCGCCGATAATCTTGATGGAGTTCTTGTTGGCACCTACCGTACCGTCAGCGCCCAGACCGAAGAAGAGGGCCTCGAACGTACCGGGCTTGGCCAGCGAAATCTCCTTGCCGACGGGCAGCGAGTGGAAGGTCACGTCGTCGGTGATGCCCACCGTGAACTGGTTCTTCGGCTCGGCAGCCTTGAGGTTGGCGAAGACGGCCAGCATCTGTGCCGGCGTGGTGTCCTTCGACGAGAGGCCGTAGCGGCCGCCGATGATGAGCACCTTGCGGTCCGTGCGCGAGAAGGCCTCGACAACATCCATGTAGAGGGGGTCGCCGTTGGCTCCGGGCTCCTTCGTGCGGTCGAGCACGCAGATGCGCTTTACGCTCTGGGGCAGCACGTCCATCAGGTACTTCACCGAGAAGGGACGGTAGAGGTGAACGGTCACCACGCCGAGCTTCTCGCCCTTGGCGTTCAGGTAGTCGACCGTCTCCTTCAGGGTCTCGGTCACCGAACCCATCGCGATGACGACATGCTCGGCATCGGGAGCGCCGTAGTATACGAAGGGCTTGTATTCACGGCCGGTGATTTTCGAAATCTGGGCCATCGTCTCGGCCACCATGTCGGGCACGGCGTCGTAGAACTTGTTGGCAGCCTCGCGCGTCTGGAAGTAGATGTCGGGGTTCTGGGCCGTACCGCGCGTTACGGGGTGCTCGGGGTTGAGCGCACGCTGACGGAAGGCCTTCAGGGCATCGCGGTCAAGCAGCGCCGTGAGGGCTGCCTCGTCGATGAGCTCGATTTTCTGGATTTCGTGCGAGGTGCGGAAACCGTCGAAGAAGTGCAGGAACGGCACGCGCGACTTGAGCGCCACGAGGTGTGCCACGCCGGCGAGGTCCATAACCTCCTGCACGGACGAGGTGGCCAGCATGGCGAAGCCGGTCTGACGCGTGGCCATCACATCCTGGTGGTCACCGAAAATCGAGAGCGACTGGGCAGCCAGCGCACGGGCCGAAACGTGGAAGACGCCCGGCAGCAGCTCGCCCGAAATTTTGTACATATTCGGAATCATCAGCAGCAGGCCCTGCGATGCGGTGAAGGTCGACGTAAGCGCACCGCTCTGCAGCGAGCCGTGTACGGCACCCGCAGCACCCGCCTCCGACTGCATTTCAATCACCTTGACGGTCTCGCCGAAGATGTTCTTGCGGCCCTGAGCGGCCCACTCGTCCACGAGCTCTGCCATAGTCGACGACGGCGTGATGGGGTAAATCGCCGCAACCTCCGAGAACATGTATGCCACATGAGCCGCAGCGTAGTTGCCATCACAAGTGATAAATTTCTTTTCAGCCATTTTTAAAAGGTTTTTGGATGATATTGTGTTGTTTTTCTGTATGCTTGTGCAGACGCGTGGCAAATATACAAATTTTCATCAAAAAAAACGATGACGTCCGCCAAACAAATTTTACGCTCCCGCTGTGTTAAAAAATTAACAATCTACACGTTATTCGCCCGCCCCGCCCCGGCCTGCGGCGTGCGTACCGCGGCTACCCTCCCGCCCCGGGGCGCACGACGCCGCGCACGCATGCCGTGAGGGCGGCCGCCGCGGAGCGGTTTTTGCGGAGAGCCTCTCCGCGCATATTTAATTAAGTTTAATTAAGGAAGCGCGGCGGGCCGTGCAAAAAACCGGGCCACAGAGGCGTTTTGCCCTCCGCTTTTCGTATCTTTGCATCCATGATTGCCTACCGTACCAAACGTCTTGCCAACGGGCTGACGGTCGTCGTGAACCGCGACCGCCAGTCGAAACTCGCCGCGGTGAACATCCTCTACCGGGTCGGCGCCCGCAACGAGCGCCCCGACCGGACGGGCTTCGCCCATCTGTTCGAGCACCTGATGTTCCGCGGCACGCGCCGCATCCCCAACTTCGACCTCCCGGTCCAGATGGCCGCCGGCGACAACAACGCCTTTACCAACAACGACTATACCGATTTCTACATCACGCTGCCGAAGGACAACATCGAGACGGCGCTCTGGCTCGAGAGCGACCGCATGGAGGGGTTGGACATCACCTCCGAGAAGCTCGAAACGGAGAAGCGCGTGGTCATCGAGGAGTTCCGCCAGCGCTACCTCAACCAGCCCTACGGCGACCAGCAGATGCTGCTGCGGGCGCTGGCCTACAAGGTCCACCCCTACCGCTGGTCGACCATCGGACTGACACCCGACCACATCGCCGCCGCCTCGCTCGACGAGGTGCGCCGCTTCTACCGCGACCACTATCACCCCGGCAACGCCATCCTCTCGCTCTCGGCCGACATCGACGAGGAGCGGATGCTCGACCTCGCGGAGCGTTACTTCGGCCAGATTGCCCCCCGCACGGTGACCGAAGAGCCCATCGCGCAGGAGCCTCCGCAGCGGGAGGCGCGCCGCGAGGAGGTCGAGCGCGACGTGCCGGCCACGGCCATCTCCATCGCCTACCACATGGGCGACCGCCTCTCGCCCGACTTCTACACGGCCGACCTGGTCTCGGACCTGCTGGCCGGCGGCGACTCGGGGCGGCTCTACAACCGCCTGGTCAAGGAGCGCAGGCTGCTGGCCAGCGTCAACGCCTACATCACGGGCGACCGCGACCCGGGACTCTTCGTCTTCACGGGACAGCTGCTTCCCGAGACGACGCCCGAGCAGGCCGAAGAGGCGCTGCTGGGCGAGATGGAGGAGCTCTGCCGCACCCCGGCCGGCGACTACGAGACCGAGAAGGTCAAGAACAAGTTCGAGGCCAACACCCTCTTCGGCGAGCTGAACGTGATGAACAAGGCGATGAACCTCGGCTTCTACGAGATGCTGGGCGACCTGGCCCTCATCAACGCCGAGGTAGACCGCTACCGCAGCGTCACGGCCGACGACATCATCGACTTCAGCCGCCGGACCTTCCGCGCGGAGAACTCCTCGACACTCATCTACAAGGCACGCTCATGATGAAACAACCGCCCCTGATTATCCCCTCGCAGGTCGATGTAACGCCGGCCGAACTGCACACGCTGCCTAACGGCGTGCGGCTCTACACCCTTGCGGCCCCCGAATTCGAGGTGCTGCGCATCTCGTTCGTCTTCCGCGCCGGCACGGCCCGTCAGCGGGAGTTCTTCACCGCCTCGACGACCGCCAACATGCTCGCCGAAGGGAGCCGCGGGATGACGGCGCAGCAGATTGCCGAACGGCTCGACTACTACGGCTCGTGGTACGATGCCAACATCGACCGCGACTACGCCTACATCAGTTTCGCCGCCCTCTCGAAGTTCGTACCCCAGACGCTCGAGGTGGCCCGGGAGATTCTGCTCCGCCCGCTCTTCCCCGAGGAGGAGCTGCGCAGCTACTGCGCGAAGCGCCGCCAGCGGCTCACCATCGACCGCACGAAGGTCGACGTGCGGGCCCGCGAGGCCTTTGCCCAGGCGCTCTTCGGGACGACGCACCCCTACGGCATTGCGGCGCCGACCGAGGCCTACGACGCGGTGACGCGGCAGGCCGTCGAGCGCTTCTACCGCGAACACTACACCGCCGACCAGACGCTGGTGGTCTGCAGCGGCCGCATCGGAGCACAGGAGCTCGATGCCGTCGGACGCCTTGCCGGCGCCCTTGCGACCTCCGCGGCCGGCGCCGAGGAGCCCATGCCGGCACCCGAGACCACCCACAGGCTCATCCTGCCCCATGCCGGGGCGGTGCAGTCGGCCATCCGCATCGGGCGGCTGCTCTTCCCGCGGCAGCATCCCGACTTTCTGGGCATGCAGGTGGTGGCCATGCTGCTGGGCGGCTACTTCGGCTCGCGTCTGATGCAAAACCTGCGCGAGCGCAACGGATTCACCTACGGGGTGGTGGCCGCCATGGTCAACTTCGAGCAGGCGGGCTACTTCGCCGTCGCAACACAGGTGGGCAGCGAGGTGACGGCCGAGGCGCTGGGCCAAATCTATGCCGAAATCGAGCGTCTGCGCAACGAGCCGGTCTCCGAGGAGGAGCTCTCGCTGGTGCGGAACATGATGGTCGGCGAGATGCTGCGCATCCTCGACGGCCCCTTCGGCATCGCCGACGTGACGATTGAGAACCTGCTCTGCGGCGACGGCAACGAGGTCATCGAGCAGAACATCCGCCGCATCCGGGCCATCACCCCCGCCGAGGTGCAGCGCCTGGCGCGACAGTATCTGGCCCACGAGGATTTGGTGACGGTCGTCGTCGGCGACCCCGAACTCGGCACGCTGCCCGAGTAGTCCGGACCGAATCCGCGGGACGCAAAGCAACCGGGTTGCAGAGATGCGGAGGCTTCCTGCCCCGCGCATGCATGCGGGAGCTCCCGACGCCGGCCGACAGGCTCCGCTCTGCAGAAAAAGCGAACCCCGGAGGAACCCTTAAAAATGGTTCCTCCGGGGTTTTTCCTTGCGATATCCACTCTTCGGCCTCGGCCGCTCACGTCAGGCTCCGGTCGGACCGGCCGCCCCCTGGTTGCGCTCCGCCGGTGCATCCGCCCCTGCGCCGTCTGCGGAGGCCGCTCCGATGTGTGCCGCCACCCAGCGCGTCAGCTCGACGAACTCGGCCACCGACAGCGTCTCGGCACGCCGTGAAAAGAAGGGGTGCTCCTCGCCGCCAAAGTTGCCGAAGACGGCCCGGAGCGAGTTGCGCAGCATCTTGCGCCGCTGGCCGAACGACGCCTTGACCACCCGCACGAAGAGCCGCTCGTCGCAGTCGAGCCGCTCGACGCCGTTGCGGCGCAGGCGGATGACGGCGCTCTTGACCTTCGGAGGGGGATTGAAGACCGTCTCGTTGACCGTGAAGAGGTATTCGATGTCGTACCACGCCTGCAGCAGCACGCTCAGGATGCCGTACTCCTTCGAGCCGGGAGGCTCGGCCAGACGCACGGCCACCTCGCGCTGAATCATCCCGACGCATTCGGGCACCAGGTCGCGGTTCTCCAGGATTTTGAAGAAAATCTGGGACGAAATGTTGTAAGGGAAGTTGCCAATCACCTTCACCCCGCGCGGAAAGAGGTCGCGGAGCTCCATCCGCAGGAAATCGCCCTCCATAAGGCGCGGCGTAAACTCGGGATAGTGGTCGTGCAGGTAGGCGACGCTCTCGGAGTCGATTTCGGCGCCGTAGGTAACGATGTCGCGGCGCTGCAGCAGGAAGCGGGTCAGGACCCCCATGCCGCACCCCACCTCGAGTACGTCGCAGGCGCCGCCGGCAGGCACATCCGCCTCCTGTCCGGAGGCTTCGGACGGCACGGAGGGCTTCGGCGCGCTCTTCGCCGTGGAGCTCGCCACGACTGCGGTGTCCGATGCCGCGTCTCCGTTTGGCGCATTGTTCGCTTTAGGCGCGGCGTCCGTCTCCGGCACGGCACAGCGGAAGGAGCCGTCGGGCGTGGCCACGAGGGCTCCGCCCGAGAGCGCGTCGCAGATTTTGCGGGCGATGTTGAGGTCGACCAGGAAATGCTGGCCCAACGATTTTTTGGCTCTGACTTCGGTCATGGGTGCAAAGATACGAAAAGGGTGACAGAGCGCCAAACCGGAAGCCGGGTTTTCGCCTGTCGAAGAGGGCGCTCCATCGGCTCCGTCACGCAGACAGGGAGCAGCCTTCACCACTCCCTGTCCTCTTCTTGCTTCTTACTTCGGGTTCGGGGAGGTCGTCGCAACCCTCCACAAGGTTCATTCCCCGCAGCAGCCGGTCCCGGAACGACCGCCCCGGTGCCTCAACGACACGGAGCCTTACCAACTCAGCGGCGTCCCTGCACAAACGGTCAACTACCCCACCGGCTCAGCGGCGCCCCTGCACAACCGGGAACCACTCTGCCAATTCAGCGCCCCTCCTGCACAACCGGGCAACTACCCCACCGGCTCAGCGGCGGCCTCGGCGCAAGCGGGAGCGGTTCTTCTTCTCCTCCTTCTGTTCCTTGCGCTCCTGCGCACGGCGCGCCTGGCGCAACCTCCGCTGCGTGACGCGGAACGAATAGAGCAGGCCGACGAAGCCCACGCCCAGCACGGCAACCCAGAACCAGACGGCAATGCCCGACGGCATGTATTCGACGGCATAGATGATGCCCGCAATGGCCACGACCATCATCAGCAGCCGCAGTCCCTGCAACAGTTTCTCTTTCATAGGCTCAGAATCTCAGTTTAGGCCCCTCAGGGGAGTTTGTGCGGATTGACCTCGTCGAGGTGGCGCCGCCGCTTCTTCTTGTATTCGTTCCAGGTCATGCCCGCACCCGCCAGCACGAAGAGGAAGGCAATGAGCAAATCGAGCAGACAGACACACGCCGGCCGTGCCACAAGCCAATAGATGTTGACCCCCAGCCACACGACAGTCGCACAGAAAAACACTAAGGCAAGAGTAAAGGTCTTCTTATTCATAGGCGTTCGTTTTAGGTTACATCGGGCCCCGCACCGGCTCCGGGCAGTGCCCGGACGACGCAAAGGTCCCTTATCTCGCGCACCGGAGAGACCCCTGCCGGCGGCACTGAAAACCGCCGGAAACGCCTCACCGGAGCATCAGTTGCCCTGCTCGCAGATGAACTTGATGCGCACCAGACGAATCTCCTCCTCCGTATAGTCGGGACCCAGCTCCTTGATGGCCGCATCGAGCGAATCGCTCTCGGCATCCTCCTTGAAGTAGAGGTAGATGTCGTCGGCCTTGTCCTCGTCCATGAACTCGCGGATGTAGTAGGAGATGTCGAGCTTCGTTCCCGAGTTGACGATGCCCTCGATTTCGGTCAGCAGCTCGTCGAAGTCGAGGTCCTTGGCGCGGGCGATGTCCTCGAAGTCCATCTTGCGGTCGATGGACTGGATGATGAATATCTTGTTGCCCGACTTGTTGCCCACCGACTTGACAATCATGTCCTGCGGGCGGATAATCTCCTTCTCCTCGACGTAGGCCTTGATGAGCTTGACGAACTCCTCGCCGAACTTGCGCGCCTTGCCCACGCCCACGCCCGTGATGTTCTGCATCTCCTCGAGCGTGATGGGGTACTGCACCGACATGTCCTCGAGCGAGGGGTCCTGGAAGATGACGAAGGGGGGCAGCCCGTGCTTCTTGGCCACCTTCTTGCGCAGGTCCTTGAGCATCGCGAAGAGCTCCTCGTCGGCCGCTCCGCCCTTGCCCATCGGCGCCACCGCCTCAATCTCCTTCTCCTCGGCGTCGTAGTCGTGGTCGAGCGTCACGGTCACGGGGAAGGGCATGGCGATGTAGTTCTCACCCTTGCGGTTGATGGAAATCAGACCGTAGTTCTCGATATTCTTGTCGACCAGTCCGAGGATGAGCGCCTGACGCACCACGGCGCCCCAGAAGCGGGCATCGTGGTCGGCTCCGGCGCTGAACCACTTCGACTTGTTGTGGCCGTAGCTCTTGATGAGGGCCGTATTCTTGCCCAGGAGCACGTTGATGAGGTAGTCGCTCTTGAACTTGTCGCCGATGTCGCGCAGCGCCTCGAGCGCCATCTTCAGCTCGGCCTTGGCATCGACCTTGGGCTTGGGGTTGCGGCAGTTGTCGCAGTTGCCGCAGTTCTCCTCGGTATACTCCTCGCCGAAGTAGTGCAGCAGCGTCTTGCGGCGGCACATCGAGCTCTCGGCATAGGAGACCGTCTCGAGCAGCAGCAGCTTGCCGATTTCCTGCTCGGCAATGGGCTTGCCCTGCATGAACTTCTCGAGCTTCTGGATATCCTTGTAGCTGTAGAAGGCCAGGCAGTACCCCTCGCCGCCGTCGCGGCCCGCACGGCCCGTCTCCTGGTAGTAGCCCTCGAGCGACTTGGGCATGTCGTAGTGAATCACGTAGCGCACGTCGGGCTTGTCGATGCCCATGCCGAAGGCAATCGTCGCCACAATCACGTCGACACGCTCCATGAGGAAGTCGTCCTGGTTGGCAGCACGCGTCGAGGCATCCATGCCGGCATGGTAGGCGCGTGCCTTGATGCCGTTGGCCAAGAGCAGCTCGGTGAGCTCTTCGACCTTCTTGCGGCTCAGGCAGTAGATGATGCCGCTCTTGCCCTCGTTCTGCTTGATGAAGCGGATGATGTCGTGGTCGACGTTGTGCTTGGGCCTTATTTCATAATAGAGGTTGGGACGGTTGAACGACGACTTGAAGACCGAGGCGTCGGTCATGCCCAGGTTCTTCTGGATGTCCATCTGCACCTTGGGGGTGGCGGTGGCCGTCAGGGCGATGAGCGGCGCCGGGCCTATTTCGTTGATGATGGGGCGGATGCGGCGGTACTCGGGCCGGAAGTCGTGGCCCCACTCCGAGATGCAGTGCGCCTCGTCGATGGCGTAGAACGAAATTTTGATTTTGCGCAGGAAGGCGACGTTGTCCTCCTTGGTCAGCGATTCGGGGGCGAAGTAGAGCAGCTTGGTCTTCCCAGCGAGCACGTCGGAGCGGACCTGCTGCACAGCCGTCTTGTTGAGCGACGAGTTGAGGAAGTGCGCAATGCCCGACTCGGCCGAGAAGGTACGCATGGAGTCCACCTGATTCTTCATCAGGGCGATGAGCGGCGAGATGACAATCGCCACACCCTCCATCAGAAGCGCCGGAAGCTGGTAGCACAATGATTTGCCGCCGCCCGTTGGCATCAATACAAAGGTATCCCTGCCGGCCAACACGTTACGGATGACGGCTTCCTGGTTCCCTTTGAACGATGAGAATCCGAAGTACTCCTTCAGCTTCTCGTGCAACAGCGATGATTGTTCCTTTTCCTGCTCCTGTTTCATTGTCGTCTGCACAGTCTCTAAAATCACAAAATTCATTCAAAGATAAAAATTTTTTCGGAAAAAAGCATAACTTTGTCAAAAATTTATTCGGCAAAACATGCGTCTCTACACCAGCGAACTCGTCAAGAAATACAAGACCCGCACGGTGGTCAATCACGTCTCCATCGATGTCCGGCAGGGAGAAATCGTCGGTCTGCTCGGACCCAACGGAGCGGGCAAGACGACGACCTTCTACATGATTGTGGGGCTTATCAAACCCAACGAGGGGCAGATATTTCTCGAGAACGACGAGGGCGTGGTGACCGAGCTCACGCACGAACCGGTCTACCGCCGCGCGCAGATGGGCGTCGGCTATCTGGCCCAGGAGGCGTCGGTCTTCCGCCGGCTCTCGGTCGAGGACAACATCCGGGCCGTGCTCGAAATGACCGACTACTCGAAGCAGTACCAGCAGGAGCGCGTCGAGGCGCTCATCGAGGAGTTCCGCCTGCAGAAGGTGCGCAAGAGCCTCGGCATCCAGCTCTCGGGCGGCGAGCGGCGCCGTACGGAGATTGCCCGCGCGGTGGCCATCAACCCCGCCTTCATCCTGCTCGACGAGCCCTTTGCGGGTGTCGACCCCATCGCCGTGGAGGATATCCAGTCGATTGTCGCCACCCTGAAGCACAAGAACATCGGCGTCATCATCACCGACCACAACGTCGACGAGACGCTGGCCATCACCGACCGCACCTACCTGCTCTACGAGGGCAAAATCCTCAAGACGGGTACGGCCGAGGAGCTGGCCGCCGACCCGATGGTGCGCAAGGTCTACCTCGGACAGCACTTCGAGCTCAAGAAGA
>OJOA01000235.1_pt1 | contig 40395 bp, 42 predicted proteins | sample 1597991 | NCBI WGS metagenome assembly OJOA01 (sample SAMN01915207, study PRJEB22387) | human gut metagenome | isolation source: stool | host: Homo sapiens | place: USA | reverse complement strand
AAAAAATTTAAAAAATTTAAACGCAAATTATAACATAAATTTAAATGCCCTAAACCCAGTAAATCAGTGAACTTTGACGTAGTTTGTTATGTGTTACTTAAAATATTAGGCAAAGAAGTAAAAGGGCATAAGGGGTCGTGACACACTTGTATTTTCGCTCGCTGCCGCTCGTTCAAATGCAAGTGTGCTCGGCATAGCCGAGATGACTGTCCTACGTTCGCTGACGCTCACTTCGGCCACTTTTCTCCATTCGCTGACGCTCATTCCGAAAAGCCCTTACTGCGGTGGTGGCATTCGCCACACACCTTGCCCTACGCTTCGCTTCGGGTGCCCGCAAGGGCTGCCGCCCCTGCACCCCGCTAGGTGGCGGATCTGTTATAAAATGTGCTCAAAATCTGCACTCCATTTATTTAAGTGTGTCATCCATTCTTATAAGAATTATTTGTGTTTAGCAAGCTATAGTCTTATAAAAGACCACAGACTTTGTAAACTCAGCGGGCTTTGCCCGCAGATGAGATATGAAGAGAGAAAACTTTACTCTTGTTCGTATATCTACAAAATAAAAGATGGAAGGGAGATAATTATGATGGGTACAATTTTGTTTGCTCTGATTGTCATATGGGCTTTTAAGGACGACTGACAGGAATCCTTCAAATTAATTGCAAATTTATAATAACTTATAACAACAGTAGTAGGATAAAATGATGCTTGACAGAGAATTGAGAAAGAGCTAAAATATTTTAACTGGCGAACCGTCAGTCTTAGTATTTATCGAGGTATAACGAATAGTCAGAAATTTCATGAAAAATATTCCAACAACGAAAAAATTATCGAGAAATCCCCAATAATCTTAATATCATCGAGAAAATCCGAATTACAAAAATTTAATCGAGAAAAACAATGAAAACTTTTGAAAAAAACATAACTGTCCCAGTGCGTTATTTGATGTTTTATTCAGAAGTTTTTTTATTTCTGAAAAATTCATAATGCAAGGGTCAGCAGGAAAAAGGAGGTGGTAGACGGAAAATAGAACAGCAACCTATAAAAAGCTGTAAAGGAGAAAATGAAATGAATAATAGAATCATAGCAAAGGGGTTAACCCTTTCCAATGATATGTACAAAACAAAGCTTAACAATAATGACATGGTTATAGGTGCCTCCGGTTCCGGAAAAAGTACAGGATATGTGATTCCAAACATCATGCAGGGTAATGAAAGCATGATTATTGCTGACACCAAAAGTATTCTTTACCGGCAACTGCAAAAAAGACTGGAACAAGCGGGCTTTGAAGTACATGTGCTGGATTTTGTGAATCTGGAACATTCATGTAAATACAATCCGCTCGATTATATTCCATTTAACAAAAAAACCGGTAGATACGGAGAAAAGGAGATTATGACTATTGCAAATGCAATGATTCCTACACGGATACAGGATGACACCCTTTGGGAGGACTCGGCTAGGCTCGTACTGGAATGCCTGATTTCGTTCGTACTGGAAACGCTTCCCGGTCATGAAAAGAATATGGCAAGCGTTACCGGACTATATAAGGTTTTAGCAGGCAGTGTCGGATATCGTCTGTTTGAGGAGTTGGAAGCAGAGAATCCTGACAGTTTTGCAGTTAGGCGGTACAAGTCGTTTCAGTCTATTTTTTTTGCGGAACGAACTTGGGGCTGCATTGCACAGTTTGTTTCGGACGCTCTGGATTTGTATGATTTTTCGGATGCATGGACAATGTTTGACGGAACAGGCAGTTTCCAGTTTTGTGATATGGGCAGAAGAAAAACAGCATTGTTTGTCAATGTCAGTGATACGGACAGAACCTTTGACAGGTTGATAAATGTCTTTTATGCACAGGCATTTCATGAGCTTTGTAAAGAGGCAGACAGCCGTAGGAATGGCAGACTAAAGGTGCCGGTAAGAATATTTCTGGATGACTTTGCCACCAATGTATATATTCCGGATTTTGACAAGATTATTTCAAATATCCGTTCAAGGGATATCTCCGTCAGCGTGATTTTACAGAGCATCAGCCAGTTAGAAACTCTGTATTCACCGGAACAGGCAGTTACCATATTAAACGGGTGCGATCATATGTTGTATCTGGGCGGTCAGGATGTTGAGACTGCCGGATATATCAGTGAAAAGGCAAATGTGCCGATGGAACGGATTCTGGATATGGGGCTTGACGATGCCTACCTATTTGAGCGTGGCTCTGCTCCCCGTAAGGTAAATAAAATCAATTTATACGAAAAGGAGAAGGATGAGAATGGAGACAATGTCACTGGAAACTCTGATAGCAAATGCAAAAGAGAACATAACCAGTCGGGACGCATACATTCAGCAGGCCATAGAGCAGCTAATGAATGCACCGCTTCGTCTGTTTATTAATCGTTCCCGTAAGAGAGAAGTGAATGACCTGGTAACGATGAAAATCATATTAAAATATCTGAATCTTTCGGATGCGTATCTGGAACAACCGTTCAAGGATTTGATATATCTGATACTGGCATATGCCGGCTCCGAGGATGAGGATAAAAGGATTTCTGCCGGGAATGCAATTATGCATCTCGCAAAGTTGGTATCCGGTAACAACTGGTATATATACAAGAGATAAAGGGGGAATTGCAATGAAGAAATCGCTGGATGAAAGAGTCAGGCTCTGCAATGCCGGGTGTCAGGGATTTTACAGTATGGAGGACAGGTTGCTGAATCTGAAAGTATCTGACATGCTGAAGCATCTGGAAAAGCAGGACAAGGATATTACAAACAGAATACAGAAGGATGAGAGAGAGAATGAAGCCCTTGGAGATGTGATAGAGCAGATGATGGAACCCTTTGTGAATGGGTATATGCCGCAGGAGAAGGTTCCTTATCTTATCTATTTGTTACTGATAGAGCCGTTTGCCATGTGGATAAAAGAAACCGGTTATGTGCCGGATGATGAATTCCTTACCCGGACCGGTATTATCGGTCTACCGATAGAAACGTCCGGGGATATTCCGTATGGTGAGAATCTGTTCGGTGATGACTGCTATGATTATGACGATTGTGATTGCATAGTATGATATGCTTCATAGTATCCATAACACCGGGCATACCTATGACAATGACCGATATGGAGATAAAGGAAAGGAGAATTACGATGCGAACACCAAAACTAATGAAGGAAACCGCAAGGGGCTGTGAGCTTTACTTTTTAGAGGACAGTTTTTTCCATAACAGGGAAATATTCATGACGGATTATGTGAATGCAGATTCGTCAAATGAACTAATCAAACAGCTTTTATATCTGAATCAGGAAAATCCGGAGAAAGAAATCACCATATATATCAATTCTCCGGGAGGGGAAGTTATCAGCGGACTTGCAGTATATGACTGCATCCGTCTGATGCAGGCACCCATAAGAACTGTCTGTACCGGTATGGCAGCCAGTATGGGTTCCATACTGTTCCTTGCCGGGGATAAAAGAGAGATGCTTCCTCATACGAAAATCATGATTCATGACCCGGCATTTCATAATCTCGATATTGGCGGTGTAAAGCCTTTAGAGATTCAAAAAGAGGTAGACAGAATCATGGAAACAAGGAATATTCTGTGCGGAATTATCGCAGACAGAACAGGAAGGACAAAGGAAGAAGTCTTTGAGAAGACGAAAACAGACAGCTACTTTACGGTTGAGGAAGCCATGGAATTCGGACTGGCAACGGCAGTTGTAAAGTCCCTGTAAGGAGGTGGAATACATATGGAAGCAGGTAACAGAATTCTTGCAAAAGGAGTCAGTGTTTCAAATGATATGCATAGAACCCGGTTAAACAATAATGATGTCATAATCGGTGCCTCCGGCTCCGGGAAAAGTACCGGGTATGTCATTCCGAACATCAGACAAAACAGCGACAGTATGATAATCGCTGATGCTAAGAACAGTCTGTATCGGAATCTGCACAGGGGACTGGAAGCAAAAGGCTATACAGTCAGGGTGTTGGACTTTGTAAATCCTCAAAAATCCTGCCCCTACAATCCCCTTGCTTATATCAGAAGCAACCCTAAGACAGGGAAATGGAAGGAGCAGGATATTATGAGTATAGCGGGCATGATGATTCCGACAAGATGCAAGCGTGACCCGTTCTGGGAAGAATCTGCAAGAATGGTACTGGCAAGTCTGATTGCATTTGTAAAGGAGGCACTTCCGGTAGAAGAGCAGAATATGGTAAGTGTCACAAGACTTTCTAAAATGTTAAATGATACCGAGATGATAGAGGCGATGTTTATTCATTTGGAGGAGGAAGAACCGGACAGTTTTGCAGTCAGAAAGTTCAAATCCTACAGAGAGGTTATGTTTACATCGAAGAAAACATGGTGCTGCATTTTACAGTATTTGAATAAGGCTTTAGCCCTGTATGATTTTGCGGAAATAAGCACCCTATATGGGAAACCTACCACGTTAAAGTTGGAAGAACTTGGTCAGAGAAAGATAGCTCTGTTTGTCAATGTCAGTGATACAGACCGGACATTTGATGTGCTGGTAAATGCCTTTTACACACAGGTGTTCCGGTCTCTGTGTGCGGAGGCAGACAGGAATTCGGATGGAAGGTTACAGGTGCCTGTCCGAATCATTCTGGACGATTTTGCAACGAATGTTGTAATACCGGATTTTGAAAAGACCGTTTCGGTTATCCGTTCCAGAAACCTGTCTGTCAGTATTATTTTGCAGAGCATCAGCCAGTTGGAAACACTATATACGAAGCCACAGGCAGTTACCATATTAAATGGTTGCGACCACATGGTATATCTTGGCGGTCAGGATATCAGCACCGCAGAGTATATCAGCACCAAGGCAAATCAGCCAGTTGAGAATGTCTTAAACATGGAGCTTCATGATGCTTATATATTTGAAAGAGGAGCCAAACCAAGAAAGGTTGAAAAGATGGCAGTTTATTAAACATACAGGATTTGATGAAAGGAGTGAACGTTATGTTTGTGTGTCAGGATAAAATTGAGAAAAATATGTCTCTGCAAAAGGAAGATGTTTTTTATAGTACGATAGGCAGACAGAATAGTGGAAGTATCTATTCCAGGCTTCATAATTGTACAACTTTAAGTTTTCCAAAAACAGGCACAAAATTAGAGGAAAAATCCAATCAGCAAAATTATAACTGTCTGGTTCGTACAATGTCAGAAATGTTACAAAAGTATGCACCGGATATGGAGGTATAAGTTTATGGATGAATTGTTTTGCAGCCGTAAGAATAAGAAGTGCGTAATATACATCCGTGTAAGTTCAGAACGACAGGTGCAGGGCTACAGTCTGGAAGGACAGAAACGGTACCTGAAAGAATGGGCTGAGTTTGAAGGAATGACGGTATTAAATATCTATGTTGAACCGGGCAAAAGTGGAAAATCAATATCCGGGCGAGAAGTGTTTCAACGAATGTTAGATGATATAGCAACAAAAAGTGTGGATGCGGATTTTGTTGTTGTGTTTAAATTATCGAGATTTGGACGAAATGCAAAGGATATTTTAAATTCCCTGACATTTATCCAAAGGTATGGAGTGAATCTGATTTGTAAGGAGGATGGGTTGGATTCCAGCACTTCCATGGGTAAAATGATGATAACTATTTTAGGTGCTGTCGCTGAGATGGAAAGGGAAAATATTCTTACCCAGACTTATCTTGGCAGAACTGAAAAGGCTAAACAGGGTGGATGGAACGGAGGCTTTGCACCTTACGGATATGAGCTTGTAGATGGAAGGCTGGAACGGAAGGAAGAAGAAGCAGCTATTGTTGAACTTATCTTTGATAAATTTGTAAATGGCAGCATGGGATATTCTACAATAGCGGGATATCTAAACAAGCAGGGAATACCCAAAATGCCATCAAGAAATTCACATGGAAGGACCTTTATGGATTGGAATTCAGAACAAATCAAGCGAATGTTGGATAATCCGGTCTATACCGGCAGGGTTGCATTTGGGCGTACCCGATTACAGAAGGTAGAAGGAACAGAGAACGAATACCGCAGGGTAAAAACGGATGATTTTATTTTGAGTGATGAAATAGCACATGAGCCGATTATAAGTGAGGAGTTATTTGAGCAGGCGAGAGTAAAACGTAACTCCACTTCATCTACAGGATATCCATCAGTTGGAAGGAGTAGTAAACATCTGCTATCGGGTATATTAAAATGTCCGATGTGTGGGTCTGCCATGTACTCAGATACTGTCGTTTGGACAAATAAGAATGGCGAACGCAGGGTACGTCGTAAATATCAGTGCGGGCATTATGCAAAGGCAAAGAATGGTCAGTGTAAGAAGAATACGATATTAGCAGACTGGATAGAGAAAGAGGTTATACAATACACAAAGCTGCTGGTTAATAATGAACAGTTTGCAGAGGATGTGAAAAAGCAAATCGGTCAGAAGATGGATGTGTCAGAAATTGATGCAGAGATTGAAGGCTATAAAAAAAGCTTGAAGAAGCTGGAACGCAGCAAAGCAAATCTTGAACATGACATTGATAATATCGTTGCTGACGATAAAAATGCGGCTCGTAAAAGAAATGATATGAACAAGCGTCTTGATAAAATCTATGAAGAAATTTATAGCATTGAAGACCAGATAGAGGGATGCGAGATGAAAAAAGCATCTGTTGAACAGGATGCCCTGACACAGGAGAATGTTTATAAATTACTGTTGGTTTTCGATAAGTTCTTTGATAAAATGAATAAAGAAGACCAGCGTAGATTGATAGAAACAATGATATCAGCGGTATATTTACATCCAAAGGAAACGTGGAAAGATGGCGGTAATCCAATCAAAGAGATTAAGTATACATTTTTGGCAAGTAATGATGCCATGGAAACTTTGAGGGAAAAGTCCCCGTCCGTGGAGACGGTAGTACTGCTTTCCCACAAAAAGCCAGACGGACATATTAACGTAAAAGTTGAGTTTGGCGAGGGCGAGGGAAAAGTTCCACTTGATAATATTGCTAAAAGAGCGGAAAGCTACAAGCCCAAAGAACGAGTGACCTACAAAATGGTAAAGGAATACATAGAAGTTAAATACGGTTTCAAAGTACATACTGCATATATCGCAGAGGTAAAGAGAGATTTAGGCTTGCCGATGTACGATGCTCCTAATGCGGTAGAGGAATTGAAACAGCCGAGGAAGCATCCGGCTCCAGAGAAGGTTGAAGCAATAAAGGATGCATTGAAGCATTTTGAAGTGATTTAATGAGGATAGGCGTATCATTAGAAATAACCAGGCGATTGTTGAGGTCGCTTTGACACAGATCGGCAATGTGGGCGGTGCGCCTTATTGGTCGTGGTACGGCTTTAACTCTCGTGTGGAATGGTACGCCTGTTTCGTTTCGTGGTGTGCCGACCATTGCGGATATATTGAGAGCGGGATTATCCCTAAATTTTCTGGCTGCGTGGACGGCTCAAATTGGTTTAAGGGTAACGGACAATGGCAAGACAGAAACTACGACCCGCAGGCGGGCGATATTATCTTTTTTGATTGGGAAGGCGATGGAGAAACTGACCATGTAGGAATTGTAGAGAAATGCGAAAACGGTGTCGTTTACACCGTTGAGGGTAACTCTGGCGACACCTGCAGGCAGAAACAATATCCTGTCGGATATTATGAAATCCTCGGTTACGGTGTCCCTGCCTATTAAAACACAAAATAAAAACAGAAACCGCTTGTATAACAGGCGGTTTCAATACATATACTATATATTTGCAACTTAAGTTTGAATATGCGAACCTAAACATTGCTTTTCTGGACTTTTGATGATTTTTGATGATATAATAGGAAAGACATCCTGATGAGGTGAGCCAAATGCGAGTGAGTTATAATAAACTTTGGAAACTTTTAATTGATAAGAATATGAAAAAGGGCGAGCTTCGAGATGCTATCGGAGCAAGTAAAAGCACATTTGCCAAGCTTGGCAAAAATCAAAATGTTACGCTACCTGTCTTGTTGTCGATATGTGAATATTTGAAATGTGATTTTGGAGATATTATGGAAGCGTTACCAGATGATGTTGATAAGGAGCGTGAAAGCTGATTATGAATGAAAATATTTTAATAGTAGACGATGAAAAGGAGATAGCCGATCTAATAGAGGTTTATCTAAAAAATGATGGTTACACGGTACATAAATTTTATAATGGTCTGGATGCTTTGGGATGTATTAAAACGCAAAAAATGGATTTGGCAATTTTAGATGTAATGCTTCCAGATATTGATGGATTTCGTATTTGTCAGAAAATCAGAGAACAGTATTTTTATCCTATTATAATTCTGACGGCAAAAGTTGAGGATACTGATAAAATTATGGGACTTACCATCGGAGCTGATGATTACATTACAAAACCATTCAACCCTTTGGAGGTTGTCGCAAGAGTAAAAACACAGCTTCGTCGTTATGTTCGTTATAATAATGCGGCTAATACCAAGGAAAAAGCTGCTCCCATTGCAGAACATGATGTAAGAGGACTTATTATAAACAAGAATACTCACAAATGTACTTTGTATGGAAAAGAGGTTACTTTGACACCTATTGAGTTTTCTATCCTCTGGTACTTGTGTGAGAACAGAGGAAAAGTTATTTCGTCTGAGGAATTGTTTGAAAATATTTGGGGTGAGAAATTCCTTGATAACAATAATACTGTTATGGCTCATATCGGAAGATTGAGAGAAAAGCTTAATGAGCCTGCAAAAAAACCGAAATTTATAAAAACTGTGTGGGGAGTGGGATATACCATTGAAAAATAAAAGAAATAGCGAAAGAGATGATTATCGTCTTCTTAAAAACAAATTATTGATTAGAATTTTTGGAATGTTGTTTTTTGCGTTTGCTTTTTTAGCAGCCTTGTACTCTCTATTTTTAAAGGGGCACATAGCAGACACTTTTGTGGGTTTTTTGGATAATTTTGTCTACCATGATTATGACCGAGCTTATAATGTATATTCAATATATATTAGAGATTATATGAGTATTTTCTACGTAGTGCTTTCCTTACTGTTATTTGCAATTATTTTGCGCTTTTATCTAAATGAATTTTCCAAGTATTTCAAAGAAATTAACCGTAGTATAGATGCTCTGATAGAAGAAAATTCAGGAGATATTGTTTTGCCTTCTGAATTAACTGCAATCGAAAAGAAAATCAATCATATTAAGCATACTCTTGAACAACGAAAACTGGCAGCAGAGCTTTCAGAACAGCGGAAAAATGACCTTGTTGTTTATCTTGCCCACGATTTGAAAACCCCACTCACCTCAGTAATTGGGTATTTAACTTTGCTGCGGGACGAAAACAAAATTTCCGAAGAATTAAGAGAAAAGTATTTGTCAATTTCTTTGGAAAAAGCAGAACATCTTGAGGATTTAATTAACGAATTTTTTGAAATCACGCGGTTTAATCTTTCTAATATCACTCTTGAGTACAGCAGGGTCAATTTGACCCGTATGCTTGAACAGCTTATATACGAATTCAAACCAATGCTTTTAGAGAAAAATTTAAAATGTGAGCTTGAAATAGCCCCAGGCACTATGATAAAGTGCGATGTCAATAAGATACAGCGCGTTTTTGATAATCTGCTGAGAAATGCAGTGAATTATAGCTTTGATGACAGCACGATTCATATTACTGTAAAACAAAACGGTGAAAATTTGTGTATTCAGTTTACCAATTGCGGCAATACCATTCCAAAAGAAAAGCTTGTACGCATTTTTGAACAGTTTTATCGTCTTGATGTTGCACGAAGTTCCAGAAGCGGAGGTGCAGGATTGGGTCTTGCAATTGCAAAAGAAATCGTTGAGCTTCATAACGGAACAATTACCGCAAAAAGTGAAAATGAGCAAATCGAATTTACAGTCACTCTTTCGCTCCTGTAGGAAAATCGTAAGAAATTCCGCAGGAAAACATAGGAAACTCTTGTGGGGAAACGAAAAAAAAGCACGCTTGCTTTTGGTACACTTACAGTACCAAAAGCAAGCGTGCTTTTTTTAGCTTATCAGGGAGGAAAAACGATGTCAACTCATACCCAACAAACCAAGAAACGCCGTCCCCACTTATTTATCTGCATCCTGATTTTACTGATAGCATTAGCCTGCATCTTTGTTCAGCGTTTTGCAGGGACAGATATATACAACAAGGCATCATTGCCTTCCATTGATTTTGGTAATGAAAATGAAGCAGATGGAGAATGGTGCTTGATACTGGTGAATAAATGGCATCCCCTTGAAACTGACAGTGAAATCGATTTAACAGAACTATCAAACGGACAATGCGTGGACAGCAGAATATACCCTCAGCTTCAGAAAATGTTTGATGATATGAGGGATGATGGTGTATATCCTGTTGTTGCCTCCGGCTACAGAACAGAGCAGGAGCAACAGCAAATATACGATGAATCAATGGCGGAGTATATCGAAAAAGGATATTCTGAATCCGACGCAAAAACAGAAACGAACGCTGGGTTGCTATTCCGGGAACAAGTGAACATCAACTTGGTCTTGGCGTTGATATAAATGCTGATGGCATAAATTCATATGGTTATGAGGTTTATAACTGGCTCGCTCAAAATGCCTATCGCTATGGGTTTATATATCGCTATCCAGAGAATAAAGTTGCAATCACAGGTATAGCCAACGAGCCATGGCATTACCGATATGTCGGTGTTAATGCGGCTACCGAAATATACAAACGAGGAATATGCCTTGAAGAATATCTGGGAGAAACAAACTAAGAGGGTGAATTTATGAAAAGAAAAAGACTGACACAGGTGTTTTCCTTTTTACTTCCTATCCGTAAATGGCAAAGAAAAAAACTGTTCTATTTAGAAATGCTGATAGACGGAAACAAATACGCCAAAAATAAATCTGAGGCACTATTGCCTAATACGGTATTTGAAACTTCATCACTTATGTTGAATGAAAACAGTGGATTTGATATGAAATATCAAATTAACAAGGTACATAATCTTAAACTTGCCGCAAGAACAATCAATAAGGTGATTATTGAGCCAAATGAAACATTTTCTTTTTGGCAGCTTGTACGGTGGGCAGACCACCACGAGAAATATAAGGACAAATTAAACCTTGTTAAGCAAGTCTTTATTGAATTGTAACTAAAAGGAAGTAATTCTGTTTGAAAAAGAAAATGATGAAATAACTATCCGTTCAAGTGCCGCAGACAGACAAATGTTGCTGTCTGCGGCGGTTCTTTTTTTACTGTCATATTTACACATAGATTAAGCATCCGTTTACCTCTTTGAATCCGACTTTGCTGTACAGCTTATACGAAATACTGTTTCTTTTTGTTCTAAAGAAAACACGGCATTTTCAAACAGATTGAAAAATTCGTTCATCATAACAGTTTCATAACCTTTATTTTGATATTCAGGTGCAATGGCAACCGTATCAATTTTGATATTCCTTGATAATATTCCGGGGATCTCACAGGCTGTCAGGAATCCGACTATAACATCTTTTTCAATCAACGTATACATAAAACAATTTTCTGTTTTTGTAAACCGTTCAAGATACTCCGCAACCGCTTCGCTGTACAAATCTCCGATTGGTCCTTTTTTGTCGAAAGCATCAAGATATATATGTGTACGATCGTAAATAGCGTTTTGCCTTGCCGTAACCGGTTCTACCATCAAATCTCCCTTTCATAACATAATAAGATATATTTATTGTAAACAGGCAAAAATCTTTTGTCAAGAAACATCTTTTGCATCATAGCCTTATTGACAAATCTCTGCCCCCGTACTATAATCAAAGTAAATAAACGGCAATTCTTGATTATAAGCAAGCCGCAATACAGGAGGATGAAAAAATGGCTAAAAACAAGTATGCAGGCACACAGACCGAAAAGAATCTTCAGGAAGCGTTTGCCGGAGAATCTCAGGCAAGAAACAAGTATACATATTTTGCATCCGTAGCGAAAAAAGAGGGCTATGAGCAGATGTCCGCCCTTTTCCTGAAAACTGCGGATAACGAAAAGGAACACGCTAAGATGTGGTTCAAGGAGCTTGCAGGAATAGGCGATACAAAAGCAAACCTTGAGGCTGCCGCAGACGGTGAAAACTACGAATGGACAGATATGTACGAAAACTTTGCCAAGACAGCCGAGGAAGAGGGATTTCCTGAGCTTGCCGCTAAGTTCAGGGCGGTAGGCGAGATTGAAAAGCACCACGAGGAAAGATACCGTGCACTGTTAAAGAACATAGAAACCGCACAGGTATTTGAAAAGAGTGAGGTCAAGGTATGGGAGTGCCGCAACTGCGGTCATATCGTAGTAGGCACAAAGGCTCCCGATGTGTGCCCCGTTTGTAATCATCCGCAGAGCTACTTTGAAGTACACGCTGAGAATTATTGACGGGAGTACAAAACACATTTAAACAGACAAGCTTCCGTTGACGGCAAATAAAAACCGCCGGCGGAAGCTTTCTTTTCAACCGCTGTATCTAAAGCATATTATGAAAAACTAAAACCGGGCGGTACCGGGTACAGGCATTATCGCAAATGAAACAGCCGCCGCAATGCTAAAAAACGGAAGAAATCTGTTTGCCGTAGGTAACAGGACGTATGACAAAGCTGTGGCTTTTGCCGAAAAATACAATATCGGCAAGGTGTATGACAGCTATGATAAAATGTTCACTGACCGATGTCGATATAATCTACATCACCACTCCGCACAACACGCATTACGGCTTTATGAAGAAAGCGATTTTAAACAAAAAGCATATCCTTGTTGAAAAGTCGATAACATTGAATAGTGACGAACTCGGTGAGCTTATCACACTTGCCGACGAAAACAACGTTGTAATCGGTGAAGCGATGACGGTTTATCATATGCCGATATATAAAAAGCTGAATGAAATTCTGAAAAGCGGCACACTCGGCAGAGTGAATCTTATCACAATGAATTTCGGCAGTTTCAAGGAATACGATATGAAAAACCGCTTTTTCAACAGAAGCCTTGCAGGCGGTGCGATGCTTGATATAGGCGTGTATGCCTTGTCTGTTATCCGTTGGTTTTTCGATTCAAAGCCGGATAATATGCTGTCACAGCTTAAAACCGCACCGACGGGAGTTGACGAACAGGCGAGCCTTTTGCTGTCGGACAAGGAGGGACAGATGGCAACCGTTATGCTGTCGCTCCATTCAAAACAGCCCAAGCGTGCTATGATTTCCTGCGAAAACGGCTATATTGAAATCATGGAATATCCGAGAGCGTGGGAAGCAAAAATAACCTATACAGACGGCAGGACGGAGCTTGTCAGCGCAGGTGAAAATTCCGATGCGCTTTACTATGAAATAACCGATATGGAAAAGGCGGTAAACGGCGACAAAAACGTAATGTGCCTTGACTACACCGCCGATGTTATGGAGATAATGACAAGGTTCAGGCAGGAACACGGCATAATTTACCCGGAGGAAGAATAAATGGACAGATGTGAAAAGCTGCGGGATAATCTGTACGGTGTCGAATTGCTGACAGGTTCAATTACACCCGTAAAGGAACATATTGCGCAGATATTCTATATTGTAAACAACACCGATAACAGCGAATTTATCGAAAACGAGGCACTGCTGATGATAACTCAGTTCGGTAAAACCGAGTATCATTTCTGCGGCAGACACAGCGAATTATGGCAGAGAATATTTAACGATACCGCACTTAAAATTTATCCGACAGACAGTGAAAAGGTCATTACCCGTAAGCATGAAAGCACGGAGAATTTGCGGATGAACTGAGCTTGACATTGCAGGAAAAATATTTTGTTCCGACCGACTTTTATCTTATTTATGACGATGAGGAAATGTATAGGCAGGTTGTGGGAATGACGGAATGATAAACAGCATGAAATTATGCGGTAAATTTTGCCTTGACTATTTTTATTCAAGGTGATATAATCTGTAACGCAAAATTGCAATATATTATTTGAAGGAGCGATTTTAATGAAGGTATTGATGCTAAACGGCAGTCCTAAGGCGAACGGCAATACCAATGCCGCACTGCTTGAAGTAGGCAGGACGCTTGAAAACGAGGGCATTTCATATGAGATATTCCAGATGGGCGGAAAGCCTGTCAGAGATTGCATCGGATGTGGACAGTGCAGTGAAAAAGGCTGTGCTTTCAACGATGACGATGTTAATGAGTTTATAGCAAAAGCTAAAGAAGCGGACGGATTTGTGTTCGGTACACCGGTATATTATGCTCACCCGAGCGGACGTATACTGTCATTCCTTGACAGAGCATTCTACGCAGGCGGTGCGGCTTTCAGATTCAAGCCAGGTGCATCGGTTGCGGTTGCAAGACGAGGAGGCAGTTCAGCATCGTTCGATTGTCTGAACAAGTATTTCGGCATAGCACAGATGCCTGTTGTCGGCTCTACCTACTGGAACATGGTATACGGCAAAGTACCCGGTGAAGCCGAGCAGGATCTTGAGGGTATGCAGACAATGCAGAACCTTGCAAAGAACATGTCGTGGATGATGAAGTGCTTTGAGCTTGGCAGAAAGAACGGCATTGCACTGCCCGATACAAGTGCGGTTGTAAGAACGGATTTTATAAGATGAGTGCAAACAACAGATTTCGGAATATAAAAAAACTGCGACATATTGATTCTGCCCTTTGCGGAAAATATTACAGCAGTGAATATGCTGCTCAGCATAAAAACGGTTTGAAAATTTATATAAGCGATTGTGCACAGCATGCTGTGTGGATTCCCGAAATAATAAACATCGTTTCCGACAAAGACGGTAATATCCTGTATGATACCGAAACTTATCTGTCATATTATCACGAAAGAAATGAAGTGTTCCATACCACAAAGGGAGATTTTATTTCTGCTGACCATGGAGAATTCGGTGGCACTCTGACTTTACCTTCAGGAAGAAAAATTAATGGTAATTTCATAGAAGTATTTGAATTTTGTAATAAAATATATGCTGTCGATTCATTATCACATATGAGCATTAGACATACAGATATTTATGAGAACGATGACTACAGCTATAAAAGAATTTTTCACAATTGTGAACTTTCATTCAACGCATCGTTTTATACAGAAAAAGGTGCATATCTATTGATTTCGGGAACAGAGGAAACAGAAAATAGTTTTGTACCGAAAGCAGAACTTTTATGTATTTCCGAAAATAATCTTTCTGTTATCAGCTTTCGCAACAAAAATTATCAGACTGCACGCAGTATGATAATAAAAGGCGGAAAAATGATACTCGGAATGGACAAGACTGTAGCTGTTATCGACATTGAAAACGGTCAAGAAAATTATTATACGCCGCTGTCAGAAGAGGACGAAAACGCTCTTAAAAGAACGATATAAGATAAAAAGAACAAGGAAAGAAGACATAAAAATGAAGAATGACAATTCTTCCATAACTAAAATACTGTTCACGGTGAACTTGCGCTGTTGTTTGCAGTGATAATAAACAGCTTTGGTGTGGTGCTGATGCTGTATTCCGGAGCAGGTATCTCGGCTATATCAAGCGTACCGTTTGCATTTTCCGAAGTGCTTCCTGTGCTGTCGCTCGGAACGTGGACGTACATATTTCAGGGGCTTCTGGTGCTTAGCCTGATGATTATGAGAAAGCGGTTTGTACCGTCATATCTTTTCAGCTTTGTTGTAGGCTTTGTATTCGGAAAGCTACTTGATGTGCATGAACTGTGGATAAATATACTGCCCAACAATATCACGATGCGGATTGTGTATTTTATACTGAGCTATATTATTCTTTGCTTCGGCATAGCCATATCAAACCGCTGTCTGCTCCCAATAACACCTACCGACTTATTTCCCCGTGAGCTTGCGGATATAACAAAGGTCAGCTACTCAAAAATCAAGATCGGCTTTGACGTATCCTGCCTTGCGGTAACGGCGGGACTTACGTTCTTCTTTCTGGGTCATCTTGACGGACTGGGCATAGGTACTATAGTTGCCGCTTTCACAATGGGCAAGGGTGTGAGCATTGCAGGGAATCTTATCGACAGGAAATTCGGGTTCAGGATATTCCCCGTGCTGCAGAAAATAGCATAAAATATGGGCTGAACTGCTTAGTTGCAATTCAGCCCTTTTACTATTCTCTTACTCTCAGCTCTCTGAATGCGACAGCGGCCGCCGCACCGACGTTGAGCGAATCGACACCGTGATACATCGGTATCTTTACCGTATAATCACAGCCGTCTATAGTCTTCTGCGACAGTCCGTAACCCTCAGAGCCGAGTATTATAGCAAGCCGTTCCTCGCTCTGAAGCGTCTTGTCATCAATACTTACCGAGTTATCTGTGAGTGCCATTGCCGCTGTTTTAAAGCCCAGCGAATTAAGATATGCGGGGCCGTGCGATTGCCACCAATGCTCATCCTCTCCGATATATCCCCACGGGATAAGAAATACCGTTCCCATACTTACTCTTATGGCTCTCCTGCAAAGAGGGTCACAGCAGGACGGGGTTATCAGCACAGCGTCTATGCCGAGTGCCGCCGCAGAGCGAATTATTGCTCCTGTGTTGCTGACATCGGCTATATTTTCGAGCACGGCAATCCTTCGTGCGTTTCTGCAAAGCTCCTCTGCCCTTTTCGGTGCAGGACGCTCCATAGCGCACAGCATTCCCCGTGTCAGCTCATAGCCTGTAAGCCCGGACATTATCTTACTGTCGGCGGTATATACCGGAATATCACCGCACCGCCCTATTATGCCGTTTGCACGGTCATTGATATACTTTCTGTCTGTGAGCATCGAAATCGGCTTACAGCCTGCGTCAAGGGCTACTTCTATAACCGTCTGACTTTCGGCTATGAATATTCCATGTTCATATTCGTACACCTTGCGAAGCCGTGCATCTGTCAGGTGAGTGTATATTTCAAGCTCGGGTATATTTATATCGGCAACATTTATTATTTCAGCCATATTGTTTATTATTTCCTTTCGGGCGGACTTTTTCGTATTGCAAATAATATCGAAAAGTGATAGAATATTATCACAGCGCATCCGCTTATCGCACTGAATATTATAGCGTATCGGGCGGATGTTGTCAAATATATTGATACGGGAGAAATTATTATGTACGGAGCGTTTATCGGGGATATAGTCGGCTCTCAGTATGAGTTTGACGAAATCAAGACAAAGGACTTTACTTTATTTTCGTATGACTGCGACTTTACCGATGATTCGGTTATGACTGTTGCGGTAGCGTCTGCTGTCATAAGAGCATACGAACTTTCAAAAACGGGCGAAACCGAAATCCCGCTGTCACGATTTATGACAGAGGAAATGCAGAAATACGGGCAGAAATACCCTAACACAAAAGGCGCATACGGCGGAAACTTTTCAAGGTGGCTGAAAGCGGAAAATCCTCAGCCGTATAACAGCTTCGGAAACGGCTCAGCTATGCGTGTTTCGCCTTGCGGAATAATTGCGGTCACGCTTGAAGAAGCACAGGAACTTGCTGAAATCAGCGCCGCAGTATCACACAATCACCCCGAGGGAATAAAGGGTGCAAAGGCTGTCGCTTCTGCGGTTTTCCTTGCGGCAAACGGTGCAGATAAGGACGAGATACGCAGATACATAGAAGATAATTTCTACACGCTTGATTTCACGATAGACGAAATTCGTCCGTCTTATTATTTTGATGTATCCTGTCAGGGATCTGTTCCGCAGGCGATAGAATGTTTTCTTGAATCGACGGATCTTGAGGACACTGTAAGAAACGTTGTTTCGATCGGCGGTGACTGTGATACAACAGGTGCTATGGCAGGCGCTGTCGCTTACGCATATTACAAAAGGCTGGGCGGCGAATACAAAGAACAGGCGGAAGAGTTTACAAACGTCATAAAGCAGAAGTTCCTGCCTACCGAATTTGTAGAAGTAGCCGAGAAGCTGAATGAAATATCGGTTCTGCGCCGCCGTGAGTATATTGAAAACGGCGAGTCATCAAGGCTGTATTAACGACAGTATGAAACTACATATCATTCAAAAAGGCGGCAGGTATGGATTACTTATACAAAATCACAGTGGAAATAGACGATGAAAAAGTGCTGAGCTTACAGCAACACGATTTGGATGCGATATATAAGACAGTAAGAGAAGCGTTTGCAGGGTGTAATTTTAAAGAAGTGCCGACAGATAATAAGCGGCTTGCTTTTGTTATCGGGGACGGTAACGATTCTTTCAGCGAAGTCGGAATTGTGGCGAATGCGCTTCACGACAGCTGGCTCGGCAAGTACCTGAAAAAGATGGAATGGTACGATATGAGCGATGACAGCACTGAGGATATGCTCAGAGAAATACAAGAATTTGACAACGAATACGGCAAATAAATTTAACGGAGAACATTATGAAAACAGGACTTGTGCTTGAAGGCGGCGCTATGCGTGGAATGTACACGGCAGGCGCACTTGACGTACTTCTTGAAAACGATGTAAATTTTGACGGGATAATAGGAACATCGGCAGGTGCGGTGTTCGGAGTGAATTTCCTGTCAAGGCAGGACGGCAGGGTCATCCGCTACAACTGCCGCTTCAACAGCGACAGGAACTACATGGGGATAAAGCCGTTACTTAAAAGCGGTGACTTTTTCAACACGGAATATGCCTATTACAAAGTGCCGAACGAGCTTGATATATTCGATGACGAAACCTATCAGAAATCGGGCGTGCCGTTTTATGCAACGGTGACCGATGTAAAAACGGGAAAGCCGGAGTATCTGCAGGTAAAAAGCGTACTTCGGGATATGGAAATGCTCCGTGCTTCTGCTTCCATGCCGTTTATATCAAAGCCTGTTATAATCGGCGGCAGAGCGTATCTTGACGGAGGAATTTCCGACAGCATACCGTTTGAGCATTTTTCCAAAATGGGATACAAAAAGCAGGTGGTAATCCTCACCCGTGATATGAGCTACCGCAAAAAGCCGATGAACAAGCTGCTGATACGCTCGTTCTACGGTAAATTCCCAGACTTGTGCAATGCGCTTGAAAACCGTCACAATGTCTACAATGAAAGCATAGACAAGCTATGCGAACTTGAACAAAGCGGCAAGGTGTTTATTATCCGTCCGTCTGAGCCGATAACGATAAGCAGAACGGAGAGAAATCCCGACAGGCTGAAAAGCGTTTATGAACTTGGAAGGAAGGATATGGAGATGCGGCTTGAGGGTCTTGAAGAATTTTTGGAGAAAGAACAGGAAATATAAATGGCAAACAAGAAATGTCCCGTTGCAAAAAAATGCAGTGGCTGTCAGCTGTCCAACATGACATACGAACAGCAACTTGAATGGAAGCAGAAGGATACCGAAAAGCTGCTCGGTAGTTTCGGCAAGGTATCTAAAATTATAGGCGCAGACGACCCGTATAACTACAGAAACAAGGTGCAGGCGGTATTCCGCTCTGACAGAAACGGCAGGATAATCTCCGGCGTATATCAGTCGTCCAGAAACGGCATTGTCGGAATTGACAGCTGTATGCTTGACGATAAGCGTGCGGACGAGATAATTGTCGGCATAAGAGAGCTGCTCAGATCGTTCAAATTACATCCTTATGACGAGGGTACGGAGCGTGGCTTTTTACGTCATGTGCTTGTCCGTGTCGGAAAGAATACCGGAGAGATACTGGTTACTCTTGTCGGCGGAAACTCAATGTTCCCTAAAAAGCACGACTTTGTGAAAGCGCTTGTAAAGCGGTTCCCGGATATTACGACTGTGACATTCTCGGTAGACCGCACTCCCGAAATGCTTCTTCTCGGAGAAAATAACGAGGTGCTTTACGGCGAGGGATACATTACGGATATTCTTTGCGGAAAAAGATTCAGAATTTCTCCGCACTCGTTCTATCAGATAAATCACGCACAGACCGAAAAGCTGTACGACTACGCTATAAAGGCGGCGAAGCTCACGAAGAAGGACGTTCTGCTTGACGCATACAGCGGAATAGGCACGATAGGCATAATAGCGTCTGACTATGTAAAGCAGGTACAGGGCATTGAATACAACGCATCAGCCGTCCGTGACGCAGTAAAGAACTGTCACGAAAACGGGCTTACCCGCAACATTGCTTTTAACCGGGGCGATGCAGGCGAATTTCTTGAAAAGAAGGCAAAGCTCGGCACACATTATGACGCAGTGATTCTCGACCCTGCAAGAACGGGAGCGGACAGAAAGTTTTTAAACTCGCTCGTAAAAATCGCACCGGAAAGAATAGTTTATATTTCCTGCAATCCGGCTACGCAGGCGAGGGATCTGAAAACGCTAACGAAAAAGTACACAGTGACCGATATTCAGCCGTTTGATATGTTCCCGCATACGAGGCATGTGGAGTGCGTGGTTTCGATGTCAAGGAAAGCAGAGTAAATCGGGGTACGTGGCTTAACGGTGCGGTTTGTGCGTGTTGGGCATAATGTGCCGAGTGATATGTTTCCGGGAACAATCGAAAATCGGCTCAAAATCGAGAGAAATGTTCATACATCATCGGTATAACAGACGGCGAAAAATCAAGATTTAAGGAGATATTTAATATGTTTAACTGGTTGAGATCAATAATGAACTCAGGCTCGGTGCCGGGTTATTTCTTACAAGCCGTACCAATAACCTGTGTTGTAGGAATCATATATGTGATCATTAGAGTAGCCATTATAAAAAGAAACCATCTTAAAGTTGAATGGTTGAAAGAAATAATTAGGCTGCTTTTCTCCTGTTATCTTACGGGATTAATCAGCCTTGTAGTGTTACCTGCAAACTTCTGGTTGAGCTTTTTTGACGGTATATTCTTAGGCTGGTGGGATGAGATGCTCCCGATTTTTAGCTTTGGCGAGTTCAATTTAGTACCATCATTCATAAAGGCATTATCAGGTGAGCTTACTATCGGCAGTTGGGTAAAAACAATGCTCATAGGGAACATTGCGATGTTTTTGCCAATGGGTTTCTTTCTTCCTTTTGTTACAGAAAAAATCAACAGAAAAAGTATTTTCATTGCGGCCACCACTGTTCCCTTTATTATAGAACTACTGCAGATGGTTTTTGGCAGGAGTTTTGACATCGACGATTTGATCTGTAATTTTATTGGCATAGCGGTAGGATTCTTCATTGGCTTTGCCATAAAAAACACCAAGCAGAAAAGCAAATTGAATGTGAACTGAGAATCAAGAGGTAACGTATGAAGCAAATCACGAATAAAGAATATGAAGAGTGGCAGAAATACAAACCGGAGATAGTTACTGTTCCAAAGGCAATTATATTTCGGTAAAAGGTAAAGGTAATACGAATGAAGAAGATGTAGCATATCAGCAGACTATAAGTGTTTTATATGCTGTTGCATATACTCTTACGATAAAAAATGCGGCTCGTGAAAGGAGTTTACAATGATAATTTACTGTATGAGTGATATCCACGGTTGCCTTGCGGAATTTGAGGACGCACTTTCACTTGTTCTTGATGATATAGAACAGGGCAAGGCAAAGCTCGTTCTTCTCGGCGATTATATCCACGGCGGTCCGGATAACCGTGGTGTTCTGGACAGGATAATGAACCTCTGTGAACGTTTCGGTTCGGACAGAATTATTGCTCTGCTCGGCAACCACGATGAATGGGTAGTCAACGGATCGTCAACCATAAGCAACAATTCAGTATATGCCCGTATAGAAGAGTGGGAGGATGAGAGCGATGATGACGAGTATATCAATTGGCTTTCTTCCCTTCCGCTGTATTATGTGGAGGGAAACACGATTTTCGTTCACGCCGGTATTGATGAAGAAGCGGGTGATATGTGGGAATGGGAAACATCAGAAGATGTATTCACCTCAAAATATCCCGCTGAAACCGGCAAAATCGAGGGGCTTGATATGAAAGTAGTCGCAGGTCATGTCGGCACCGCCGAAATATCCGGCGACAAGTTCTTCCACGACATTTATTTCGACGGAGAATCTCACTATTACATAGACGGCACTGTTCTCGACAGCGGAGTTATTCCGGTACTTATGGTAGATACGGAAAACGATAAGTATTATCAGGTGACAGACTCGGGAAAACGGCTGATTGAACCTTACGAAGAATAAGGCTTAAGAAACGGGCGAATAAAGGGGCGTGGGGCTGTGAAATAGAGATGTGGCTTGAAAATGATGTATCATACAGCACAGAAAGTCGGAATCCCGATTATGAAGACCCTTACCGGTTTGAATCGTCAATGGTTATTGAAGACGGTTTTATCTACTTCTATGATTGTGACGGCATCAGTCCCTCAAAGCTCAGCAACAAATATTGCTGGTTCAAAGCAAGAAAGGTCAAATACCACATTATACCAGACTGAAATAATAACAAATCCCTCCGGACTTTTGAATCCGGAGGGATTTTCACTGTAAGGTATATATTGATTTTACTTGCTGTCTTATGCGGTGGCTGTCTGACCGCCGTTCATATCGGGAGGATTGCCTCCGCCAAAGCCGCCATGATTATTACCGCCGGGACGGTTACCTCCGCCAAATCCGCCGTTCCCTCCGTGCTGACCTCCGCCGAAGCCGCCGCCCATTCTGCTACCGTAGATGTAGCCGGACATTGTGATTTCCTGCGTGCTGTCGCCTACCGTAAGTGTGTATGTTCCGTCAGAAGTAATATCCGGAGTGCTTATTACTACGGTCTGGAACGATACAGTGGGTGTAAACTCTGCAATTACGTTTCCGCTTGAATCGGTGAGTTTTACTGCTGTTCCTGCACTTGCGTTACCTGTGCTTGCAAGTATCGAACCTTGCGTTGACTCCGAGCCGAAGTTCATAGCCATACCGCTTGAGCCTGCCATAATTACCGTACCGCCTGTTATCACAGCGTTATTTTCATAATCAAGCGAGCCGTTACCATTGCTTGTAGGACCGTATACATAAACCGTACCGCCCGATATTTCAATATCGCCGTTCGAGTCAAGTCCGTCGCCGCTTGCATTGACGTGTATTTCACCGCCCGTTATAGTAATTTTAGCTTCGCTGTCGGCTGAGAATGAGTCGGGGCCGAAGCCTCCGCCCACGCCCTGATTGTCGCCGCCTGCGGCATTGATTCCATCGTCTGATGACGTAAGTGTTACCTTGCCGCCGCTGACCATTACCGTCTGACCTTCAAGACCTTCATAGCATTTTGCGATGTTTATCTCGCCGCCGCTGACAACCATGTTGTTGCCGGAGTGAATGCCGTCGTCGCCAGTGCTTATGTCAAGCGTACCGCCCGATACCGTAACGTCTGCGCTACTGTGGATTGCATCGTCAAGCGTATCAATATCAAACGTACCGCCCGATATTGTCAGCACACCGTCAGCCTTTATACCCTTATATGACTCGGTGCTGTCGCCTGTTGTCTTTTCGGACGAACCGCCTCCTGCCTTAAAGGTGAATGTTCCGTCCTTTATGTCAACAGTACCCGATGCGTCAATGCAGTCCTTGCCGCTTGTGATGTTCAGCGTACCGCCGGAAATATATACATATCCCTTTTCGGTATTGTCTGTGTTTTCGCTGTGTATTCCGTCCGTGCCGGATGTAACGGTAATATTACCGCCTGCGATTCTTACGCTGTCCTTGCCCGAAAGGCCCTGTGATGCGGAGGTGATGTTATATGTTCCGCCCGTTATCTTGAGGTCGTCCTTTGTTACAATGCCGTGCTTGCTTTCGCACTTTACGTTCAGAGTACCGCTGCCGTTGAAGGTTATATCCGATTTTGAGAATATCGCACCGTCAACGTTTGTTGCATCATCTGATGAAGCAAATTCGCCCGTGCTTGAAAGCGTGTTTTCTGTTCCCTTTACCGTTGTTATAAATACCTTGTCGGCATTTATAATATAAAGTGCCGCACTTCCCTCTTTAGCGATGCTTGCGTTATCAAGCACAAGCTGTACCTTATCGCTGTCGCCGGCATTTACGATTATCTGACCCGTGAATGTTCCGCTGAGCTTATATGTTCCGGCTTTGGTTATTGTGACCGAGACGTCTGCAACTGTTACAGAACTGTCCGAACAGCTTGCCGTACTGTCACTGAGAGTTATATCTGTGCATTCCGAGTAATCGCCCGACAGATCACGGTCAGAGAACATATCGTCCGCTGTAAGCTGTTTGTCGCTGTCAGAACCGCTGTCCGATGTCTTACTGTCCGATGCCGAACTTATATCTGTGGCTGAAGAAGTGCTGTCAGCGCTGACGGTCGTACTGCTTTCAACCTGTGATGCCTGTGAATCCGGTGATGTGTTGTTATCGCACGATGTAAAGCATGAAACTATAAGCGCTGCAGCAATTGTTACAGCTAAGATTTTCTTTTTCATAAAATTACCGCCTTTCGTATCATAATGTTTTTCAGAGCTGTTCTCTGCCGTCTGTACTTTGAGAAGTTATGTTTATTTCAAGATTGCCGTTTCTGCATCTGAACTCGTCTATCATCTGCTTTTCACAGCCTGCCTTGCCGAGCGTGATGTTATAGGTCAGCTTGTTGAGGCTGCCGAGATTCGTTGTTTTTACCTGAATCATTTTGTACTTCGTTAAGTATTTTACAAATATATCGTCAAATATTCCCGCATATTCAAGGTCCTCCGGAACGGTTATATGCAGTACCCTGTCAAACTCGTTTTTCTTTGATTCTCCGAAGGGGGTAGCGGTAAGCACTATGTTTGCAACTCCCATTATCACCGCAAAGATAAGAGCGTACAGCGGATAGCCCATTCCGCACGCAAGTCCTACCGCCATTGCAAGAAATATCGAGCCTATTTCTTTTGCCGTACCCGGTACAGAACGGAATCTTACAAGAGAAAAGGTTCCCGCTACCGCAACGCCTGCGCCTATCGAACCGCTCACCATCATAATCACTATGCTGACTATCGCAGGAAGTGTGGCAAGAGTGATAGCAAAGCTTTTTGTGTATTTGTTTTTGTACATATACATAAAAGCCATCGCTATTCCGAGTACCAGCGCCGAGCCTACGCCGATAAGAAAGCCGCCCAGTGTTATATCAGCCGTACTGCTGAAAATTCCTTGTATTACCGTATCAAACATTTACCGTTACCTCACTTTTTACTTTTTTCGTTCTTATGCCCATGCTTCGTCTGAGCATTGTCATATATGCCATTCCGTATTTTGAAAACGATGTCTGCTTTATACCGCCCTGTGCAAGAAGCTCTGCCTGCCATAAAGGCATCGAGCCTGCCGCTTTTATTTCCATCAGCGAATATCCTCTGTCAAGAATCTGATCACCGTACGGCTCGACTTTAAGGTCGATATCTTCCGTTCTCCAACGTATGTTGCGGTCAAACGTAATTCTTAAATCCGAATCGTCCGCTCCGAAATATGCCGTTCTGTCGTAGCAAAGATAGACAGCAGGGAAAATGTCCCCGTAAAAGTCAAGAAAATAGTTGATTTCCTTTGCTATCTGGCTGTTTTCGGGAAGTCTTTCGCCGTTTTCGAGAGTATCCTGTGCTTCATCACAGTTGAGCGATATACGGCGCTTGTAGACGATACCCTTGTATTTTTTCTTCAGCTCAAGGAAAACCTTTTCATCCTTTGACGCAGTACCGTAGCTGCGAAGCCTTAGCTTCTCCTTATAAACGGGCTTTTCAAGCGATCTTCGTATAAGCCTGAAGTCAGGGGTATCATAGTAGATGTTGCATATCGTGCTTTCGCCGTGTTCGTCGGGAATCATATACCGTGCGAATTCGCTTTCGATAAACTCCCTTTGCTCAGCGCTCACAAGATATTTAAGCTCGTGACGTTTAAAAATGCTTTTATCCATTTATCTCATTCCTTTCGGTTTCTTTTGGGTGTTGTTCTTTGTCTGTGCTGTAATGATAACTCTTTTGCCTTAAAGAAACCTTAGAGAGTTTTACAAAAACTTTACAAAACGGTGAAAGTATTGTGAAAACGTCATTTTAATGCGAAATTACGGCTGTGATATTATTGCGTATGTTTCAAGGCTCTTGATTTTTCGCTTGAATTATGAGATAATATAAAATAGGAAAGTTTATCAGAACCGCTGCAGACGGTTCGGAACGGGAAATAAAACGACAGATAAAGAAAAGAGAAATATGGCACAGTTTTTAAATTTCAAGGGAGATTATAATGGACTCAGCGAAAAGAAAGCCTCTGATAATCTCAATATGTACGGAAATAATATTTTTACAGAAACCGAAGACAAGAGCTTCAAAGCGTATCACTACCTGCTTGACCCCACGGCAGTTCTGCTGTTGATCTCAGGCTTACTTCAGATATTTACATTGTCGCAGTATGTCACAGGCATAATGTGCATAATAATGGCGATAGCACAGACGGTTACGCTTTGTGTGATATGCCAGAAAAATAACGAAAATATCCGTAACCGTACCCTGTCCGCAAAGATGAAATACAGAGTGGTGCGTGACGGGATATTACAGCTTATTCCGGCGGCGGGACTTGTTCCGGATGATATAATAATTGTTCAGGGAGGAGAAATAGTTCCTGCGGACGCACATATACTTGAGTATGTCGGACTTACCGTTGACGAGAGCAGATTTACAGGCGACAATACCCCTGTGCAAAAGCATGACGGTGCAGACCCGAAGGCGACCGGACTTAAGAAAAGCTGTATATATGCAGGTACAAGAGTGCTTAACGGCTCTGCTGTAGCGAGAGTAGTGGCAACGGGTGAAGATACATACAGAGCAAGACAAGGTGAAAAGCACGGAAAAGCGGCAGATCCGAATTTCTCACGCTATGAGAAAACCTGCGTCAAGCTGAGACTTCCGCTTGCGGTAGCGGCAATACTGCTTTGTGTTATCGGCACTCTGTCACAGATTTTAACAGGAAGAACAGACAATGTAACAGGCGTTATCGTCAGTGCTTGCGGTTGGCTTATATGTATGTTTATGCCGTTTGTAGAGCTGTATATAAGAATGTACAATATGAATTTTGTACGCCGTGCCGAACTAAAGGGGGCTGTCATAAAAAATCTTACCGTTCCCGAAAAGCTAAACAGCCTGTCCGTGCTTGTCATTGATAAATCCGCTGTTGTAGCGCCTAATACACTTGAGGTCGCAGGAGTATACAGCAAGGATACAGACCTTATGACAACGGTAACGGTGCTTGCGTGCGATAAGGATGAACCGACGCTTGCAGAGCAGGCATTCCTGCTTAATGCGGCTCTGGGCGGAACCGATGTGGCAACAGTAAAAAGAAACGAACTTACAGCACAGTTCCCTTATAACGATGCCGACAGAATAGGCGGAAATATCTATAATATGGGCGGAACTCATCTTGTGTGCGTAAAGGGCGCTGTAGAAAAGGTGACAGGCCTTTGCAATATGAGTCCTGAAGAAATGTTCAGAATAACCGCTCGTGCGGCGGCTCTTGCAAAACGTGGACTTGAAGTGTGGACGGTTGCGTATTATATAATACCTGAGGGCGAAGAAATACCCAAGAGCCTTTACGCAGTGCAATATAATTATATGGGGCTTGTGTCTTTTATGAATGCGACAAGAGATATGATACCTCTTGCATTGCAGGGCTGCAAAAGAGCGGGAGTAAGGCTTGTGCTGACTTCCTCTGACAGCCCCGAAACAGCAAGCTCAATGGGCAAAAAAATAGGACTTTCCGACGCAGGAATGATTTCAGGAGATGAAATAGCAGAAAGCACTGTAACGGGAGAACCGCTTGATTATAAGAAGGCTGAGATATTCTGCCGTGTAAATGCGGCTCAGCGTGTGAATATTATAGAAAAGCTGAAGGAAGCGGGCGAAACAGTAGCAACTGTGGGTTACAGCGACAGCGATTACGACCTTGTTGCCCATGCGGATCTTGGCATAACATCGCTCGAAAATACGACAGGAAGCGTTTATGAGGCGAGCGGGCTTATCGTCCGTGACGATAATTTCTCATCGGTCGTTGAAATGATAAAAGAGGCAAGACAGCTTCACAGAAACATCAAACGCTGTATATTTATTCTCCTGTCAACGCTTATAGCGTTTGCCTGCACTTCTCTTGCCGATATGATAACGGGATACGGTATAATTACCCCTATGCTTGCGGCTGTTCTTACAGCGGCAGTGATACCACTTTGCTGTACCGGCTTCAGAAACGTAAAATCGGATATTAAGGGTAATATGACCCCGTCGGGCTTCATTTCGCAGGGAAAGCCGGATAAGAAATTCTTTATAAGAAGTGCTGTTTGCGGACTTATCTGCGGTGCAATATCCGCTCTGTTCCTCACTCTTGCAGGAGGGGTTATGTCAGCACAGCAGGTTTCATCGGTAATGCTTACACTTCTCACGGTTATGACTGGCGCAATGTGTCTTGTTGTCACAGACAAACGTACAGGAGCATTCAAAAACGGAGCAATACCGAAATATATGACGGTTACAGTAGCGGTTACATCGGCAGCATCGGTGCTGTTGCCGTATATTCCGTTTATAAACTCGCTGTTTGGCTTTGCGGTGCCGAATCCGCTTGCAAGCATAGTAGCAGTGCTTGCAGGAGTCGCTCTTCCCGCAGGGCTTCAGATAAAGAAATACCTCAACAAATAAGAACATAAGTAAGGAGTAAATATGATCTCACATTTACTGAATATCGTTTACGGTATCGTATTCGGCGTGGCAAATATTATACCGGGTGTAAGCGGCGGAACTATGATGGTGGTTTTCGGCGTGTATGACAAGGTGGTAGACGTGCTGACTTTGAAATTGTCGGCTATCAAAAAGAACATCAGATTCATCGTCTTTTTCGGAATCGGCGCCGTTATCGGTATACTCGGCTTTTCGTTTGTGATAACGTGGCTGTTTGATAACTTTCCTGTGGCAACGAATATGTTCTTTATGGGACTTATCATCGGCAGTATCCCGCTTATTTACAGGAATATGACCGTCGGCGGCAGAAAAATCACGCCGAAATGCCTTTTTGCATTTATTCCCGCACTTGCGCTGGTGGTAGGAATGACTTATATAAATAAGCTTCCCCAGAACGAGAGCTTCGCTGTCAATGCTGTTCACAACGCTACCGACTGCACGGTGACTATCACAAACAACGGCTCTTATGATATTAAATCAAACTGGCAGTTAAAGGTCAACGGCAAGGTAGAAGGAGAACTTACCGGCTGTGTTGTAAAGAAATCCTCAGCCGATACTACCGTCCTCACAGGAACGGAAAACAGCGCTATCGCAAAGGGTGAGAGCATTACGCTTACTCTCCCCGAAAGCACTGATATTGATTCAATACAGACCGACAGCTTCACCTATACCTATAAGATGAATCCTGTGCTGTTCATAACGCTTCTGCTCGGAGTTACCGTAGCGGCTGTAGCTATGATAATCCCCGGTGTCAGCGGTTCGTTTGTAATGGTACTGCTCGGTTTATACACCACGGTCATCGGTGCGATAAAGAGCCTTGACTTTATGATACTGATACCGACAGCTATCGGTGTGTTTATCGGCATTGTATTCGGTGCAAAGCTGATTTCGGCGCTTATGAAACGCTATTCTCTGCTTGTTTACAGTGCAATTATGGGACTTGTAATAGGTTCGCTGTATGCTGTGTTCCCTGACGGCTTCGGCTTCAACCTTGAAACGCTCGCAGGTGTAGCAGCCCTTATTGTAGGCGGAGCGATAGCTGTGCTTGTAGGAAAGAATACAGAAGTAGAACAGCAGTAATGCTGTCAAAAGAACAGAAATATATCCGTCGGCTTGAAAACGGTCGGCGGATATTTGTTTTACCTCGTTTTGCTTTTATACGAGGTTGACCTGTAGGCAAAATCGGGGTATAATATAATAAAAAACTGCGAGGTAATAATGGAGTACTTTTACGACCTTTTGTTCTATTTTGCAATATACTCGTTTGCCGGCTGGTGCGGAGAGGTTGTCTTTGCAACTGTGCGGCACGGAAAGTTTGTAAACCGTGGAATGCTGCACGGCGCTTATTGTCCTATATACGGCTTCGGGCTGATAACGGTCATCGTTTGCCTTACACCGATTAAAGATTCATGGCTGCTGCTTTTTGTAGGCTCTGCCGTTCTTACGACCGTACTTGAATTTATAACAGGCTTTGTGCTTGATAAGCTATTCGGCAGACGCTGGTGGGATTACAGCGACAAGAAGTTCAACATCGGCGGTTACATCTGTCCGCAGTTCACGGTCGTGTGGGGGCTTGCCTGCCTGCTTATAATGAAGGTGGTACAGCCTGCGATAGCTTTTGCCGTAGGGCTTATCTGGAAGCCTGTCGGCATAGCGGCACTGTGCCTGTTCTATGCGGCAATAATAACCGACGTTATACTGACCTTCCCCGAGGTAAAGAAGCTGAGAAACGAAATCAGGCTTATAGACGACCTTGAAAAACAGCTTACCGCCGTATCCGACGCTATCGGTTCAGATCTGTCCGATAAGACTGCACAGGCTGTGGAATTTACAAAGGAACACAGAATCACAGCGGAAGAAATGCAAAAAAGGGCGGATATGTTCAAAGCTAAGCTGGAAACAGCCTCAGACAGCGTTAAACAACGTAATTCGGAACGCTTGAGTGAATTAAAGGGCAATGCTTCGGAACGCAGAGAGGAGCTTACAGCACGCTTTAACGAGCTTAACGAAAAGCTGTCCGACCTTAAAGCAAAGCATAAACGTCTTTACAAGGCATTCCCGTCACTTAAATACGGCAGAAAAAAGCTGAAAAAAGTAATTTCAAAAAAGAAGTAAATCAAAGAGCCGTCGGTCTTTTCCTGTCCGACGGCTCACAGACTATTGATAAACCCACGCACCGCAAAAATGCAGGAAAGTAAACCGGCGCAAACTAAAAATCTGATAAATAAAAAGAATTTCACACAGCCGTAAAAAACGGCTGTGTGAAAGCATTTTTGCTTACAGCGTCAACCGCTCCTTGACGTACCTTTGTACGCCTGTCGGAGCGGTTTCCTTGTCTGCGTGTATTTCTCAACGTCTGCAGCGTGTCGAAAAATACTTTTCCGACACGCTGAGAGCCGTCGGTCTTTTCCTGCCCGACGGCTCTTTTCTTATTGCTTGTTTATAAATTTGTCTATAATGTATTTCGGCCTTGCCTTTACTTCGGTATAAATCTTTCCGATATATTCACCGACAATGCCAAGCGCCATTATCTGAAGTCCGCTTAAGAACCATATCGAGCACATAAGCGAGCTCCAGCCTGCTTCGGTATTTCCAAGGCAATTCTGCACAATAGCGTATATTATCATCGCTACGCTGACAAGGAAAACTAAAAATCCGACTACGGTAACAAGCCTTATCGGCTTTACCGAAAAGCTGGTGATACCGTCAAACGCAAAAGCAAGCATCTTTTTAAGCGGATACTTCGATTCTCCGGCAAAACGCTCACTGCGTTCATAATATACTATGTCGCTCTTGAAGCCTATCTGCTTTACTATGCCTCTGAGAAACAGATTGACCTCCTTAAACTGTGACAGCGCTTCAAGCGCACGCTTTGATATAAGTCTGTAATCGGCGTGGTTGTCGATTATATCAACACCGAGCAACCTCATGAATTTGTAGAACATTCCGGCAGTGCCACGTTTGAAAACAGTATCCGTCTTTCTCGATGAACGCACGCCGTACACTATGTCACAGCCGTCGTGATATTTGTCTACAAACTGGTCAACCACGTTTATATCGTCCTGCAGATCCGCATCCATTGATATGGATATATCCGCAAGGTCCTTTGCTGTCATAAGGCCTGCAAGAAGGGCGTTCTGGTGACCCTTGTTACGTGACAGCTTAAGTCCCGAAAACAAATCATCGCCTTCGTGAAGTTCCTCGATTATCTCCCACGTCCTGTCTTTACTTCCGTCATCCACGAATAACACACGGCTCTTGTCGGATATTTTTCTGTCGTTGATAAGAGTTGTCATTTTTTCCTTGAGCCGCTTTGACGTTTCGTGAAGTACCTCTTCTTCGTTGTAACAGGGTACTACAATGTATAGTATATCGTTATATTCGGTCATTTGCTAAATTCCTTTCGTAGCTTTGTCGATTTAATCTGACTGTTACAGTATACCCCATTTTTACTGATTTGTAAAGCGTATAATGTGAAAATATGACGAAAAATCGGTAAATATCGCTGTTTTGAATAGATTTTTACAAAGAAAAGAGGCTATGACACCGAAGTGTCATAGCCATAGGAAAAGGGTGCAGATTATCTTAAAGGGTAAAATCCCTCTAAGCCGTTTTTAAAAGCGTATCTCTATAATTATACGTTGAACAGAAGCTCCTCGTAAGTCGGGAAGGGCCAGTATTTTTCACCGACGATTGTTTCAAGCTCGTCTGCAACAGCACGAAGGCTCTGCATTGTAGCGAATACTTCATCGTGGTAGCACTTAGCGGCTTCATAAACATCCGAAATGCCCTGTGCCTTAACTATTACGCTGTCAAGTTCTGCTATCTTGGAGTTCAGACTTTCAGCAAGAGAATCAATCTTGTTTGCGATAGACTGCTCAAGGTTATAAGCAACGCCTGCGTTCTTCTTTGACAGAAGCACATCGCAAACCTGCTTCTCGTAAGCCATAACGGCAGGGAGAATTTCCTTTGTAGCCATCTCTGCTGTTGTCAGAGCCTCTATATTGATGGTCTTGCTGTAATTTTCAAGCAGAATCTCTGTTCTTGAGTGCATTTCAACTTCTGTGAATACCTTGTGCTTTGTGAACACCTTGACATTCTTCTCATCAAGGAAGTGCGGAAGTGCGTCTACTGTAGACTTAAGCTCAGGCAGACCTCTTACCTCTGTAGCTTCCTTTACCCAAGCGGCATCGTAACCGTTGCCGTTGAAGATTACTCTGCTGTGCTCCTTTATTGTCTTAACGAGCAGTTCCTTAAGAGCCTTCTTGAAGTCATCAGCCTTTTCAAGCTCATCGGCGAACTGTTCAAGCTCTTCTGCTACAATTGTGTTAAGAACGATGTTGGGGCCGGAAATGTTGAGTGAAGAACCAACACTTCTGAACTCAAACTTATTACCTGTAAATGCAAAAGGCGATGTTCTGTTTCTGTCTGTTGTATCCTTGGGGAACTTGGGCAGTGAGGTTACGCCTATATCGAACTGTGCGTGCTTTGCTTCTACGTTTGTACCTGCAACAAGCGCATTGATAACATCGTTCAGCTCTTCGCCGAGGAAGACAGAGATGATTGCGGGAGGTGCCTCGTTAGCGCCAAGTCTGTGGTCGTTGCCTGCTGTAGCTACCGAAAGTCTGAGCAGATCAGCGTATTCGTCAACAGCCTTGATGATTGCGACAAGGAATGTCAAGAACTGTGCGTTCTCCATAGGAGAATCGCCGGGGTTCAGAAGATTCTGACCGTCATCTGTTGAGAGCGCCCAGTTATCGTGCTTACCTGAACCGTTAACGCCTGCGAAAGGCTTTTCGTGCAGTAAGCATACCATATTATGCTCAAGAGCGACCTTCTTCATCATTTCCATCATAAGCTGGTTGTGATCGGCCGCAAGGTTTGCAGACTCGAAGATAGGAGCACATTCGTGCTGAGCGGGAGCAACCTCGTTATGCTTTGTCTTTGAAGAAACGCCGAGCGCCCAGAGGTGCTTGTCGAGGTCCTTCATATAGTCGCTTACTCTCTGCTTGATAACGCCGAAGTAGTGATCTTCAAGCTCCTGACCCTTTACAGGTGCCGCACCGAAAAGTGTTCTGCCTGTGAAGATAAGGTCTTTTCTCTTATCGTATGTCTTCTTGTCAACAAGGAAGTATTCCTGCTCGGCACCGACTGTAGCAACAACGCTCTTTGCTGTGGTGTTGCCGAAAAGTCTTAAAATTCTTAACGCCTGCTTTGATACAGCATCCATTGACTTTAAGAGAGGTGTCTTCTTGTCAAGTGCCTCGCCTGAATATGAGAAGAACGCTGTGGGTATGTATAATGTGTTATCCTTGATAAATGCGTATGATGTCGGATCCCACGCTGTGTATCCTCTTGCCTCGAATGTAGCACGAAGACCGCCCGAGGGGAATGATGAAGCATCAGGCTCGCCCTTGATAAGCTCCTTGCCCGAGAACTCCATAATAACCGTACCGTCACCTATAGGTGAAATAAAGCTGTCGTGCTTTTCGGCTGTGATACCTGTCATAGGCTGGAACCAGTGAGTGTAGTGTGTTGCACCCTTTTCTACTGCCCAGTCCTTCATTGTGCTGGCAACTACTTCGGCAATGGGAAGTGTAAGCTCAGCATTACCGTGCATTACCTTCATCAGCTCCTTGAAGATAGCCTTAGGGAGTCGTGCCTTCATTACTGCCTCGTTGAACACGTCCGAGCCGAACAGCTCCGTTACATCATAAGTTTTCTCTGCCATTTTCCTTTTCCTCCTACTTTCGTTAGATGTTCTTTGAAAAATAAGAAAAGGACGCTTTGATCCCTCAAAACGTCCTCGTTTCTGATTACAGTTATTATAATACACTATATCGGCTGATTTGTCAATATGTCATTTTGCACAAATTTTGAAAGTTTGCGTGTGCGATAATTCAAAATTGTATAAAAACCACTGAAAAACCGTTGATTTCTGCAAGTCTTAAAGCTCAATCTTGCCGTAAAGCGTAGCGTTTCTTTCTGTTTCAACCGCTTCCTTAGAGAATTCGCCTGCATCTGACGCAGTATTTTCAACAGCAGTCTGTGAACGCTTGTACTCTCTTTCAAAAGAAGTCGAGAAACCGGTACTCTGCTTGTATGAGCGGTTTGTACCGTTGCCGTTTCTTCTTCCGCCCTTGCGGTCGTTTCTTCTGTTGTTATCTCTGTGGGGCTGAGAAGCCGAGATAACGACCTTTCTGTAAGGTTCTTCGCCTATAGAGTTGCTGTATACGCCTTCAATCTCAGCGACCTTGCTGTGAATGATACGGCGCTCATAAGGATTCATAGGCTCAAGGGTAATGCGTCTGCCCTGACGGAGCACCTTGTTAGCGGTGCGCTCTGCGAGCGACTTGAGAGTTTCTTCTCTCTTATCCCTGTAGCCGTTGCAATCAACTGTGATACGGCAGTAAGGCTCATCGTGACGGTTGCTCGCAAGAATTGCAAGGTACTGTAAAGAGTCAAGTGTTTCGCCTCTTCTGCCGATTACGATACCAAGCTTTTCGCCTACTATATCAAGGACAGTTATATCTTCCTTTTCGATTATGTTTACCTTGAAGTCCTCAACGCCGAGAGCGGTAAGAACCTTTTCAAGATAAGCCGCAGCCATAGCTACCTTTTCTGTGTGGTCAGCATCTGTTACGGCAGGAGCGGCTTCAGCGGCTTCTGCCGGAGCCGTTTCATCGGCAGCAGCAGGAGCGGCTTCGGTAACAGTTTCGAATTCAACCTCTATCTTATAGTCGCCCTTCTTGCCGAACAGCTTCTTGACAGGTTCTTCAACTACGGTTATCTTTATGTCAGCTTCATCAACGCCGAGTTCCTTGATTTCTGATATGGCAAGCGCCTTGAGTTCGTCAAGTGACTTACCTGTATATATCTTTTTCATAAGTCCGTCCTTTCCGTCGATTCTCAATCGTCGTCTTCTTCGTGGTATTCTTCGCCGTATTTTTCGGCATCGGCTTTTCTTGCCGCCGCCAGCTTACGTCTGTTGATTTCCTTCTGTGAAAGTGTTTCTGTCTTTGTTACGGTCTTTTCTTCGCCTGTATCGGCATCTGTAACAACAGCGGTCGTTGTGACCTGTCTTTCCTTGAGCTTTCTTTCCTTCATCTTCTCTTCAGCCTCGGCTCTGAGCTTTTCAGGGCTGTACAGCTTCTGCATTACCAGTGACTGCACAATGCCGAGTGCATAGTTGACACCCCAGTAGAAACCTACTCCGGCAGGAACGCTGAACGAAATCCAAAGTGAGAATAAGGGCATGATATAAAGCATTACCTTCATACCCGCACCGCCTGCGTTTGCCATTTCGGGATTGTTCTTCTTGTTGAGATACTGGGAAAGTACAGTCTGAACAAGTGAAAGAACGAATGCAAATATCGGTATGATTATCAGCGGCTCGAAAGCAAGCTTAGGTGTTGAACCGAAGTTCAGACCGCAGAACATCATATTGTGTGACAGTGATGCAAGTCTGCCCTTTACATCGTTTGACAGCACGCTTTCATCGCACGATTTAAACGTATCAGGATACTGCTCATAAACCTGCAGAGCCAGCAGTTCCTTCTGCATACCCTTGTACTTGCCTGCAACAGCCGCAAGTCTGTTCTTTGTTTCAGCTGTAAGTCTTGAATTATCGCCTGTAAACTGCGTATAAGCATCATCTGATGTTACAAATAACGAGCCATACTTATTTATCTGTTCGATAGTAAGCTGATCGGCAGATGGATCTTTCTCCTCATACTTTGTCTTGTACTCTTCGTTATCCTTGTACTCGTGAGTCAGCTGGCCGTTTTCTGCTGTTACATAGATTATGTTCTTATCGCCGCTGAGATACTTATCAATGATTTCCTTATCCTGCTTGTTGTATTCATTAAGGAAAATCTTCGTGTATTCGGTTTCTTTTGCAACTGTTATTACATTTGAAATGTCCGATGATGACAGGTGCTCCATGTGTGTCATGGGCTTATATACAACGTCGATGACACCGAACAGTATTATCATTGTCAGAATAAGAGGTCCGCAGCCGCCAGCAGGGTTATAGCCCTGTGCCTGAAGCTTCTGCATTTCTTCTGCCTGCTTTTCACGGTTGTTGCGGTATTTCTGCTGTATCTCCTTTACCTTAGGAGCAAACAGCTGAGAAAACGCCATATTCTTCTGCTGCTTTATCTGAAGCGGCAGCATTGCTAATTTGACTATTACAGTGAATATCAGTATCGCCCAACCGAAATTCTGTAAAAGAAGATAAATAGGCCACATAATGTAGCCGAGAGGCGTACCGATTATGGTGTATAAGAAATCTATGGAAATCACCCTCCGTTAGTAGTGCCGATATTACGGCTTGGTCCTTTTGAAAAAATAAAATTGCTCGGGTACATAGTCATAGCCGCCCTCAGAAAAAGGGTTGCATCTGATAATTCTCCGTATAGCCAAATAGCTGCCCTTTACCGCACCGAAGCGGCGGAGTGCGATCATCGCATATTCCGAACAGCTCGGAGTAAAGCGGCAACAACGAGGCAGCCATTTTGACAAAGTCATTCTGTATATCTTTACGAAAAATAAAAGTACATATTTCATTTTATTTTTGTATTTTGTCCGGTTGATTATTCGCCGGTGCGGCATATCTTTTCAGCAATTGTTTTTCCATCCGAAGATATACCTCTGTCGATTTCATCGCAGGAGTTTTTGCTCTTGCAACGAAAATAAAGTCGTATCTTTTTTGTGTCTTTTCACGGAGCAGGGGTTCAATAAGGCGGAACGCTTCTCTTATGACTCTCCTGGCACGACTGCGTTTTACGGCATTGCCGACCTTTTTGCCTGTAACGATTCCTATGCGGTTTACCCGCCTCTTGCTTTCCCTTGCGTAGCATACGAATGCATCGGTAACAATACTGTCACCTTTTTTGAACAGAAATCTGAATTCCTTGTCCTTTTTTATGCAGACGTATTTCTTTGCATACTCATTCATTGACAGAATCAGTAGCTTAAGTGCTTTCTGCCCTTTGCACGTCTTCTTGCGAGAACCTTACGTCCGTTTCTTGTAGACATTCTTTTTCTGAATCCGTGTTCTTTCTGTCTCTGGAGCTTCTTAGGCTGGTATGTTCTTTTCATTTCTTTCTTCCTCCTGTTATTACTCGGCACCGATGTGTGCCTGTCTTGCGCCTATGCAATTAAATATTATACCTTAATCGGTTGCCGATGTCAAGTCATTTTTGAAAATTGTCTGTTCTGACGGCCGCAAACATTCAAATAATGCGGATATGCCCATGCCGTCGGGCTTAGCCGGGCGGTTATTTGTAACCGAGAGTTTCCTTTATTGCCGCTGTGACCTTTTGGGAAACCAGGCTGTGCGTCTTGGGGCTTGGGTGCCAGTCCGCCACTATTCCGTCAGCGTCCTCGTCCTGCATCGTAAGCGGAATAAACGTGATTCGTTCATCGCCTGTTTCATTCATATATTTTCTGCGGACGTTTTCGATATTTTCCTCAAGCGAAGTTCCCATCACGCCGTAGGTCTGGAATATATAGGAATCGGGATTGAGCGAGCGTACTTTCTTCAGAAAATCGAGATAACCGTCTTCGAATTCCGCTTTTCTCTCATCTGTTGTCGCATAGTTCATATCGTTTGTTCCGAGATTTATAACTATAATATCCGGCTTGTACCTTTCAAAATCCCACTCGATTTCCGAAACCGTGATACTATCCGCAAACTTATTATACGAAAAGCCGAGCTTGTCATAATACTGCGGTATTGTCTGCTGCGGAATCTTGTTCCCGTCATTCGTAAAGCCGGAAATAATTCCGTAGCCGCTCACCGAAACCATACTGTAGTCGGCGTTCAGCGCAAGAGCCGTTTTATACGCATACGCTTTTGTGACATCTTCTGTGGCTGTTTTGAAATGATGCTCCTTATCGGGATCGTCAACTCCGTATCCGCAGGTTATAGAATCGCCTATAAATTCCATCTTTATATTTTTTGCGGGCGCAGGCTCTATCTTTTCATCCTCCGCAATCATAATTGGCTTTATCCCGAATGTTGACATTGCGCACTCGGACAGCTTGATTATCCTTACATTCCTGCATTCTGCACTTTCGCTTTCAATCACCTTGTACGTTTTTTCCTTTTCATCGAGCATATCGTCTACAACACGTTCATTATCGACATATATTGCGATTCTTGCATAATTTTCGTCATTGCCCGCTGTCGATGCAAAGTCGCCCGTGACGGTGATTTCGAGTTTTTTACCCGTGAAAATGAATTCCGCACCCGCACCGGAAAACGCCGCCCACAGCGTATCGTTATATAAATAGGTTCTTCCGATTGTTTTTACGGATTTATCGTTTAATACAATTGCCTTTCTGTTGTTCATGGTTGATCCTCGCTTATAATTCTTATTTTATCGGGTTAATTTCATCCTTAATCTGCGCTTAACTCTTTTATCGACATTGCGGTACGGAACAGTTCATCCCTGCCAAAACCGGTCGCTGTGATATGGAACATATACTCGTCGTTATCCCACATAAGAAATGCCATACCTTTTTTGGAAACACAATACATTGCACTTGTATCCCCCAGTTCGACTTTTTCGGGAGAAATCTGCGCATCCTCCGTTCCGATCTGTGCATTTTCCATCTGTGATCTTGTACATTGAGTAAAAATCAGCTGTTTGCCGTGCTTATTTATGTATTCGACAATATAGGCATATTCGGTTTTTTCTATAAGCCGTGTGGCGTATGCGGTTTTGTCGAGATCAGGCTCATAATACCGTGTGATACACTGAGGCGAATTCTCGGCATCGCTTATCAGTATGACTGAATATTTGTCATTTTCCTTGACCGCAAACGTATCCCAGTGCTTCAGCAGGATAGTGCCGCCTGTTGCCAGAGCGGCAGTAGCGGCTATTATCACGGCAATTGCCAGCCTCAGCTTTACTCTGCGGTGCCTTACCGTTTTTGCGGTGTCGGTATATGATTTGCTTATCATTTTTTTCATCCGTCTGTCGAATCCGGATCTTATCCTTGAATTCGGGAGCATCTCAAAAACAGACAGCTCGGACAGATAATCGCTTTTTAACGCTATGGCGATTTTTTCATCGTTGGTCATATATTTTCATCCTTTGTATCGAGCAGGATTTTTCTTATTCTTGAAACATACGCATAAACCGTATTTGTGTTGATATCCAGCATTTCGCCTATCTCTTTCGGGCTTAGCCGCTGTACAAAAAACAGGAATGCTATGTTTTTCAGTCTTGGCGGCAGCTGCTTTAGATTTTTGATAATCTGTTCATATGTCGCATTGCTGTTTTCAAAATTCGTATAGCTGTCCTCAAACGGAATATCCTTGTCCTCAAGCTCTTCGTCATTGTGATTTCTGCGTATCATATCAAGACAGACGTTTTTGGTGATAACGGTTATATAGGATTTTGTTTTTCTGGAATATGGATTGTTTATCTTGTCAAGATTGTCAATAATCCTCACAAATGAATCCTGGACGGCATCCTCGGCGTCTTCACGCTTTCCGAGGAGCGACATACTGATATTGTACATAAATTGCTTATATGTATTGTAAAGCTGTATTATCAGTTCTTTATCGGTCGGTGAATCGACCGTTGCGATTAATGATGATAGCAAAATTTCACACTCCGGTTTATATTATATTTCAATTGTATCATTACATCGGTTTAATGTCAATATAATAAGGAAAAATGCCCCCGTTAAGACGGGGGCATCAGACTGTAGAAAAAGTCTGTTTTTTCAAAAAGTGCTTGTTCAACCCCTATCCCCTTTAGGACACTCTGATGGCTTTGCTTCGTGCAAAGCTTGGTGTGT
>OJOA01000229.1_pt1 | contig 40856 bp, 34 predicted proteins | sample 1597991 | NCBI WGS metagenome assembly OJOA01 (sample SAMN01915207, study PRJEB22387) | human gut metagenome | isolation source: stool | host: Homo sapiens | place: USA | reverse complement strand
ATGTAACAGACAGAAAGGGTCACGATATGCGTTATGCTATTGACTCTAGAAAGCTGCAAAAGGAATTGGGTTGGGAGCCATCTCTCCAGTTTGAGGAGGGTATCGAGGAGACCGTAAAATGGTATCTCGATAACCAGGAATGGATGGATCATGTTACTTCTGGGGAGTATCAGAAGTATTATGAGGAGATGTATTGTAAATAGACCCTCCTGTCCCTCCCTTGAGGGAGGGTCCTTACCCTATACCCAAGCCCTAAATCCCTACCATAGGGATTAGGGATGTAACCGCCCTCCGGTGCTCGGAACCGCTACGCTCTAAGGTTGGCGGACCATCAAAGGTCTTCGCCAGGTTTATGCGGGCTGGGACCGCCTTACTATAGCTTGCTGAGGTAGGGAATAGCAGTTTATAGTTTACAGTTAATAGTTTACGATTGATTTCGTGGTTATTTGCTGATAACTTGCAGATTTCTTGTTAATTTCTTGGTGGTTTCGAGAAAAAAGCGTAATTTTGGCGGCAGAAGGTGTTAGATATAGAAGGTATTGATTATGAGAAATATGAATAGAATGTCGGCGGAAGATATCGCTAAACTTGGATGAATTAAATAAAGCTGAGATAGAAGAGTTGGATGCCGCTATTGATAAATACAAGAATGTGGATACAAAGACTTTGTCTGAGTTATCTCATGATTCTGCTTGGTATGAGGCATGGGATAAGAATCATAATGCTGTCATGACCTCTCTGAATATTGCAAAAGCAGGTGATGCTTCTAATGAGTTTTTAGAGTATCTTCGGAACAGGAATTAGCGCTATAATCGTTTCAGAGTGTTAAAAAAGAACGTTTTGTTGCTTAAAGATTTGCTTTTTCCAAGAGAAATCTTTATTTTTGCTTTAAAATGGAATTGTTATGAGCAAATATAGATTTAACATAAGCGATTATCATGCCATAGAAAATGCTGATATTCTGGTAGATGGAATAACAGTTTTGGCTGGACCTAATGGAAGTGGCAAAAGTACCATTTCCAAATGGTTGTATTATATGGTGGATGTTGCCACTAGATTCGATGAGTATGTAGACAAGGGTGTAAATGATGAATTCAAACATAGTTTGCAGATTCTTGCACGTGCTATTCGAGAAATATGGGGGTATCGCAGTAGTAGAAGTGAAATCTTGACGTTATCGGCCAATATTGATGCTTTGAAAAAAGAAATTAATGTTGGAGCCGCTGTTGATGAGGTGGCTGAAAAATATAATTCTATAGTAGCCGAGTTTACAGAACAGGTAAGACCTGAGTTTCTTTCGGATGATGTATTTGTCTTAAGAAAGGTGAGGGTTATAAACTATTTAAAGCAATTAATTGAGGATTCTGATAACATTGAAACATTTGATAATTTTGAGAAGAAAATGTTTCAACAGACCGATAAGATGCTTGAAGATTGGGAAAAGCGACTTAGTATGCGCTCTATAAAAGACGTATATAGCTTTATTGAGGAGTATCTTCGTGAAGATGATGTAGCTCCTGAGTCGATGCAACTCTGGGAGGATGATGTCAATATAATCTCTGAGGAGAGTCTGGGTTCATTGTTTAACATAGAACGAGCTATTTATATTGATACTCCTATGGCACTGAATGCCAAAAACTTGGCAGACAATGTGTTCTTGCAGCGTCTTCATAGTAACATGACTCATTCTCTAGGTAGGACTTTGGATAAGTCAAAGATGCTTCTCTTGCGTATCGCTCGATTGCTTAATGGTAAAATCTCACAGAGTGATAGTCTTCTAGGCGAGACAGAACTCTATTACGAACGAAAAGATGAGCATCTTAAATTGCCTGTGGAAAAAATAGCTACTGGTATGAAGACTTTTGCTTATCTTTATCAGTTGATCAAGAATGGATATTTGGATGATAAAACTATCTTGATGATTGATGAACCTGAAGTTCATTTGCATCCGCAGTGGATTGTGGAATATGCCAGACTGCTAGTGTTGATACATAAGACATTGGGAACGAAACTGATTTTGGCTAGTCATGATCCTGACTTTATTGCTGCCATCAAGGCCATTGCCAAAAGAGAAGAGGTGTTGGAGGAGACAAACTTCTACATATCTTCCAGCGAAGAGCAAGAATGTTCTTATCGTTATAACTTTAAGTGGTTAGGTAAAGACATTGAGCCTATTTTCGAATCGTTTAACATAGCTTTGGAAAGGATTCAGCAGTATGGCGACACAGATATTTGACAATGATTTTCTTCATACTCATCCTATCTACCAGAATGTGCATTCCACCTTAGTGGATGTCTCGAACAGAGACTATGCTATGGCTCCTTTTGATAAAAGGATTGAATGCTTGGATATGGATGATTATGAGGCTCACTATATGCAAAATGGTGCTAATGATAGTACGATGGATGCTGTGATTGGTATAGCCAATTATGATAATAATCATAAGAGTGGCTCTAGTCTGCTGATGGTGGAATTGAGATTGGGATATCAGTCAGCCAAGAACATAACGGCATTGAGCTTAAATAATAAGGTTAAGCATACGATGACTCTTTTGAATGCAGCTGAATTTCCGATTTCACAGGATGCTGTTTTTATCTTTAAGGCAGATGTTTGTCAGCAAGCCAAACATAAGTTGGATGCTTTAGGTCATTCCAATACTTCTAGAAGAAGATGGATAGTGATGAGCCCCGATATCTTCGGAAAAGCTTATATCGCAAAAGAAGATATTCCGTATGTTCCATTGCATGACTATAAAGCAGTATTGGCAAACTTTTGTCGTTTGATAGATTCGCATCTTTGGGATGAAGTGGAAAAGGAGTTTGAAACTTGGGGAAGCAAAACATATAGCAGAATTTCTTACATAAGCCAAGAGCGTGAATTGCTGGAAGATATGCTGCGTAATGTTTGGATTAAAATTGAATCAGAGAAAGATAAAGTAGATACAGATACGTGGGATTATATCAGCCTTATCAAGGAGGATTACCCACATATACTTGGTTAGGGGTGCTTTTGCCCCACCTGTCCCTCACCTGCGGTTCTTTTGGGAAGTGTTTGAGTTGTGGGTGATAAGGGCTGATACAAATATGTTTGTATCAATGACTGCATATACCATTGCGTTCTTTTCTTAATCGTCTGACTTCTCTGATTTCTTCATTGATTTCATCAAGCGTGAGCTCTGGGGTTTCACCTCTTTCTGCTGGTTGTCCATACGGACTGTCATTGCTGTCTGTGCCATAAGTCCAAAATGTTTAATTAATAATCATTCTGACTGCAAATATACATCATTATGACGTAAAATATTGAGATAGTATTAATAATTTAATAAAGATCAATAGTTGAATGAATGATATAACTGCAATTTTCGCTTTTCTGAAGTGTTGCCTTGGATATAAGGGGAATATGAGCAGGATGATTGCTGGTATGAACTGGCATGAGCTGTATTCTTTTGCTTCTAAGCAAGCTCTGCTGGGGCTTTGCTTTGAGGGTATAGAGCGATTGGGGAAGGAGTATCCTGAGGAGTTGAAGCAGAACCCGATAGGGAGGGAACTGCTGATGACTTGGATGGGTAAGGCGCAACAGATTCGCAGACAGAATATGAAGGTGAATGCTGTGGCGAGCAAGCTCTTCTCAATACTGAGAGAGGATGGGATGAGGTGCTGCATTCTGAAAGGACAAGGGAATGCCTTGATGTATCCGAATCCTTATTCACGTACTCCTGGAGATATTGATGTTTGGATAAATGCCAGTAGGGAGAGGATTATGGAGTATGCTTCAAAGAAGTTTGAACTCGGGGATGATATCAGGCTGCAGCATCTGGAGACTTCCTTGGATGGTGTGCCTGTGGAGTTGCATTTCTTTCCTTGCTCCATGAATAATCCTATCTATCATGCTAGGTTGCAGAAGTGGTTCAAACGGAATGCGGATTTGCAATGCTCAAATGTTGTTAAGCTGCCCGATGGGGCAGGGGATATTGCTATACCAACGATGGCATTCAATGTAATTTATCAGCTGTGCCATCTGTATCACCATTTCTTCGATGAAGGGATTGGAATGAGGCAAATCATTGACTACTACTACGTTGTTCGCGACTTTTATAAAGTCTATCAAAATTCTTCTAAAATCACCCCGTCCCTCTTTACCATTAAAGAGGGCTCCACCTCTCACCCCGACCCTCTCTCCCTCAGGGGAGAGGGAGGAAACCGCCCTACTCGGTGCTCGGAACCGCTTCGCTCTAAGGTTGGCGGACCATCAAAGGTCTCGCCAGATTGTGCGGGATGGGACCGCCTTGCTATAGAGGAAAATAATTCTGGTGGTTCTGCTACTGCTGTTACTTCTTCTGCCTCTACTGCTTTGGATGTGGTGCAGAGAGAATTGAAGCATCTTGGATTGTGGAAATTTGCAGGGGCGGTGATGTATGTGCTGCATGAAGCATTGGGACTATCAGAGGAAAAGATGATTGTACCGATAGATGAAAAGCGAGGAAAGTTGTTGCTGGCAGAGATACTGAATGGCGGCAACTTTGGACGTCACTTCACCAAGTATGGGCATTTTACGCAACAAGGAATGGCAAAGAAATACTTCCTGAAGATATGGAGAAATATGCATTTCGTAAGATATTATCCTGCAGAGGCATTAAGTGAACCCATCTTCAGAACTTGGCATTTCTTTTGGAGGGTAAAGAATAAGAAATATAAGTTAGATTATCAAAGAAAAAATCAACTATCATGACATTAGATGTTCTTAGAAATTTTATTCAGTCTTCTCATATCAATTTCTTGTATGGCTCTGGTGTATCAAGACCATACTTGGCTACATTGGGAAATATAGAGAAGTGGTTAACTATGTTGGCGGAAGACGCAAGTGATGAAACTTATAAAGAAGTAATTGAGGCTTCTTTATACAAAGCATACTGTGATGGGGTTATACTGAAAAATCGATATTTGTCTTTTGCTTCTGATGAAAAATTTTTGGAAACGAAATCTGCTTATTCAGAATTCTTTAGCATCTGCAATGAGTTGATGAATAAACGAAATTCTCAATTGCTAAACAAACAGATTAACTTGTTTACTACCAATATTGATTTGCTTGCAGAAGAAACTTTGTCGAAATCAGGTATAGAACTAAATGATGGTTTTCGTGGAACAATAAAGCCTGTTTATAACGAGAGTAATTTTCAAATATCTCTTTCTAAGGCGAGTATGCAATTTCACAAGCAGTCGGAAGTTCCGATGTTTAATCTGATAAAAGTTCACGGAGCTGTTAATTGGAAAGAACAGAATAGGATGATTGTCAGTGACACCTTACTTTTATGGGAGATTGAACAGACTCTTAAAAAAATTGACAAAGACTATTTTGTGGAGTTACAGAATGCAAATAAGAAAGAAAAGACATTTGATGAGGTGAAAACGGAAGCTGATGATATAGCTCTTATACTGCCTGACGATGCATACAAAGAATTCTTTGAAGCTTACAACAAAATTGTGATGATTAATCCTACAAAGGAGAAGTTTAAGACAAGTGTTCTGGATTATCATTTCTACGAATTGATGCGTATATATTCAAATGCCTTGGAACGTGAAAACAGCATTCTCTTTGTAATGGGATTTTCTTTTGCAGATGAACATATAGCACAAATAACCAAGCGTGCAGCAGACACAAATCCTACCCTACAGATTGTTGTCTTTGCATACAGTGACGAAGATGAAGAGGGCTATAAAAAGAATCTTCAGATAGAACATGGATGCAGCAACAATAATATTCTGATATTGACGCCTACGAAGTTTAAGGAACTCAATAACGAGAAGTATAGTGGGTTATGTTCAAAAGTTTCATTCTTTGACCTAAAAACTATCAATCTTATTTTCAAGGAAATATCCAACAATATTCATTCTTGTTATGGAGCATAATAATGTTTCAATTTATAGTTCTGTCTTCCGAATAGGAGTAGTCCACTCTGTTGACGGAAGAGTTGTAAAAGTTCTTGTTGATAAGGATAAAAATAATAGCCACTTGATTTTTCAAGGTCAACTGATTAAGAATGTCGCTGTAGGCAGCTATGTGAAGATACTAAAAGGTTTTGAGACGATCATAGGCAAGGTTGAAACAGAATATGTTGAGGTTGACAAGGGGATAAATGGGCAATATAGCTCGCAAGAAGAATACATCAATCGATATTTGATTGTCAAGTTGATTGGGCATGTAGAAGGCGATAGCTATAGAAAAGGATTGACAGAACTCCCTCTGATTGCCAATGAATGTCATCTTCTTACCAATAATGAATTTGAAATGATTCACTCTTTCGGTAGTAAGGATGATGTTTTTATTAAGATTGGTACAATCGCCTCGGATCCATTGGTGCCAATTTCTATAGGTGTAAACAAGTTGTTTGCTAGCCATATTGGTATCTTTGGCAATACGGGCAGTGGTAAATCTTATACGTTGGCTAAAATTTACAGGCAGCTATTTGTGTCTTTCAAGGACAATGCCAAGTTTAGAGAGAATGCCAAGTTCCTCTTTTATGATTTCAATGGAGAGTATTCTAAGGAGGAAGCTATCATTGAGGGGAAGAAAATATATGACTTATCAACAAATACGAAAGAGGGTTCTGACAAAATTCCGCTCTCGGATGATGATATGCTTGATGAGAACCTCCTTTGTATTTTTGCTAGTGCTACAGAGAAGACCCAAAGACCTTTTATTGTTAGATGCATCAAGTTGTACAAGTCTATCGGTGGAGAACTTGATAAATTCAAAAATTATTTGAGAGACCAAATATTTTCCATTCTTCAGATGTCAGATAAAGTAAAAGGAGATTTGCTGATAGATTATGTTGAAGAAATCCTCCCACCGAAGATAAAAAACGGCATTGAAGAAGGATTGAGAAAAGACTTCTCTTTTCATACCAATGGGCAATGTTACTATACTAGAGATGGGAATACCTTTATTAATTTTCAGGAAAGACCTCAGTATATCAAGAATTTGGCTATTTATAGGCAGGTTGATAATTTTTCTTTTTCAAATAACTTCATTAAGAATTTCATTTGCATCATGTATATGAGGTTGATATATGACATGCTTGGGAATAGAGCTATGAATGAGCATATAGCTCCTGCTATCAATAAGTTGAAGAGTAATGAGAAGAATATAGAAAAGGTGTTTGATTTCTCTGGTCAAATCAATTCATTCTGGGATAAGTCGAATATTATTGTCATCAATCTCTGCAATGTCAACACTGATATGAAGAAACTGATTCCACTCCTGCTGACAAACAAACTCTATAATGAATACAAGAAAATGAGAGATAACAAGAGTTATCTCAATATTATTGTGGATGAAGCGCATAATATTCTTTCGTATCAATCTACTCGTGAAAGTGAGAGTTGGAAGGACTATCGATTGGAGGTGTTTGAAGAGATTATCAAAGAGGGACGCAAGTTTGGCGTATTTATGACCATAGCCAGTCAACGACCGTCTGATATTTCTTCTACCATCATTTCACAACTTCATAATTACTTCATTCATCGTTTGATGAATGAAAGGGATATTCAACAGGTGAGCAACACCATTTCTTATTTGGATAAAGTTTCCGTAGAATCCCTACCAATATTATCAACAGGTGTTTGTGTGTTGGCTGGTCAATTGGCAGAAATGCCAATCATAGTGCAAATTGATAGAATAGAAGAGAAAAACAAACCTCAGAATGAGACGATAAATCTCATTAAAGCTTGGGGCGAATAAAAAGCGTTTGTAACATGCAACTATTAGGATTATATTTGAATGATATGCCAAAGGCTGTGTCGAAAGTCTTACACAAAGGCTGGTATACTTTTGGCGCATATAAAAGACCATTTGCAAGTAGACTTGTTGTTGTGGATGATGTTATGAGAAATGCTCATAGGGTATATCTGCAAGAAGGGCTCCCACAGATTACTGTAAACTGCATCGTAGGAATAAACGGAGCCGGAAAATCTTCTTTGCTTGACATCATATACCGCATTATCAACAACTTTTCTGTCAGGATGCTTGGAAACAGAAAACTTGAAACCAAAGGACGAGAACTTTCTTACGCTCATGGTGTTGATGTTGATTGATGGAGTTGTCAGTTCCAATGGTGAATGCCGTGAAGATGATTGTGGGTGAAGACATTGAAGCAATTGAAGTCTTATGGTTGGGAGATTTTTAAAGGCAAAGGGGCTTTTGACCTTGATAAAGCCATCAAGGATATTGAGAATCTATCGAAGAAATAATCTCTTTTGAATGAAGGAAATAAAGTTATTTGATTACCAAGAGGATATGAAGGAACGGATTGAGAAGGCGTTGCGCCTTCATCGGTCCGTGATGGCACAAATGCCAACGGGTACGGGAAAAACGGTTCTACTCGCTTCGGTCGTAGAATCGTTTTTGAGGGAACATTCCAATTGCAATGTTTGGATTGTTGCCCATAGAAGGGAGTTGGTGTCGCAGATAAAAGACACTTTGAATAAGTTTCTTTTGAATTTCAGTTTTTCGAATCACCCCGTCCCTCTTTAATGGTAAAGAGGGCTCCACCTCTCACCCCGACCCTCTCTCAATGGTCTTTACACCCCCTTCGGTTCCCCCGTTTCCGGGGGAACCGAAGGGGAGAGGGAGGAAACCGCCCTACTCGGTGCTCAGAACCGCTTCGCTCTAAGGTTGGCGGACCATCAAAGGTCTTCGCCATATTTTGCAGGATGGGACCGCCAGGCTGTTGCGGGAGGAGATCTAATGCTGCTTCAAAGCCCTCGCCATGGTTGTGCGGGATGGGACCGCCTGGGGAAAGCTTGCTGAGGTAGGGAACAGCTGTTTATAGTTTACAGTTAATAGTTTATAGTTTACAACTTATATTCGGGGGATTTTGTTGATTTATTGTGAATTTCTTGGTGTTGTAATTTGCAGATAACTTGCAGATTTATTTTGATTTTCTTTGGCGGTTTCAATAAAAAAGCGGAACTCTGCGGCAATAAACTATAAAATGAATAATGACTATGATGGGAATATTACAAGTTGCCTCTTATATATACAAACGCTATATGGATGATTTTGGCGTTCGTATTGATGAAATGAAGTTGCAGATTTGAGAGAAGCTAAGAATCAAGAAATCCACAGCTGGCTTGAGTGCCTGCTGTGGATTTCTCTTGTTTATATTAAAGTGTAGGATTCTTTAATACTGTCTTACTGATCAATCGTAATGGCATCGCCTTGTAGCGATGGGTGTTATTTCCATTACTACCACTCACGAAACGTACGTTGGAAAAACCCTTCTTATCGTTGTACACGTCGAAATAGTTATACCAGTAACCATATTCCGGACTTCCTCCACTGAATCCTTGTGTTCCAGAGACTAGTGTTTTGGTCCAAAAGACCACGTGCATTGGATATTTATGGCTTTCACCTTCCAGATATCCTCCGTATGGCAGATAGATGGTTTTCAACTCAGAGCTTGTTGTATTCATAAATGTACAATAGTACGATTCTCCAAGAGCAGTATGGCGTACCTCTGTTTTAAGCGTACCATTTGCAATCAAGTCTTCAAACACCGATTTCTCTGGTATTTCAAAGCCTTCAGGAGATAGAGTAGAGGATAGATTCCCCTGCTTGACATCTGATTTATTCTTATCCTCTGAAATCTTGAAGTATCCACCGATAGCACCTTTATGGTCTTTAAGTTCGTTGACGTCTGGTGCATAAGGACTATTGTCGGTAGCACCCAGGTTACGGTCAAGCATGATGTAGGTATGGGCTTTTCCCTTTACCTTCACTACCCCATAATAGAACATACCTTTTACCTTAAGACTGTCAACACCACCCTCTGTTAATTCGTATTTGTTTGCCATATCATCTGTTATCTCATGGAAGATACCAGTATGATAAACAGTGTAGGTGATGTTGATACCAGCTGCGTTTTTTATCGTAAAGGTGCCTTTCCAAAGATCATAATTATTATCGCGATTATCATACAACGTCACTTTCCAGTAATCTCCGTCAGCGCTAACAGTGAAATGGTAATCTTTATCTGTCAGAACATCCCCTGTCCGATTATCCACTGTCAGTTTATCCCCTGTCTTTTTAGGAATCTTATAACTGTAGGCATTCTTACCTATAGTAAAATGAAGGCCGTTGTTTCTTAATACGCCTTGCATTTGTTCTGGCTTGATACCTTTAACCTTATCCAACCAGGCAAAATAGTCCTTTTGATACTCAATGTCATTATTATACATGATAACTTTACGATTAGGGTCGTCTCTCATGAAATCGTAGCCCGCCTGAGTTATCTTCACATCAAGCTTGAGATCACCAGAAGATATCGTAACCGTTCCTGTTCTTGGGGTTTCATGAATGTTTGGAGCCAGCGTAAACGTCAGAACATATTTCATGCCAGAATCAGAATTACTTTCTGATTCCGGAAGTTTCGTTTCTGTTACATCTTTATCCTTGTCAAACGTAATCCAGCTACCTGCAGGATTGATGCTTACTCCGTAGAGTTTGTCGTCAGCACTTGTTGCAGATTTGAGCGTAGTGACCAAAGTGATATTTGCTTTAGCATCTGTTGCCTTGAGCGACAAATTATCGCTAACACCCAGTTCATAATCTTTGCAAGCTATCATATTGGTGATGGCAGGGTTGTCATCTACAATATCTACCTCTATTCTGTTCTCTGGTTGTGCCTTGATGGCTTCGTCCAAAGTCTTAAAACCATAATCATTCACCTTGGTTACGGTGATGGTATAGTTATGGTTTCGCAAGAGGGCATACTGATCCTTCTTGGTTGTTGCATCCTTGTAAAGCCCCACTTTATAGTAACCTTCTTTACCATTGTATTTAGCCCTGATGATAACGTTAGCTTCACCTGCAGAAGTTTCAGTTACCGCTACTTCACGGCTAGTTTCATTGCCAACATTAGTGTTGCTAAATTCTGTTGTTGCTGCTAAGTCTTCAGTAAGGACATTATAATCAGCAGGGGCAATAGCACTCTTGGCAGCGGTATGATTAATGATAAGACCAGCATCTTCTTCAGGAAAAAGAGTCTTTACCGCAGCATCTACTTTCAAGGTAACCTTGGCATATTGTCTATACAAACTGACATTTGCCGTACCATCCAAGAGCTCCGTTAAAGATACGCTACCCCAACATACTGGGCTGCTTGTATCTATTGTTCTAGGTGTAGCTAACGCAATGTTTTGCAAATCTTCTGCTTCTGTCTCTTCGAGATTGCTTACGTTTGTTACCAGATGAACAGTAACTGTTCCAGATGGGACATTACTGATTTTTGCCTGATACGTTCCGTCTGTATTCTTGCTTACAATGTTGACATTCGCCATACCTTTGTAAGTATTGCTTTTGCCATAAAACACAGCAGTAATCTTACCTATGCTTTCTGTAGCCCCCGCTCTAGTATTAATTTTCTTTTCGGAGAAGTTGGGCAACTCAATGTTCAAGGTTACCCCCTCGGCTGGGATTTCATCCCCGCCGAGTCCGATAGCCTCCATCGTATCCTTGCAGGAAACAAGGCTTAAGAACAATCCCATCCATATCATTAAATGCTTTATCTTCTTCATTTTTTCTATATTATTTATTCTGTTACGTCATCAGGCGTACCTTGATGCCATTTGTCTCCTTGGTAATAACCAGTGTCGCCATACTTCTCGTAGCTATTGCCATCGAAGAGTGTAATAGTAGGAGATTTATCGTTGTTTTCCTTTTTCAGGAGGATGTTTTTTTCGTGTTCCCCTTTTACTGCTTTCAACTTGATGGTTGTTTTAAACCAACCTTTTCCCACATTCTTGCATTCCCAGCTGTTTTTGGCATTAGTATCCCAAATGGTAAACTGTTTTTTTCCTGATGCGATACCATATACCTTATACCATCCAAAAAGCTCAAACGGGGTATATACCTTGTACTCTATGTCTTCAATTTCAGGCATATCATCATGTACACGCCATATAGGGTCGGATGTAGGATCATAGACAATCCAGCCTTCACGGTCTTCATAATCGAAGAGAGGAATACCTGGCTCTAGATGATGAGGACAACGGTGTAAACTATATCCTTGATCTAGATCTGTATTATTACTGAACATAATCAATGTCTCACCTGGCGTAATAGTTCTTGTACCTTCTGATTTATTTGTATTTGATACAGACTGCGCATATTGACCGAAGTCTTTGTAATACCATCCGGTGTTAGTCTTGTCGGCCACCATTTCTTCTCCAGGCCATCCATTTCTAATGTTCGGATCTCCTTTCGTAAAAAGCCAACCTTTTCCTGTAACGGCATCTTCTGTTTCGCCTATCTGGGTATAAACATAGATGCGGTGGTTGTCTGGTTGGGGATCACTTATATCTTTTGCATCTGAATTCCATCCATCGCTCCAGTTGTTTGCATCTATTCCTTCAGGTAAGATTCCCTGGAAATTATCGGAACCGTTACCTCCGTTATATTTACTTCGGTCATTGATTGCTCTGAAATAGATACGGTAGTCACCGATAGGAGGACTAACTGTTACACGAACAGTCTGAAACTTAGATCCATCATCTTTTGACGTTACCTTGAATTCATGAATGGTGGTTGTTACAGGATCTTTCGTAGCTGTAACCATGAATGTTCCTGTTGCATCATCCGATGAATTTACGCTCATTTTGATGATAGAGCTACCTTTTTTATCTGTAATTTTATCCAGCACAATACCACCAAGGTTAGTATCCCATTTGATGGCTCTTATATTATTTTTTGGCTCTGTACTATTATAGTAGATGACAAGTTCTTTTGTAACATCCAGATAAGGTGTAACATCATAATGTACATCTATATATTTCTTGAGATTATTTGCCTTGAGCCAAAACTTAGCAGTGCCTTTTCGCTCATTTCCTGCATAATCATTGATTGGGATATTTGGATTCACGCGAAACTCTATACTATCATTGCCATTAGCGTCTTTACCACGTTTGGTGCCAATGATGATGTCTTTTGAGTTTATTTTTGTATCGCATCCAAACCCTACTGTGCCTGCATTCGAATTATATGTGATATAATCATTTTTCATTGAAGTTACATTAGCCTCCGTCTTGCTTACCCACAATGTAGTATGGTTGAAGTCGGCATCTATTGGTACTGTCTCCCAGGGCTTTACACTTACCTTGCAATCCAGCTCCATATTACCGAGGGTCTTGATAGCACCGGTAATCTCATAGAAGGTACCGCGAGGGAATACGGGTACTTCTATGGTGCTGGTTTCATCCTTCTTATGACCCAGATTGATACGATAATTGTTGACTGCAGAATTTCCTACCTTACCATTGATGGTAAGATAACTGCGGTCGGATTCTGATGAGATATATCGCTCAGGAAGATAATACGTCTGCTGGAAAAGCCATTTCTCCGCAGCATTATCTGGAGCATTCTTCGCATCTCCGGTTCCTTTAATATCATCATTGTTATTTGTTGCTGACGCAGATCTGTTGTCTGTCCATTCGGTATAGTATACGGCTGGACCTTCAGATGTCTGATACGTATTGCTTGAAAAACCATCCTTGTAATCTTTATCTGCCCAAGAAGGAGCCTCGAATTTACCGCCCCAGTAAAGATGGGTAAAAGGAGAGAGCTTATCGGCTGAAATACTGTTGATGCTAAAGGGCTTGCCTCCGAAATTGGTTGCAACTTCTGCGTCATTTGGATCGAAGATAAGATTCAGCTTAACCTTTACGCATGTAAACTTCAGGTTAGCTGCCACCTCGGTATATTTATCACCCGCTGCTTTAATCTCGGTTTCTGCGAGTTTGCCTGTGGCATCCTTCTCTGGTTCGTAAATCATCGGGATATTGGTGCATACAGGCATACCTGGTGTACTTGTAGGTCTGTAATCGAGTACTATTTTTTTGAGAGCATCTTCAGTTTGGATAGTTTGACCACTCAACACCTTGTTCATGTTGGCAACCACATAGATATGGTAAGTGCCCGGCTCGATATTGAGCTGATAGTTAGCTACATGATCCTCCAGCATCATCGAAGCCAGTGGGGCAGGGAGCGTCTCTATCAGGAGCTTGCCTTCATTTCCTGTAGGGAAAGCATAGAGGGTCAGGTCGTTGATCTGGCATTCATCTACCGTGGCATTATAGGTAGGAAGGCCGGAAGCATCGTCGGGATTGGTGCCGCGGCTGCTGAGCACGGTTGGCACGAGTACATGCAAGTTGCTTTCTGACGAAATGGGAGTGCGCTCGCCTCCAAGTTCGTCAGAGCAACTTACTGTAACCAACAATATAAACCAACTAACTAAACTTAAAATGAAATCTCGTATTTTCATTGTTCCTAATTTTTAAAGTCAAATACTCTTATGAGCTAAATGCCCAGAAGGGGCTCTGACACCTGAAACGGTTAGAAATCGACACGCTGGATGCGCTTGCTCCAATCCAGGATGGAAATGCTGAGCTTCGCATACTTCCACTGGTTGCCCTGGAGGAAGAAGTCGAGCTTGTAGTCGTACTCTCGGTCCAGGAATTCCTGCTCTGAATAATGGCGGGCTTCGAAGGCGCCACGGCCTTGAGCCAGAAAGTCTGCAAGATTGATGCGTGCCACCTCTTCGCCAGTAGTCTTGTTCGTGATGGTGAGGATGGCGTTCTTGTCGTTTTCTTCTGCCGGATGCCAGATGAGTCGGGAGAACATGAGGGCGGCATGAGCGGTGCGCTCCTTTACATTGCCCTCGGTATCCTTAAACTCAGAGGTCCAGGTGTAATATGGGGTATATGTCAACTCCTCGTCGGGGAGGAGAGAGTTGTCGTAACTGATATCGCCGTTGGCATTGGTTATCTGATAACTGAAGTCATCGGCATTGATGTTGGCAGGCTCGTCGGTCTGATGCAGGCTGATGGTGAGCTGCTTGGTATCTCGAACCAGACCGGTGGTATGGCGTGTAACCTGCAGGTCTTTTACTTCAACCAGTTCGTTGCTGAGTCCCTGCCAGAGTGTATCAAGCGGTTGGCTCTGGTTGTTTACCTTGCCCTGTTCGCGGTCGAGTCGTGCATGGAGGGCGGTGATGTTATCACCCTGCTGTGGCAGAGCTATCTGGAATTTGGCACCTGGCTGCGCGAGTGCATCTTCGTATTTCTTTTGGAAGGCGAAGGTTGCGAATCTGTATTTGCCCGGTTCCAGATTGATTCGCATGGCATAGTTAGGGTTCTTGAGCGGCTGTGATGTCGCATCGTTATAAGCATCATGGCGAGCAATGAAGTTGCCCTGCTCGTCGTATACGAATACGCTGAGTCCGCCCACATGATCATTGAACATGTCGGCACGCTGCACGTTGTAGTCGTACTTGAACTGCAAGTCAACACCCATGTCACAAGGAGGCAGGTCGTCGTGCATCAAGTCGTTGCAGCTTGCTAGCAGGCTGCCGGCCATGATGAAGCCCCATCCCATGCATATATTCTTGATCCAACTGTTAAACTTCTTGTTTGCCATGATGCTTATCTGTTTTATGAAAAAGTAAAGTGTATAAATAGATTCTTATTTTTCCGAGATAGCCAGCCGCTCCTTAGCGCTAGAGCGGCTGAGCTATATATAATAATGTGTAATGGATTACAAATCGACTGTGTCTGAACGCTTAGCCCAAGAAAGGATCTTCACGCTGACACTGAGATACTTCTCATTCTCATCATCTGGCAGAGTTGGGTCTACTGGAGGTACACCAGGGTAGCCAGGACCATAGACGTTGCCAACCTTCAATTCATACCAGTTGTTACGGAGCATACCATAACGGCCAAGATACTTGACGTTATCTGTTCCATAAGATTCACCTGAGCTCCATGGAGTCAATGAGCCGAAGTGCTTAACACGAGCGATATAATATGTAACACCATTAAGATAGGTATTGATACCAACCATCGCTTCTGGACGACCAGCTCCATCAGTCAAGCCGAGTTTTTCATTAATCTCTTTAACGATTTGTTCACCTGTCTTTGTGCCATAAGTCGTTGCGGCTTCGAGAACTGCACCAGAAGTACCATCCTTGATATCTTCCAAAGTAATCACATGTGAACCTTCAGTCTCGAGATTTGCATAGTTAACTGTACAACCTGGGAGAACTGAAGTTGCTGCAGTATTAACTGCAGTCTCTAAGTCTGCTTTTTTCAGGATAGTTGTCATATTACCGATGGTGTAGAAAGTTCCATCTTCCTCTGCAAGGCTTTTGCCTGCATCATTCTTAGGAGCATATGTTGCCTTGAAGATAACACGGGTTGTCTGACCCTGATACATGTTTGCCAAGTTGAAGGTATTCTCTAAGCAATATGCTGACTCGGTAAAGGCTTTATTAATCTCACTTGTAGCAGTGATGAAATTGAATTCTTCGCCTCTTTTGCTATCATCAGTAGCATTATTTTTCTTGAGATCATCCATATTGTAGTTAGGATCCTTACCCCAATAAACACGGCTGTTAGTACCTATGAAACGATCTGTCTTCCAAATATCGTCAAAATCAGATTTCAAGCCATCAATATTATGAACAGCATATGTCTTCTTGTTTGTGATATCCAAAGCCCAATTGTTAAATGTTACTGTACTCTGTGTAGTAACTGTTGGGGTTGCCTTGTCCACAACAGTTTTTGTTGCAGGATCAGCAACAGACATCTTTGCTACTCCACGCTCTACATAAACATTTGCAGAAGAATTAGCCTTAGCCTCTGCCTCTGTAGCATAGATATTATTTTTATCAATTTTAACCAAAGTTGTTACTGAGCCAGATTCATTCAATGGAGCATTAGCCATATAGAAGTTGTCTGCTTTTGTCAACTCAGTTAAATTAGGACTCTGAGCCTCGTTATTCCACTCATTATAACTTTGACCTGCAGTAGGCAATTTAATCTTTACGCCACCACTACTAGCTTTGTTATTGAGTAAAACCAAAACACCATATGTATTCTTAGTATCCACATTGGTAAGCTTTGCTACCAACTTTTTAGATTTTGTGGTGATACCTGCTTCTGTATCGTCTTCCCAATCTGTAGCCGTAACAGGTAAATTTACGCTCTCAACAAACTTGTAAGAACCTTCATCTGCACCATACTTCTGGAAGATAAGGGCAGTTGCGTCAGAAACTTTATACTCATCTGCTGTGCCTTCGTCCACTTCAGCACCACCATCATCTGCTGCACGAGTTCCTCTTGCACCAGAAGTAGTAGAACCACCTACCGAAGGCAAGTTGATGGTGAAAGTTGCATAACCAACACCAGTTTCATTAGTACCAGTACCTGGACCTGCGGTTCCCAGGTCCTCATTGCTTGAACAGCTTGCTGTCATAGCTGCGATAACAGCCAAGCCAAATAAATGTTTAATCTTCATAATCTTTGAAAGTTAAGCTTGTTTATAATCGTTATTCTCTAATTTTCTGTTATTCCAATTCCTTTATCTGCTTGAAGACATCTCTTACACGCTCTGCCTCTTTCGAGTTGCCTGCCTTGGCAAGATGCTTTTCGGCAGAAGTAAGATCACCTTTCTGCAAATCGGTGCAGGCGGCATTGAGATTCGCTGTCTCATTATCTGGGAAGAGGCGGACGGCAATGTCGAATACCTCGTTAAACTCTGGCGAACCCGGCTCGTAAGTCTGTGCCACCAGGAACATCTCCTGAAGAGAAAGCTGCTGTGGTTTGGTCTTCAATATCTCTTTGGCCTCTTCGATGCTGAACGGACGAACCGTGTAGGTTACCGTATAGTCGCTATGACGGAGACGAGGATAGATATGATCCAGGATATAGCGGTAACTAGCCGGATGGAGCTTTCTGATCTTCAGGTCCTTATCGTCGGGAGCCAGCGAGGAGTTAGCTATCTCGAGAATTGCTTCCTTATCAGCCAGATGACTAGCCTGGATCTTCTTCTTGAATCCTTCCCAGTCTTCCGGTGTAGCCTGATAGGTAAAGAGCTTGCAGTTTAAGGTGTAGAGGCTGCTCACATATTTACGGAGGGCAGCTGCACGCTCGTTGGCAAGGCGCTTGTTGTTGGCATACGAACCATCAGGCGAAGCAAAACCATGGATATCAATATCTGTGATTTCAACGTTCTTGTCGTTCTTCACCAGGTCGATGGTGGAAGTAATCTTCTTCAGCTCAGTAGCATTCTCACGGAAGTTGGCAAGAATATAACTCTTGTTAACCACAAAGCTGAGATAGGCTTCACCCTTTTCGGCTCTTACCTTCTTGGCTTCCGCCTTCGGCTGCACGAAGAAATCCTTCGTAATCTTCGGTGTACGGTCGATATCCGCAATTGGCGTATTGTCCTGTTCTATCAGGTTGCCACATCCGCAAAGATCTTCTTTCACCGAGAGTTTGAACTTCTTCATCCATTTCTGATAAGGAACAGACTGGGCGAAGTAAACCTGCTGATTGGTCTTGTTCTTGCGAGTAAAAACCTGTGCCTGCGGATTCTTCTTGCTGTCGGCAAGTCGGCGGTATCTTACAGCCTGGTTTCTACCCTGAATGATGATAGGGTTGAGAGCGATAGAATCAGTTCCTACCATTACCGGTGTGAAAACAATCTGCTGCTCTGATTTCATCTTCAAATCGTTCAGATTCATACGGAAAGCAACGTCCATCCGGTTGCCGTTCTTGCGTGCCAAGACGCTGTCTACCTGAATCTTACCCCCTGCCAGCTGTTGAGCCTGAGCAGGCATGATGCCCTGAGAAAAGAGTATGCAGAGGGGCGAAATGACCGCATAAAGCTTCATTTTATCCATATTATGATTTCCCTAAAATTTTTTGTATTCTGTCTAGTTATTACGTGTTTATATTGTCAGTTAAAACAACAGTTAAATTAAATTCTTAGAACACGTATATGAGAGATAGTGCGGCTTTTGTAGGGCCCACATAGTTGCGGTGGTCTTTGTCGAGACATTTTTCGCATCGTCCGTAAAGCTTGTAAGGACTGTAGGCATATCCCAAACCGATAGACCCTTCGAAATTGAGGTGCTTATTGAGCAACCACTGATAGCCGTAGGTAAGGCCTCCACCTACATACCAGCCTTCATAGTGCCTGCCCTCCAGAGTTTTCGGCAGGATGCCGAAGGGCATGTCAATGTTTTTAATGTTGTATTCACCGCCTAAGGCATGAATTCCGAAGAAATGGCCTCCAAACTTCTGGCAGGTGTACCATCTGTATTCTGGCATAATATTCCAGAATCTCATCTTCTTGTCGCCCGAGAACTTCCAGGGGTTCAGGGTGCCGAAGAGTTGGAAGGTTGTTTTCTTGCCCGTGCCGATTTCGATGCCGGCGTTGGCAGATGTGGAAGCCCATCCCAGTAAGTTGGTCTTCAGAGCGACCTCCTGCGCTCGCGTCGTTGCCATTGAAAGGATCAGCAGCAGCAACATAGCTGATTTTATGAATGTTTGCTTCATCATATCTTTACTTTTATATTTGGTTTCGTTTATATTAAACTTAGCCTTCGTTTGTTAGTTGGTATCTATTTTCGGCTGCAAATTTAAGAGGAAATCCAATATGAAGCAAGAAAAAGTTTCAAAAAGGTTACATTTCTATGTGCAAACGTTTGCACGTTTTATGCAACCTGTTTGCGTACACACATCATAAAGCACATGATTATCGGCGTCTGCTTGCCGTCATTGGGAATCAATGAATCTCCTATTCATATTAATGGATATCAGTCTCTTCCGCTGCAGATGCTTTGTTTTCCTTGGGTTGTGGATTGGGTACGAAGCCAAGGATGGCAACCAGACAACTCATCAAAGGACTGATGATATTGAAGAAGCAGAAGGGGAGATAGACAAGTGTCGGGATACCAAGAACCGTACTCTGCGTCATACCGCAAGCTGTCCATGGAACCAGCACGCTCGTTACGGTAGCGCTATCCTCTGTACTTCGGCTCAAGAGTTCCGGACGGTAGCCTCGTTCGGCATACTCATCCTTATAGATAGATGCATTCATAATAATGCTCAGGAACTGGTCACCCATAACGAGATTGAGCAAGACGCCTGATGTCACGGTGCTGCAGACTAGTGATACGGTGCTGTGGATGCTTTTCAGGAGCATGTGGGTAATGGCGTGGAGCATGCCGCTGGCTACCATACATGAACCGAAACACATGGCACAGAGGATGAGCCAGATGGTATTGAGCATGCCAGCCATGCCTCGGGTGGCTACGAGATCATTGATGTTAGCCATACCGCAATCTACCTGGGTATGGGTATAGCAGGTGGTCATGATTCCTTCAAAGAGGCTTTTGGCAGAGATGCAGTCTTCACCTGCTATCCCTACAAGTACTTCCGGCTGGAGAATGAGGGCACAGATGCATGCTGAAAGGGCTGAAAGAAGAAGTGTGATGAGAGATGGAGTCTTGCGGTAGATGAGCCATCCTGTAAAAGCCGGAACGAGCATGGTAAACAGGGAAATATTGAATCCATGGCTCAGACCGGTAAGATACTGGCTGATATCCACAGGCTTGGAGTCATAACAGAGTCCGATGATGAGATAGAGTACCAGCGAGAGCAGGATGCTTGGTATGGTAGTATAGAGCATATAGCGGATATGTGAGAAGAGATCCGCTCCGGCTATACTCGAAGCAAGGACGGTGGTATCGCTCATTGGCGAGAGTTTATCCCCGAAATAGGCACCGGAGATAATAGCTCCAGCGGTGTAGGGGGCTGGTATTCCCAGGGCATCACCGATTCCCATCAGAGCAATACCGATGGTGGCAATAGTGGTCCATGAGGTTCCCGTCATCACAGAAATGATGCTGGAGATGATGCATGCGCAGGGAAGGAAAAAGGTTGGCGACATAATCTGTACACCATAATATATCAATGTGGGTACCACACCACTGATCATCCAGGTAGCTGACATCATTCCGATGAGCAGCAGAATCAGGATAGATACTCCAGCATCGCCCACGGTCTTTTTGATCATCTCTTCAAAGATATTCCATTTCATCCTATAGATGCCCATACCGAGTGCTACACAAACGGCTGTGGCTATCATGAGGGCCACCTGAGAGGCACCAGCCAAGGCATCATCAGGGAAGATTTTGACAACCAGGATGATGAGGGTGATAAGTACTGCCAGCGGTATGACAGAAATAAAAGGATGTGGTTCAACTGGCTGCAGAGGCGAGCAGGATGCCTGATTCTCTGCAGCTTGAGATTTCTGTTTCTTTTCTTCTTGTTCCATTTGTTAATATTCTCTTATCATTTTAGTCTTTCATTTACTTTGCGTTTTCATCCGTTTCTTCGATGACATCTGGTCGCTGAAGAACACAAATCATTTCATTACTTCTTGAATTTTCATGCCAAGTAGTGCTTTTCGTGCAAAGGTAACTAAAATTTCCTGTTTACGCAAGAAAAGGTCCAATATAATATTCTTTTTATAAAAAATTATTATTTCATGGAATTTTTCTTGGTTATTTGCCATTGTTAACCATTTTTTTTCTTAACTTTGCATACTTCCCATTTTTCTAAGGGTGATATCATTACCTTTGCAATCTGTATGGTTATATCATCGACTCACAGACGGGTAAACTGACAGAAGTAAAAATAGAAACAGAATAAAGAAATTAGTTCAAATTAAAACACGTAATATTAAGAATATGATTTCATTTGAAAGTGATTACAACAATGGTATGCTGCCAGAGATTCTAGAAGCTCTTGGCAAGACAAACAGTGATAAAACATCTGGTTATGGTTTTGATCCATACTCAGAATCGGCAAAAGAGAAAATCCGCAAGGCTGTGGACAATGAGAATGCAGAAGTGTTCTTCCTGATAGGCGGTACGCAGACCAACACCACGGTCATTGATTCCGTCCTCATGGGATGCGAAGGAGTAATCTGTGTGGAAACCGGTCATATCGAGGTACATGAATCAGGAGCAGTAGAAGCTTTCGGGCATAAGGTCATTACCCTGCCAGGAAAAAACAGCAAGCTGACAACCGGCACCCTGTCAGCTTATATGGATACCTTCCTAGCCGACGAATCGCATCCTCACATGGTGCAGCCAGGCATGGTTTATATCTCGATGCCGACTGAGTTCGGAATGGTTTACACCAGAGAAGAACTGGCTGCGCTGTATGCAACCTGCCAGAAATATGACCTCCGTCTCTTCATCGATGGTGCCCGACTGGGATACGGTCTGGTTTCAGCGGCATGCGACTATGACTTGCCATTCCTTGCAAAACATTGTGATGTATTCTATATCGGCGGAACCAAGGTGGGTGCCATGATGGGAGAAGCTGTGGTATTCTCGGACATGAAGGCACCGAAATACTTCTTCACCAACGTAAAGCGTCATGGAGCCTTGCTTGCCAAGGGCAGAATGCTCGGCATCCAGTTTGACACGCTGTTTACGGATGAGCTCTATTTCAAGATATCGCGCCATGCCATCGCTATGGCTACCCGCATCCGCAGCATCTTCGAAAAGCATGGTATCGCCATTGCCTACGATTCTCCAACCAATCAACAGTTTGTAGTACTCTCACCTGCCCTCTACGAGGCCATTTCCCAAAAAGTAGCATTCGAGATATGGGAAAGAAAGAGCGAACATGAAATCATCTGCCGATTCGTTACAAGCTGGGCAACAAAGGAGGAAGAACTCGACGAGCTAGACCATATTCTTCAAGCTTACGCTTAAGAAGGCTAAGGATGGTTCTCCTCCAGAATCATCCTTAACAATTCTTCATTTGCCTCGTTGTTAATCTCTGCATCCTCCAACTCAGAGAAATAGTCAAGCGTGCTGAACATTCGCCTGTAACATCTACCCCTATCACTTTTTCATGGGCATAGATGATGCGAAGCATGGCTTGGAGCTGCATAAGTGTCATATCTCCATTGTTCCAGTCGGTGATGGTATCCTGCTTTCTCAATACATCCTTATCTATAGATATGTAAACCGGCTCATGTATAAGTTTACCTGCCTTCGACGGTCAAGCCTGGTGATGGTCTATCTCTGCCTGACTGTAGAACAACACCCTCCCATTCTGGTTGCTGCATATCCGGATGATAATCGAAAACAATAAGCGAGAAAGGTTCATGAATTCTTGACACCCAATATTCCGTAAGATAATGGAAATCTCCGGAATCTATGAAACAATAGTTCGTTAATAATTCAATAATGTGCTAAGCAGCTATACGCTGTAAGCACGAGAGATCTTTGAAAATCTTGCTAATTAAAGTTCGGTTCGGGGTGTACCCACATGCTTTAAAAATTCGTTTCACCAGATAAATGTTGGTCATCAGCGACTTGACCAACTTTTTATAGTTAAGTTGTCATAAGCATTTCTTAATATAAATTATTGATTTACAGACGATTAATTGTTAATTTAACGCCGTATTGTTAATCTATAAATATTTAGAATTATGGCAGGAAAGGATTTTCGCGCAGCGTTTAGTAATATGAATCAGGCAGTACGTCCTGGCAATGAACAGCCTGTTGTAAAGAAACAGAAGATGTCTCTTGCAGAGAAAAGAGCCACTATACATGGTGTTCAGACTTATTTGTCTGATGAAGACTATGAGCAGCTTATGCTCACTAAGATTAAGACAAAAAAGAGTTGTGAAGAGATATTACGTGATGCTTTAAAGCAGTATATTCAGGCATTTAAGTAAAATGTCTGCTAAGAGATAGGGTTGGCCATTGACAGAGATTGTTGGATCTTAGGCAATGGCTTTTTTTATTTTGTCTTAGGCTGTACTGATGTTTCCTTGCTTTTTTCTCCGATTATTTGGCTTTCTGCCGGCGGTAAGCTCAAGGTCATGGCTTATCTAATAGAGAAGGCGGCTAGTGCGTATGTGACGGAGAAAGCTGATGGTTTGAACATAGAGGAGTCGTTCTTTCTGTATATCCTTGCTCAGAATTGGTCGAATGGTGATGAGTTTTCATGGGCTTGTGGAGGAGTAGAGGAAGAATGGGTGTCTCTTGTGGAAGAGGCAAGATGGAGTTTCCAGAAGAACCGTTCATGGGAGGGCTTCCTGACAAGACTGAAGCCAACTGTGAAGGATATGATGCGAAGAGGTATCACCTTCTCGATGGAATATTAAGCAAGAGGGGCGAGTTCCGTAAAAGAAACCCGCCCCCATCGTTATATAACTCTCTCTCTATTTCTAAAGTGATTCATATATATATGTATATCGTAGTGTTCTATTCTTACTTGCTCAAGCTAACAGAATGGCTCATGTTAGCCATTTCTGGAATTGAGTCTACTACGTGTTTCAAGAACATGCCCATGCAAAGAACCATACCTGAAAACATAACTGCGGCGAAAGCCATTGTAAAAATAGTCATCATAATTATTAACCTTTTTAAAATTTATTATTTGTTATTCCTTAAATGCGAGTGCAAAGTTAACACTTTTTTATCGAATAACGGCATCTTTTGCCGAGAAATATCATTGCAATATGTTTTTCTTGATATGGGTCAACCACTTGTTTTTAGCCTTTAAAATGACATTTTGCTATCGGATATGTTGTTTTTGTGGCAATAATTTATATATATCATTTTTCTCGTATTGATATGTGTGTAACAAGACAGGGATTCCTGTCAGATGATAAGAAAAGGGCGCTCCTTCCTAAAGGATAGAGCGCCCTTAACTTTTATATCTATATAGGTATTGCGCTATTTGTCTATTGCTTTATTGCATGCTTACAGCATTGATCTTCTTCATTGTCATTTCAAAAAGCAAAAATCCTTTTTACCCTTTTACTTTTTTTACTCTTTTACCTTTAAAAGTTTGTCTGTGTTTTTCCCGTGATGCCTGTTACCACGGCGATTCCATTGTCACGAATCTCCACCTTCTCATATTTGGCATCAACAATCACTTTTCCTTTCAATGTCATAATGCCCCAATGTTTGGGTATCTGTTCAAAGACGCAATAGGCACCAACAGGTTGCGCTATACTGCAGTAGAGGGGTGGCACGATAACTTTACCATCTACCTTCACGCCCCATTTCTTTCCTGCCTGATACAATTCCTGTAATTTGATGGCATTGGCTCAACATCTTCTTCTCTCGAAGTGCTATGTAATAAATATATGATGTCAAAAATTTGTTCTATAAAGGAAGTGTATACGTACTATAAGCAGTGTAAAGAATTGGATTCTTTCATTGATAATAGTCTCTAGGATTTGACATAAGGTAAACTAACGTTCTATTCCTGATCAGATGTTTTTCCTTTATGTTCAAATGAGAGAAGTTTAGGCTTCCCGCCGACAGGTGTTCAATACTTTTGTTTACTGGAAAAATTGATAGATAAGATAAATTTAAAACGAATGGGGAAAAAGAACAATAAATCCGGTGCTCAGCCGATGAGTCCGGAGAAATATATCAAGGAGAAAGCCCGTATGCTTCCTCTTGGCAAATGCTATACTTATGCCAACTGGAAAGATGCCGATGAAATTATGGTCATCGTGACACGTATTCACCCAAAGGGAACTGTAACATGTGCGGATTTCTGCATCGACAAGTTGTGCAGGGGTCTGATAGGAACCAGATATTTCTTCAACGTATCACCCAGAAAGTTGGCAGAAATTGTTGAGTACTACTCGGATAAAGAGAATGACAGGATGGTGGAGATACCATATGAGGTGGCTCACAATCTGATCTATGGTTCCATTGAATTTGCTGAGGAAGCCGGCATTGAACCTGTTGATGCATGGGACATTACTCAATATATCCTGGAAGAAGATGATGACAACGTTCCTCTCATTGAATATCAATGGGGCTTGAATGGTATGCATTATCTGCTTGCAGAAGACAGGTTGGAGGTATCTTGTTATCTTTCTACCATGCAGGAACATCTTGGCAGAAACTTCAAGTTCCGAGTAGGAGATAGTACGGCATATATTGGTGGATGGGATTGGCATGAAGAGGAATTTCAGGGTTGTGAATATGAAATCCATGAGGAAGTGTATGGCTACGAATTGCCATCATATCCAACTCATATCAAGCTGCTGCATCCCGAAGTGATGTCGTATCTGACTTTTCATGCCTATAAATGGATCCTGCCGGATCACATCATCGATCTCTTGCTGACTATAGATCACGAGGAGTTGCGTCAGGACTTGGAGAACATAATCAGGTATGGCTTGGGCAAATACCAGCATTTGAAAGCGACAGGGGAACTGTTTGCTGCCATACGTCATAGCATCATCCTTCTTGCAGAGGTGGGTAACATGGAATCTTTCCGTCTTCTGATGGATGTATTGAAGTTTGAAAGTGATTTCTTAGATCAGTTGAGCTGGCTGGCGACCAATTATCTCTTTGCCCCAACCCTCTACAAGTTGAATCCGGATCCTTTCTCTGAATTCACGAAATTCCTGAAAACGCCAAAGCTTGACCATTACTGCCGCATGAACGTTTATGAATATGTGGAGTTTTATGTTGAAAAGAATCCTGCCTTGAAGGAACAGGCGACAGCGTGGGTGAAGGACATGCTCGTCTTCTATGATGGCAGATTGGAAACCGCTGACTGTTGTGATGGTTACGTGGTGGCTGCGGCCATTGATTTAGCTTGCAGCTTAGGAGCAAAGGATCTCATTCCTATCATCAACAAGTTGCTTTGTACTTATTTTGTTGATTTCAGTGATTGTGGACTTACGGCAGAGGTGGTTGAAGGGCTTCATCGGGGTGAACTGCTCAGGCAGGAGTATGCTCTTGATGTATATGAACGGTATCACAGGTTAGAGGAAGACAGCAACAGGTAATGGAGTAAAGGCATCAAAGCATTCTTCCTTTGGCTGAGTTTTGAAAACTGTTGTCTTTAGTTTGCTCCAATTTTTTGCAATCAGTTGTATATGTGGAAGTTAGCTTTGTTTGTAATTCTTTGGCAACAAGAAAGTAAATAGAATGTATCCTCATTGACCTCAATACGTAATATCATAGTCCTACCTTTGCACCAGAAATTGTTAGTTATGAATTCTCTATAAAAAGGTAGTAAATGAAAAAGCAACGTATGAAGCATTGTTTCTTCGCGCTCACATTATGCTGTACTGCAGGAAGCATGTATGGTCAAGTTGCACAGGATAGCAGCAAGACTATTGAAAAGAAAAGTTCTGTAAATGGTAAAAAAATACAGAAGTCGAAGTTCAGCGACGATCCTATAGAACTGAATAATGTAGTGGTTACCGCTTTGGGAATCAAGCGTGAGGAAAAAAGTCTCGGATATGCTACCCAAACCGTATCTGGTTCTGAAATTACGGCAACGATGCCTGCCAACTGGTCTCAAGCTTTGCAGGGACAGGTGGCAGGTTTGAATGTCATTTCAGCCGGTGGTCCCCTGTCATCAACCCAGATTAATCTTCGTGGCAACGTTTCCATGAATATGGACGGAAATGGCGCACTTATCGTTGTGGATGGTGTGCCACTTTCCAGCCCTATGAATAATCCTGGTGGCTCTTATGGTGCCGGTGGCAACTCCGAAGGTTCGATTGACTTTGGTAATGGATTCTCTGATTTAAATCCGGATGACATTGAGAGCATTCAGGTATTGAAGGGAGCGTCTGCCTCTGCTCTCTATGGTTCAAGAGCTGCTAATGGTGTCATTATGGTTACCACCAAGTCTGGTAAGAAAGCCAAGAAGGGATTAGGTATCAGTTATAATTTCAATAATTCCTGGGAACAAGCTGCTCACTTTCCTGATTATCAGTATGAATTCGGACAGGGTGTAGCCAAGAACATCGGTTCTAAGGGGACAGAGTGGGCTGGACAACCTTATTACTCCTATGGTGCAGGTGATGATGGTTTGGCTAGCACCAGTGGTACAAGCTCAGCTTTTGGTGCGAAGTTTGATGGACAGATGTTCTATCAATATGACCCGGAGAAAGAAGGTCGTGCTGATGTGGCCACTCCTTGGAGAGCCTATAAAGACAATCACTCCGGATTGTTCCAAACGGGGCATACGATGACCAACTCCCTGGCCTTGACTGGTAATAACGGTACAGGCAATATGCGTATCTCTTTGACTCATAGTAAGAGTGAATGGATTTTGCCTAACTCTGGCTATCAGCGCTTGACTGCAGCTTTCGCCGGATCACAACAGATTTCCAAGCGTATGAAGATCAATGCACGTATGAGTTATACTTACAGAGATGTGGAGAATACTCCTCAGCTTACCTATAACTCTAACTCCTTAAGCTATTTCCTGATATTCATGAATCCTAACTTCAACCTCGATTGGTTTAAGCCAATGTGGTACAAGGGTAAGGAGAATATCAAGCAGATACGTCCATTCTCCAGTTATCTGCCTAATCCGTATGTTTTGCTTTACGAGGCAACCAACCCTGCAAAGAAGCATAGTTTCAATGGTAATATTTCTGCCAATTTTACCATCAATCGTTTCCTTGATTTGCAGTTGCGTTCTGGTTTACAGGCTACGGCTCAGCAGCAGGAGCAGCACAGACCATGGGATGACAAGGCTTTCCCTACCGGTTTCTTCAAGAAGCAGAACATCTTTGACTATGAGGTTAACTCTGATGTACTTTTATCTTACCATAACAGTTTCGAGAATGGACTCAACGTGAATGCTTCAGCGGGTGGTAACATGATGCAGTCGTATTATGATTTGTTGTCAGCTTCTGTTACCGGGTTGAATACGCCTGGTGTATATAGTTTGGCCAATGGAGTTTCAAATCCATTGGTTGGTACCACTATTCGCAAGAAGCGTGTGAACTCGCTTTATTTCATGGCTAATCTGGCTTATCAGGAGATGTTGTTCCTGGATATAACAGGGCGCAATGACTGGTCATCTACCTTGCCGCGCAAGAATCGTTCTTTCTTCTATCCTTCTGTGAGTCTGAGTGGTGTGTTGAATAGCATGATGAAAATGCCAAAGTGGGTTAATCTGCTGAAAGTGCGCGCTTCTTGGGCACAGGTGGGTAATGATACTCAGCCTTACAAGACATCACCTTACTATACAACTAGTGATTTCTCGGGTTCTTTGGTTAAGCCAGGTACACTTTATAATGCCGACTTCAAGCCCGAGATGTCTACCAACTGGGAAGGAGGATTGGATTTCAAAGCCTTTGGCAGCCGTTTGGGATTGGATGTGACCTATTATTATAATCGCACCAAGAATCAGATTCTCAATGCTCCCTTTGATCCTACTACTGGATACACCAAGGGTACCATCAATTCGGGATGTGTCAGCAACAGAGGTGTGGAGATCGTACTCCGTGGTACTCCTATCAGGAATAGAGATTGGCAGTGGGATATGACCGCTACCTGGTCAACCAATAAGAACAAGATAGAATCACTTTCAGAATTTGCTGATGAGCGTCAGATTCTCGGTTCTTATGTGAGTGGCAATGTAAGTATCATCGGCACTAAAGGTGGAACCACGGGAGATATCTGGGGCTACAAACTCAAGCGTAATGCTAAGGGTGAGGTGATTATCACTTCTGCCGGTTTGCCTGCTCGTCCTTCTGAGATTGAATATGTGGCATGTGCCTTACCAGACTGGGAGGGTGCGTTCAATACCTCTTTGCGATTCAAGAACTGGTCATTCTCCATGCAATGGGATGGAAAGGTTGGAGGTATGACCTATTCTCAGTCACATCACAAGATGTGCGAACAGGGTCACCTGGCTGAGACCTTGAATGGTAGAAAGCCTGGAACCAGTCTCTACCTGGATATTGCGGACCCTGATGTTTTGAAGCTCTTTGAAAAGCAGAAGATTACTCCTGTAGCTGGTGTGTATTGCATAGCACCGGGTGTGGTTGATAATGGAGATGGTACTTATAGTCCGAATCAGAAACTTGTCACCCTGGAGTCATATTATAAGGAGTATTACCGCATTGGTAATGTGGAAACCAATACTTTCAGTACCACTTATCTCAAGCTTCGCGAGGTTCGTTTGGATTATCAGTTGCCAAAATCTTGGTTGAAGAATACTTTCATCAACAATGCTTCAGTGGGTATATATGGGCGCAATCTGCTTTGCATTACCAGTTATCCAATGTATGACCCGGAGACAACCTCACTTGATGGCAATACATTTGTACCAGGTGTAGAGGTGGGTACTCTTCCTACCAGTCGTTCCTGGGGTGTTAATCTCAAAGTTGATTTCTAGTTAAGAATAAGATGTAATGAACAAAAAAAGAAAGAATCGATGAAAAAGATTTTTAGAAATATAATGACGCTGATGACCGTTCCTTTCATGCTGATGACCTCGGCATGCGAATCTATGGACGATACCAATGTGGATCCAACCCGTATGAATACTGCTAATGCTGGAAGTTTTTTGGATCCTCTCATTTATGGTATGGGCACTTACACCTGGACCCGATACAATAGCTGGACCTTCCAATTGATGCAGTGCCTTGTAACAACAAACTCCACCAGCGGTGTGGGCTGGTTCAACATCAGTGATACGGCAGGTGATGGCGTCTGGACCAATTATTACAAATGGAATACCAATGCCAAGGCCATCTATGACGAAGCCGTGAAAGTGGGAGATCCGAACTATCAGGCAATTGCATTGACCCTCAGATGCTGGATATTTGAGAACACGACAGATGCCTTCGGTGATATTCCTGTACAGGAATCATGCCGTGGTGAGGAACAGCTCTACTATCCAAAGTTTGAGTCTCAGACTGATGTCTACAGGTTTATCATCGACAGCTTGGATGTGGCGAACAGCATATATAATCTCAAAAAAGGTTTGCAGTTCAATACCAATGGTGACAAGATGTATTGCAGCAGCGGTTCTGACTTGCAGGGCATCCTGAAATGGAAGAAGTTTACCAACTCCTTGCGTTTGCGCGCTTTGCTGCGTGTCATAGATTCCAAGGAATTGGGTGATTTGGCCAAGGCAGAGTTGAAGAAGATGTTGGCAGATCCTACTACTTATCCGGTTTTTGAATCGAATGATGACAATGCTAAGGTACATATCTCAGGAATTGCTCCTGATGAAGCTCCAATGACACGTCCATCAGACCTTTCTGCCTACAAGTCACTTTCTGCATTTTTCATCGATCGTCTTCAGGATTGGAAGGATCCTCGTCTGGAAGTGTTTGCAACTCAGGCTACCAACAAGGATCCTCAAACCGGTCAAGAGGTTACTTCCTTTATCGGTTTGCCTAGTGGTTATGATGTGGAGCCTACATTTACTGCTTCTTCTCCAAATGCGGCAAATCTGGCCACAGCGCCACAGGATATACAGTGTCTCACCTATGCAGAGGTACTCTTCATCAAGGCAGAGTTGGCACAACGCGGTCTTATCTCTGATGATGCCAAGCTGCTCTATGAAAAAGCTGTTGCTGCAGCTATTACGCAATGGGGAGTTGAGGTTCCTGACGGGTATTTTGATAACGGGAAGGCAGCGTATGATGGAACGCTTCGCCGCATCATGGAACAGAAGTTCTATGCACTCTTCTTCATTGATTTCCAGCAATGGTTTGAGTATAATCGTACCGGTTATCCTGATGTACCGAAAGGTCCAGGTGTAGATGCTTCATTGCATATGCCATATCGTTTCAAATACCCAGCTATCTTGCAACGTATGAATCGTGAACATTATTTGGAGGCTGTGAAATCGATGGGTGGTGATGATTTCAATACCCGACTGATCTGGCAGAAGAGACCAGAATTATAATTGATTAGATGTTTAATGAAAGGATTGAAAAAATGAAAGTAAGACTATTTTTGATTGCAGCGCTTCTGATGGGTACTATTGCCCACATGGCTGCACAGGACAAGAAAGAGTTTACGCTCGAAGTATATGGTGGGGAGATTCCCAATGTCAAGCCAGCTTTTGATGAAGAGCATTTCTTAGGTGGTGAGATTACCAAGAAATGGAATACTTTCCTCTGTAACTATACCCACACCTATGAGATAGAGGTGGGGTTGAGTTCTTCAGGAACAGAATTTAGAAAGCCGGCTGTCTTCAAGGCCGTGGAGCGTGTGAACAAATATGTAAAGAAGAGCTATAAGTCGCAGCATATGACCAAAGAGGAGGCAATTCGAATCATGAGTCATGTACTGGATTGTGCAAACATCATCTGCCTGGAGAGTGATACTGCAGCCTTGGAGGAGGCTGCCGGTGATGCCAATACTGCAGAAGAGGCTTTGGCTTTCTTTGACCATATTAAATTGATAAATGTTTAGTTTTTAGCGTGATGAATAAAAATCTGAGTAAAATTCTGTTGTTAGCGTCTATTGGGGCCATGCCATTGGGTATGGCTGCCCAACAAGCTTCTTCTTTTGTTTTTTCCGGTAAGGTAAAAGACATCAAGGGTAAGGGGATTGCCGGGGTGGTTGTAAACAATGGCCGAAGTTTTGTGCAAACCAATTCTCTTGGAGAATGGACATTGCCTACTGATACCAATGTCTGCAAGTTCGTCAGTATATCCACTCCTTCATCCTATGTGCTTCCCTGCCAGAAGAGCCTTGCTAAAGGCTTTTACGTTCGCGTGGATGAACTTGTAAAAGATCACAGCCGACATGATTTCATTTTGGAGAAGAAGAAAAAGTTATCTGATAAGTTTTATTATATTGCCATCTCTGATCCTCAGGTAAAGAATGAGCATGACATGAAGCGTTGGAAGCAGGAATCTATCCGCGATTTGAAGGGCTATGTGGATACCCTGAGCCGAGAGAGAGAGGTAGTGGCCAATACCTTGGGAGATTTAGTATTTGACAGTATGAACCTGTATGGTGAATATGCCGCCTCATTTGATGGCATCAAAATGACTACCTTCCAATGTATAGGCAATCATGATTTCGACAAGCGTTATCAGGATTTGCATAATATGACACTTGGTACACCTGTATATGGAGAGCAATATTATCACCGTTTTTTCGGACCTGTCAATTATTCCTACAACATAGGTAAAGTACACGTAGTTACGTTGAAGAATATAAATTACGTGGGTCACAAGAAGTATATAGAGGCTATTACGGATGCTGATTTAGACTGGCTGAAGCATGATTTGAGTTTTGTACCGAAGGGCTCTTTGGTCTTCCTCAATATGCATGCGGCTGTTTGGAATAGCACAGAGGGTGAGGGCAATGTTCGCAATGCAGAGGAGTTGGCCGATGCCCTAAAGGATTATCAGGTACATGTCTTGACTGGTCATACTCATTATTTCCAGAACAATGTCATGGATGCTCAACTTTTGGAACACAATATTGGTGCCGCCTGTGGTGCCTGGTGGAAGAGTCAGGTTAATCGCTGTGGAGCGCCTAATGGTTATCTGGTGATGGATGTGGATGGGAATCAGCTGAAATGGCATTATAAATCTACAGGTCATAGCATTGATTATCAGATGCGTGTTTATGGTAAAGGTGATATGTTGAGTCAGCCTCAATATGTAGTGGTAAATGTTTGGGATTGGGATCCAAGCTGCAAGGTTGAATGGCTGCAGGACGGACAAGCCATGGGTGAGATGGAGAAGTTTGTTGATGTAGATGAAGCCTATGCTGCGAGCAAAGGACATAAGGAAGGTCTTACTGCTACCGGGCATCTGTTTAGAGCCTTGCCTTCTTCTGATGCCAAGAGTATTACGGTGGTATTCACCAATCGTTTTGGAGAGAAATATGAGCAAACTGTTCTGATTTCAAATCCAAAAGTTAAGACTCAGATAATAGCACATCGTGGGTATTGGGATACGAAAGGTTCGGCCCAAAACTCGATAGCTTCTTTGCGTAAGGCTGCAGAAACCAAGGTTTACGGTTCTGAATGTGATGTGCATATCACTGCTGACAGTGTTATCATTGTCAACCATGACCCGAAAATCAATGATTTGATCATTGCTGATTCAAAGTATGCTGATTTGAAAATACAACTTCTAAAAAATGGAGAAGAAGTATCAACCTTAGAGCAATATTTAAATGAGTTGAAGAATCATCCTGCAATAAAACTGATTCTTGAAATCAAAAGACAACCTTTACAGTGCGACGAAGATCGTCTTACTCGCAAAACGGTGGAGATGGTGAATCGTATGGGCTTGACCAAACAGGTGGAGTATATCTCTTTCAGTTCTGCAGCTTGTGCATTGGTTCGTCAGTTGGATTCTAATGCTGTTATTTATTATGTTAATGGCAATTATACACCAGCTGAAGTGAAGAAACTTGGTTATCAAGGTATTGATTATAGTTATAAGATACTTTTCAAGCATCCTGAGTGGATTAAAGAAGCTCATGAATTGGGATTGAAGGTAAATGGATGGACTTCTGATGATGATGTTATCATCAAGAAGCTCATTGAAATGAATGTTGATTTCATTACTACCAATAAGCCGGTAGAGGCAGAGAAACTGGCAAGGAAGTTCTGATAGCTTCATCAGTACCTGGTTCATAACAGGCATTTATATGGTACAGGATGGAGTTGTAGTATTTAGAACAATCATAATGTTTGGAATACAACAGATAGTAAATTGATTAGTTTATTTCTTAAATCGGTGAGCCATCAGTAAAACTGGTGTTTTTTTTAGTACTATGCAGATAGGATGCACTGAAAATTTGTACTTTTGTGGCAAATTATTGAGTAATTTGTGACGTAGTATCTTATTTTTATACTTTTACAGGCTGAAAACGGATACTATTATCCGCTAACATTAATTGAACTACCCACAAGCTAAAGACTTGTAGGATTCCGACTTCATCAAGGAATGCTTGCAAGCAAGTCTTACGCCCTCTCCATCGGTGTAATCGACAGTTCCTGCCGATATATTTCTTAAACCTTCATCAAGTATATTTTTTGCTACATTCAGGTCACGGTCTATTAACTCACCGCAATTTGGGCAAGTATAGTAGCATCATCATTTTTGATCCTGTTCCTGCTAAGATGCGTGATTACTGCAAGATTTCAAAAGAGTTGAAGTCTGATGGTAGTAATGTAGCTGGCGTTTTATGTGCATTGGCACCTGAGGAAAAGAAGAAGGTGGAAGCACTGGTGTCTAGCTATGTTCGACCACTTCCTGAGCGTGATATTAACAAGGTGATATCTGAGCCTGTTGGCCTGATTAAGTCGGATGCCATGCTTTATTGTTATGAGGATTGGAATCCCGAACAACCTGTTGATGCAAGAGGTATGAGTGATGGTACGCTTCGTTTTATAGCGATTGTCGTAGCTCTTTTGGCGGTTGCACCTCATAGTTTATTGCTTATCGAAGAGGTGGATAATGGCTTGCATCCTTCTCGTGCTAAGGAGTTGGTTGATATGTTGAAGGACTTGTCACGACAGCACCAGGTTGATGTGCTCTGTACGACGCATAATCCAGTTTTGTTAGATGAGTTAGGCAACAAGATGATTCCGTTTGTCAGCTATGTTACCCGTGATGAGAACGGTGATAGTCATGTCAATCTCTTGGAAGAAAAAGAGAATCTAACCAAATTGATGGCTTCAGGAACAATTGGTAGAATGATGGTTAACGATAAAATAAATGAGAAAGGTATTGGTGATTGATACGAGTGTACTTTACGTTTGGCTCAAAGTATCAGGAAAGGAAACTTGTGGTCCAAGCAATGCCTTGGTTACATACGAGAAGGTCTCTGAGAAAATAGAGGAAGAAAAGAAGAAAGGAACAACCTTTATCCTGCCACTGGCAACGATCATTGAGACAGAAAATCATATAGCTCATTCTTCAGGAGACAGAATGTCATTAGGTGAGGAATTTGCTCAAATCATGATCGATTCGGCTGATGAGAAATCACCATGGGCTGCATTTACTGAACAAAGCAGTTTGTGGAATCCTGAAAACTTAAAAAAGTTGGCAGAGAAGTGGAAGATCACTGTTATAGGAGGGCAAGCTTTAGGCGATGCTTCTATTGTTGAGGTGGTAAAATATTATACAGATTTAGGATATGAAGTTGAAAGCTTTACAGGTGATGAAGGCTTGAAAGCTTACGAGCCTACGGTTGAAATTCCTTGGAGAAGAAGAAAGTAAAGACGTTAACGAATAAAAATATCCATGTGAATCGTTCAATATTTCACATGGATATTCAGTTTTGACAGTATCATATATGTGATACTATTATTGCAAGTAAGGAATGGCAAACTTCACCAGACAATATCCACCTCCAATGAGCCAGCAATAAAGAATGGCAGCCAAGAGGAAAGGCTTAATGCCAGCTTTCTTGAATTTGTCAAAGCTTGTTTCGGCTCCCAATGCTGCCATGGACATGGTCAGGAGGAAGGTGTCCAGTTGGTTAATCCAATCCACTATGCTTTCCGGAAGCAAATCAAGAGAATTGAATCCGATCACTACCAGGAAGAGAATGGCAAACCATGGAATGCTGATTTTAGGCTTGTTGGTATCAGCATTTTCCAGATCATCTCTTTTGGCAACATCCCTTGCAACGGTCCATGCAATCACCAGTAATACCGGTACCAGCATCATCACCCTTATCATCTTCACAATGATGGCATTGTTGCTCACCTCGGCTCCCATGGCATTGGCTGCACCTACCACATGGGCTACTTCATGAACGGTGGAACCCGTAAAGAGTCCCATCATATCTGGTGATAGGTCAAAGATGCCAGCCCTGTAGAGAATAGGGTAGAGGAACATGGATAATGTTCCAAAGATGACTACGGTGGCTACGGCTACTGCCGTCTTGTAAGGCTTCGGACGAATGGCCCCATCTATACCCAATACTGCAGCAGCTCCACAGATGGCACTTCCGCAAGCGGTGAGCAGTGCGATGCTGCGGTCAATTTTCAGGAGTCTTCCCACCAGGATTCCCAAACCGATGGTGCCGCATACGATGATGGCATCCATTACGATGGCAGAGAAGCCCACAGCCATCACATCCTGGAAGGTGAGCTTGAAACCATAAAGGATGATGCCTGTGCGGAGGATTCGCTTGCTGCAAAACTTGATGCCCGGTACCCAGGTGTCAGGCAGGTTGTTACGTAAACTATTGGCATAGAGCATACCAATGATGATGCCCACTACCATGGGGCTAAACGAAAGAGCTTTCACACAGTCCATGCCACCGATGTAGAAAGCAGCGCATGCGAAGAGCGCGATGAGCAATACGCCATGCAGCATACTGCTCCTTTGTTCTGATAATCTCATATTTTTCTTTTTTTGTCGGTTATTCGCTTTTGAAAAGCGGGTGCAAAGGTACGAAAAATCATGAGATGTTGTATATACATAATAACTATACGTTATAATCTTTAGTTATAAATCTCTTGAATGTCTGCTGGAGTTTAGCGGTCTCGCCCCTCTTCTCAACAAATAGAAATTCTCGTTCCATCTTCAGATTTTCAATTTCCAGAACCTTGAATACTTGTTCATAGATACTCCTGTAGATGGCTCTTATGCTGATGATACCCATGCTTAAGGAATGTTCCACGAAATGCTTGATGCCCTCTGTGGTTCCCAGATTCATCTCAATGTTCAGATCAGAAAGAGCAATGCCGTTTTCCTGCAGGGCTTTTTGGATGACATCCAAGGTTCCGGAACCTAATTCACGCAGTACAATCGGTGTCTGCCTAAGAAGATTCAAAGAAATCTCATCTTGCTGGGCTAGGGGATTGGAACAATGTACGAACGCCACCAGCTCATCTTTCATGAAAGGAGTGTATTTAAAGGTGGGCTGCCGCTTGATGCCTTCCACCATACCCAGATCTATCCTTCCTGCAGCAAGCGCATCCTCTATCTCATGAGAATTTCCGCTGAGCAGGGTAATACGAATGTCGGGGTATAGTTTCCTGAATTCAGCAATCAGTTCGGGGAGAACATATTGTGAGATGGTGGTACTGGCTCCGATGCGCAGTTCGCCACCTGATTTCTCTGTGAGCTTCTTCATGTCGAAATCGAGATTCTGATAGGCATCGATAATCTTGCAGGCATGGTCAAGCATAAGTTGTCCGGCACGGGTGAGCTGGATGCGATTGCCAATTCTGTCGAACAGTTGCACCCCATATTCCTTTTCAAGCTCTTGTATGTGCTTGCTGATGGCAGGCTGACTGATGAACAGTTCGTTGGCAGCCTTAGTGAAACTCAGGAGTGTAGCCACACTTCTGAAAACTTTCAGTCTTGTATCTATCATTTTATGTTCCTTTGTTATTTCAAAAATCCTCGTCAATATGATGCCGAGTGCAGCAGTCGAGTAAGTGGAGGGAATTTCACCCACCCTTCTCTCGGAACCGTGCTTGACAGTCTCCCATCACACGGCTCTTCGTACTTAACTCTTTTGTTTCTTAGTTTATATTCTTTATTAATCTAGACGTGGATAGGGTACAAAGTAGTTCATCCATCCACTAATCTGCGTATCAACTTCAGTGCTTATGTCTAGCAGACAAGCAAAAGTCTTACGATTCAGTTTCCAAGCCCTTACGGCTTCTTTAATCCTCTTCATCGACTTATTGCTTATTGCAGGGAGAAAAGCAGTAAAGTTTTGACCCGTCTTTCTGTTTCTTGCACCTCTAGGTCTGAAGGTAAAGCCTAGAAAGTCAAAGGAAGTATGCTCCGAGTCACCTCTTCGATTGCTATCCTTACAATAGACTATCTTTGTCTTCTCCTCATTCAGTTTCAATCCACATTCTTCAAAGCGTTTCATTAGAACAGCTTTCAAGAACCGGGCTTGCTTCTCCGATACGCAGTGGCAGATGGTGTCATCTGCATAACGCTCAAACGGAATCGTTGGATAGTTACGCAACATCCATTCGTCAAAGACGTAATGAAGGAACAAGTTTGCCAAAACCGGACCTATCACAGAACCTTGGGGAACTCCCATCGTTCGCTCTATCACTTCACCTTTCGATGTCTGATAGGGAACCTTGAGCCACCGCTCAATGTATAGAAGTACCCATTTCTCCTCTGTATGCTTGCGGATAGCCTTCATCAACAATTCATGATTGATTGTGTCAAAGAACTTACTTATGTCCATATCAAGCACCCAGGGAGTCACATAACAGCGCTCCTTAGCCTTGGCTATGGCTTGATGCGCTCCCTTGCCTGGACGATAGCCGTAGGAATCTTCCTTGAAGATAGGTTCGAGTATGGGAGTCAGTACTGATACTACTACCTGCTGCGCTATTCTATATTCAATCGCCGGTATGCCCAGAGGGCGAGTACCGCCATTGGATTTGGGTATTTCTACCAGCTTTACCGCTTTGGGAAAGTAGCATCCAGAACTCATGCGATTCCATATCTTATAAAGGTTCTTGGACATTTCTTTGTCAAATGTCTTCTGGTCAACCTTATCGATACCCGCACTGCCCTTGTTTTCCTTCACCTTGTGGTAAGCTTCCCACACCAATCGCTTGTCTATTACAAAAGGTTTTGCCTCGTTCATTGTTTCATCCTCAATTTCTTAAGTTGGACTTTAAATTTGGCTAAGCACGCTACCCCCTTCGCTCCATCCCCATTACAGAAACTTCAGCACTACTACGAGGTAGTCCGCCACAGACATGGACATCAGTACTTTCTGCCTTGCGTGTCACGGCTCTCAGCATTTTCCCTTAGCATTCCATGTCTATTTCTCCTGTTCCTCCAAAGAGCCCATGTCAAGTTCATGCCATCTCTACACCGCACACCCAGCAGACAGTAAACAGGTTTCCTCTGCCATTATCCCAAGATGAAGAATAGACCTTAGTTCTGATGTGACTTGCTAACTTTGCTAACGATGCGTCATCAATGGTTCACTTGCGTTCATCTCCTTGACACATAACTTACCAACCTTACGGAAGGCTTTCAATTGTCGTTCACTACCCATCTGTTTCCATCAGAGCAGCACAAAGTGGTTTGCAATCAGCACCTGCATGCCGAATGCGGTGGGTCTGCCACCATCTCTTTAGAAGTTACGACAGAAATTTATCAAATATAGCCAATATCAGACTTCATTCTGTCTCAGGACACACAATCAGGCTGCAAAGATAACAAAATTCTAGAAATCACTCGCTGGTTTCGCCTAAAAATAGTAACTTTGCACCCAACAAAAAGAAACCAAAGACATTATGAACATGAAGAATATCCATTTGGCCTATTTTAGTGCCACTTTCTCCACCAAACGTATCGTTCGTGAGATAGCATCCCAGTTTCAGAAGCCTGTCATTGAGTATGACATTACCTCAGACGTGCTGAAGGATGATGTCTCGCTGGGAAGTGATGGCGATCTGCTGATAGTGGGCGTACCTTCCTATGCTGGTAGAGTCCCGGAAATGGCAGTTCGCTCTTTGAGACGTTTTCTTGGAAACAATACCCCAGCCATCATCGTATCAGTCTATGGAAACAGAGCATATGATGATACGCTCATAGAACTGAAGGATCTGATGGAATCCCACGGCTTCAAGTTGCTCTCAGCAGCAGCCGTCATAGCCCAGCATTCTATATTTCCCAAGATAGCAGAAGGAAGACCTAATGCGGATGATATGGAGAAACTCCATGATTTTGCTTCAAAGAGTAGGGAACTTCTACTCCAGATACCAAAGATGTCAGCAGTCAGCCGACTGATGGTAAAGGGAAATCGCCCTTATCGTGATACCAAGCCTATTCCTCTGCATCCAGAAGGAAGTAAGGGAAAATGTACATCCTGCCATGCCTGTGTGAAAATGTGCCCTGTCGGAGCCATCACTATGGGGGAACCCTACAAGACCAACGAAAAGAAATGCATCTCTTGCGGACGCTGTGTCGTGGTCTGTCCTGAGCAAGCCCGACTTTTCGGTGGCCTGCTGTATAAGGCTGTCAGCTGGAAATTCGAGAAAGCGTATTCGGAACCTAAGCAACCTGAATTTTTCTATGTGAATGTTTAAAGAATCAGATAGCAATGAGTAGATACAAGAATATCGTCTTCGATGTAGGAAGTGTATTGGTGAACTGGATGCGCATGAACCTGTATACCACTCTTTTCAATGGGAATAAGGCATAAGCATTGTTGTCTGAGTAAATGTTCAATACATGCCTACGTGATGTCTTA